>Ga0315312_1000357_pt1 | contig 60704 bp, 62 predicted proteins | sample TDP7_MG_FD_203629 | JGI IMG/M metagenome (GOLD analysis project Ga0315312, IMG submission 203629) | Freshwater sediment microbial communities from Lake Towuti, South Sulawesi, Indonesia - TDP7 | ecosystem: Environmental > Aquatic > Freshwater > Lake > Sediment | place: Indonesia: South Sulawesi... | reverse complement strand
ACCATTACCTTCGGGAGTGGAAGGATATCGTTGAAGGTGGACAGATCGGTAAAGTCTACTACATGGAAGCCGAATACCTGCACGAGATCAGGGATTTGCTCTATAACAGAGGCACTGGAGGGGTTTATTGGAGGATGAACAGGCCCCCCCTACATTATTGTTCGCATTCCCTGGGTCCATTATTGATGTTATTGAAGGACGACTACATAGTGAGGGCTACGGGTTCCGGGAAACAGGCTGACATCATACCGAACCTGGGGCCAGGCGCCATCAATATGCAAGTCGGACTATTTGAGACAAAAAGGGGCGTGACGATAAAGATCCTGAGGAGTTCCGTCTACGCGGGCCCCTACCAACTCAATTACGTGGTCTACGGCACCAAGGGGCTCCTGGAAAGCGGAAGGGGAGGTGAAAAGGGCAGGATCTACTTCGAGGGCAAGGACAAGGCACCCCGGGAGATGAGATGTCCCATTGTAGATCCGAATGCCCCAGAGGAGGCCATGAGAGGAGGCCATGGAACGAGCGAATATCATCTTGTAAGGGATTTCATCGATTCGATTGATAATGACACACAACCCCCGATAGACATCGTGAAGGCGCTGGAGATTACATTGCCGGGGATAATCGCCCATGAAGCATCGATGAGGGGTAATGTATGGCTAGAGGTTCCACATTTCGAATAGGACTTGTATTCCAGATGAATGCTATGAACTCCGCTGGGGGCAGGTGAGCCGGAGATTGCCAAGGTTCTTTGATGCGAATTGTATGTTGGGAAGGTTTAATCTCTTCCGTTCCGGGTCGTTTTATTCAAAGGAGCGGCTCCTAAAGGTGATGGAATATTATGGCATATCCGAAGCATTGGTCTTCCATGCGGTCTCCATGGAGAACAGCCCACTATTGGGGAATCAGCTCATCCTAGATGAGGTATCCGATGCCCCCTCCCTTCATCCCGTTTGGTCCATCCTCCCACCGGTCGCGTCAGGCCAGGTTGAGTCGATGGTCGATGGGATGCGTGAGAATGGGGTTCGCGTGGTGCGATTGTTCCCCTTGCAGTTTCATTTCAGCCTGGATGATTGGTGTTTTGGCGAAATTTTAGATATGCTCTCCGAACGCAAGATACCGGTCATGATCGATTACTTCGATCCCCTCACGCCCCATGCCGATAGAACTGATTGGCAATCAATAGTCAGCGTCTGTCGGAGATATCCCGAACTCCCCATAATCGTATCTGAGTTCAGGTTTCGGACGAATAGGCTCCTGTGCCGGGCGATGGAAGTGTGTCCCAATCTCCACATAGAGCTCTCGGGATTATGGCTATTCCGTGCCGTGGAGTTCATCTGCAGGGAGTATGGGGCGGATCGACTCCTTTTCGGGACACGCCTTCCGATCAGAGACCCAGCATGTCCCTTGGGCATGGTGAATTACGCGATGATCTCTGAGGAGGAGAAGGAGATGGTCGCTGGCAAGAACCTTATTCGATTAATGGGAGCGTGAGTCATGACGAACGTTGGGGGTAAATTCGCAAGCCTCGCAAAGGCGGGACTACCGATAGAGGACGAGCTCGTCATAGATGCCCATACACACCTCGGAGCCCACTTCAATTTGTATCACATTCCCTTCGGGGATCCTAAGGGCATCATCGAGCAGATGGATCGACTGGGGATCAAAAAAATCTGCACCTTCTCCTTTGCTGGAGTGAACTCGGATTTCGCCCTGGGGAACGATCTCGTAGCCAAGGCCATCAGGGAATACCCCGATCGCATGATAGGTTATACGACGCTAAATGCCAATTACCCGGCCGAATGGCTGACGGAGTTGGAGAGGTGCAGGAAGTTGGGCCTGAAGGGCATAAAGGTCATCTGCGAGTATCAGGGTACGACGACAGAAAAAACGGGATTCGACCCAGTATATGAGTATGCAGACGAACATCACGCGATAATGATCAACCACTTCTGGGGCGGCCCGCAGTTCCTGGATGGATTGGCCGAGAGATATCCCAACATATGCTTCATAATTGGCCATTATTCGACCCAGTACGCCGATGTCCTGCTCAGGAGGGCAAATGTCCATCAATGTACCTGCGCGACCTTGATGTTCGGTGACATCGAAAAGCTCGTTGAAACCGTCGATGCCGACAAGATAGTGTACGGCTCAGATCTATCGGACTTAGATGGTCCTTTCGGCCTGGCTCCCATCCTATATGCCAAGATCCACGACGACATAAAACGCAAGATCCTAGGACTCAACATGTTAAAGATCCTTGAGGAGCATCTCGATTGATTAATTTAAGTGGGTTGAGATATGGCCAAGCCCTACCAGCTCGGAACAAAAGTTCCCAAGATGACCTTCCTTTTTGCACCTGTGGCCATTAACATATTGGCGGCATGCCCCATGACGAATTCATTCGCGAGTATTGCCATGTAGGCCGCTTCCCTAGCCTCAGACGGGATTCCCAAGACATCGAACCGTTCTATGGGGATGTCGGGCAATCTCCTCTTCAACCAATCCACCATTGCCCTGTTGTTCGCCCCGCCACCTGCGAGATATAGTACATCCAAAGGCCCTTTCTTTAGGACGAATTCCTCATATGCTCTGGCTATGGTCTCAACGGTCAACATCGTCGCCGTCGCAATCACGTCCTCTCCCTTTAGCCCGCGTTGCTCTGCCATGAGAAGGAGGCGTTCAGCAAATCCGGCACCGAACAGCTCCCTTCCCGTGGACCTGGGAGGGCGTCTGGAGAAGAAGGGCTCTGAGACGAGCTCGTCCAGAAGCGCCTCATCGACCTTCCCCTTTAGCGCAATCGAGCCGCCCTCATCGTAGGCTAACGCTCCTTCGGTATAGGCGCTGACGAGTTCATCCACGACCATATTTCCAGGGCCCGTATCGAATGCGACGACCTCCTCCTCTGAGCAATCGGGAGGCATGTAGGTTAAATTGGCTATTCCCCCTATGTTCTGTATCGCTGTGCCTCCGTTACTTCTGAATAAGATGTAATCCACGTAAGGCGATAGGGGAGCGCCTTCCCCTCCCGCGGCGATGTCCCTCTTCCTGAAGTCACCGACAGTGTTTACGCCCGTCATCTCGGCTATGACGGCGAGTTCCCCAATCTGCAGGCTAGAGCCGAGTCCTTCGGCAGGCCTGGGGTCGTGATAGATCGTCTGTCCATGCGAACCTATCAGGTCGACCTCGTCAAACTTCAGGGATAGGGAGCCGGCCAACGATATCGCCGCGTTGGCAAATTCCCTTCCTAAAGTAAAGTTCATCGAGCAGATCGAATCAACTCTTGCGGTCGGGCAATCGAAGAGATCGAATAGCTCGGCCCTAAGTTCCCTAGGGTATGGATATGTCTTCGAACCAATGAAGGCCACCTTCGTCTTCGTGTACGAGCCGGAGACCCTCAAGGCGCAGGCGGTCACCCCGTCGGCCGATGTCCCTGACATTAACCCGATGATGGTCCTGTATCGCTTCGATGAGGCCTTCCTCAGTCCCTCCCAAATGTCGCTTCGGCGACTCGACATCATCTGCTCAGCCATTTGGGATGCCAGGCGGGATTAAGCTATTATGTTGAGTGGACGCCGATATGGATTCGAGCTTGATAGGGACGAAAGAGCGCGCTTTATGCGGTTCGTTCTACCGAGGGATGACTCCGTAATTCGCTGTCTACCCACTATATTCTCGAACGCCCTGTCGATAAAGGGCAATGTGAATTTTTACTGACATTATACGTGGAACCATCCCTTTTCATAACGAATCTCCGGAAGCATGCGGCGCATTCAAGCCTCATACGCCTCCTCTTTACCCCCTCGAGGAACGGCCCAGCGAAAGGCCCATAGTCGAAGCCGCAGTGGGGACATTTGAGGCCTTGCAGTTAGGTCTTCTCTTTCATGGCAATCTCGTCTAGCCTAGCATTGGCCCTTTCCCCTTGGGCCTTGTAGGAGAGGCAGGTCGGGCTCCCCCCATGCCTGCGCAGATACGCTCTGCCGATCCGGTGGCCACAGATGAGGCAGGTGGCTCTCTTTATGCATGGCGGGCCATCTGGGACCTTGAATAAAAGCCACGAGGGCAGGTATCACCTCTGGGAGAGGTCGGCGAATATGTAGAAGCTCAGAGAAAGGCTCTCGGCATATTGGGAGGAGTATGACGCCCTTGCCTCGGTAATAGAGAGGAGGACGGGCCTTCCGATCGCCCTCGACCACCACTACAAGCTCCTGATACTCCTTCCGCTTGAGTCTGATCCCTCCGGCAACATGGAGGCCCAGAAGCACTACTTCGGGTTGCTGACGGACAGCGAGTTGGTGGCCAGGGGGATTGAGATGAGGCGCCACGACACGCCGAGGTTCATAATGGGGTTCCAGAGGAACCTCATACTAATACTTCTAGGTGGTGAAAACTGTGAACAGGTGAGGGCGGAGGGGTACGAAAAGGCAAGTGAGCTCGTCATCGAGGCGATAGGGAGGATCATGCATGGTGAGGTCTCGGCGAAGGATCTGGCTGTCTCCAAGGTCCTGAGGAAGCCACTCTCGTCATATGCCAGGTCGATAGCGCACGTCTCGGCGGCGATAAGGCTGGCGGAGAAGGGGAAGACGGTCAAGGAGGGCGAGATCGTGGAGTTCGTCCACGTCGATTCGAAGAACCACAACCCCCTATGTAGGGTAACTCCTATGGAAACGTATGACGGTAGGAGATGTGACAGGGAGAAGTACAGGGAGCTCCTCCTGGACGCAGCCGAGACCGTCCTCTCCACCTTGGGCTTCTCGCGGCGCGAGTTCGGATCGAAGACGAGGAAGGAGACCTGTCGCGACCTGCTCCTGAGCGAGATAAGGGGGAGGAGCAGCTGGAGAAGGAGACCGAATGGGGTGAGCTGAGCCATGAGGCTGGATAACGAGCAGATCAGGGATTTACTAGCTGTTGCATCTCTCCCAGCATCGGGAAGCACGTTCTTCGGGGATGTGGAGGCCTTAAGATCGATTATGGAATACTTCGGGTATGAAGAGGACACACTAAAAGGATTCAGGGATAACGATTACTTGACGACGATCTCAAGGAACATAATCGTCCGAATAACCCTCCAAGGGGAGAGGATAGAGGACGAGGTATTCGTTAACATATACAGAGCAGGCCAGCGCGGATTCGTCTACAGGACGATGAGCGAAGTTCCAGAGGAGGTGAGAAAGGAGATCCTGCAGGCCTGTAGATTAGCGAGGAGGAATGTGCTTGAATGGCTTAGCACACATAAGACCTGTGAGAGGCCCAATATGAAGTATTTAGTAAATCCTACGTTCAAGTATTGGCCTTTCTAACATATGACACATCTTTATATAATTCCATTTTAGTCTTCTTTAGTAAAAAAGGAATAATTTCACATCAATATATCGAATCCAACCATAATTTGCCTAAATCACTATACATATAGATGAGAATCAAGAGGTGGAAGTATGGGAGGATTTACTACCCACTTGAGCTTCTCTCTCCGTAAGTTAAGATCAAGGACGAAGTAGGATATTCATCGCGATTTGCTACTGAGCAAGACAAGAGTAGAGGAGATGGAATCGATGGTGGCAGAGTCGTGAGGATGGATGACGAGTAGATTATGAATATTCATGCTTTAACATCTTCTCCGATCTCAGCCGATCTCTTGGATGCAATGGCTAGATAGTAAGGTCACATTAGCTGGCAAATCAGGCCTTTTTGGTTGAAAAGGTAAAGCTGGCAAATTTGAGGCTGCGCAGAACGCCGTCGAGGTTGAAGTGGGCGGCGAAGCCCAAAGTCCGTGAGCCAGTGGCAGCGCGGTGAGGAGAACCCTATCATGGCTCAACAGTCGAAGGGCTCCATATAAAATCGGATCCTCAGGGTTCCCATCCTGAGGGTCATGTACGACGAGAAAAAGGGAGTTTGAGGGCTTCTACGTGCAAATATTAATTTATAGACATGAAGGTTTATGGATCTAAATGCACCCTTATTGGCCGGGAACTAAGAATTAATAAGGGGGTTTAATCACACTATTCAACATACTTAGGCAAGGTGCAGGAATCATGGAGCAAGGAACACCCTGCCCAGGGTGCAACCGAATCATACCCTATGGCTTCAGGTTCTGCACTGAGTGTGGAACACCCCTCCCATTGACCGCCAACAGGATTTCGACTGGCAATGAACAGCTCGACAGCATACTCGGAGGGGGATTCAAGCGCGGAAAGACCTACCTCGTCGCAGGTAAGGCTGGGACCGGCAAGACGATCTTCTCGCTCCAATACCTGTTGCATGGGGCCAACAACGGCGAACCCGGAATCTACGTCACGGTCGACGAGAAGCCAGAGGCTCTGATGGACGACTCCATGAGGTTCGGTTGGAACCTTTACGAATGCATCCAGAAGAAGAGGTTGTCCATCCTTCCGGTCAGGAAGTTCTTCGCCTTCGATCGTTGGAACAAGAACCCACAGAAGAGGCTTGAGGGCACCATGAAGCAGCTCGTCGACAGATCAAAGGAGATCGGCGCCAAGAGGTTGGCCATCGATCCGATTGCGCCCCTGATAGGTAGCTTGGACGACATCCCGCTGGTAAGGGAATACGTCAGGGCGCTCGTGTTGAGCATCGAGGACAACTTGAATACCACCAACATCTTAACATCGGAAGTGCCGACGCACTCGACCAATTCGCTCAGCAGGTATGGCGTTGAGGAGTTCCTCGCGTCGGGCGTCATAGTGCTCGAAATGGAGAAGAACAGGGACGGCTATTCGAGGACCCTGACGATCCCGAAGATGAGGTGGACGGACGTCCAGCCATCATCATACGTATTCGAGATCATCCAGGGGAGGGGCGTAGTCATAGACGGGAAGAAGGACTGATGCCGTAAGCCCGACGAATTAAGGGCACCTATCTCTCGGTTCAAAGCGCTTATATCGCGTCGATCCTACAGCCTGGAGCATGAGTGAAAAACTCGCCATTAATGGTGGGAAGCCGGTGAGGAAGAAACGCCTCCCGCCGATGTTCCCCGGCGCGATGATGATCGGCGATCAGGAGAAGCGCGCCGTCCTGAGGATACTCGAGAGCCGATCGCTTTTCAGGTATTATGGACCGAAGTTCCAAGGGGCCGTGAACGCATTTGAGGACGAGTATGCGAAATATATCGGCACGAAGAATGCCATAGGCGTGAGTTCCGGAACAGGAGCGCTTTACTGCGCCATCGCAGGGGTCGGCATAGGGCCGGGCGATGAGGTCATACTTCCGGCCTACACTTGGATATCATCTGCCGTCACTGTGGCCGCACATGGGGGGGTTCCGGTGGTCGCGGACGTCGATGGGTCGCTGACCCTCGACCCAGAGAGCGTTGAGGGCAAGATCACGGAGAGGACGAGGGCGATCATGCCCGTCCACATGAGGGGGGTGGGGAGTAGGATGGACGAGATAACGGCCCTGGCGAGGAGACGCGGCCTTAAGGTGATAGAGGATTGCGCGCAGGCCTGCGGGGGGAGCCTTCGCGGCAGGAAGCTCGGTTCAATTGGGGACGTCGGGACATTCAGTTTCCAATTGAACAAGATAGTGACGGCCGGCGAGGGCGGGGCCGTGGTGACGAGCGATGACGCCATCAGGCAGAGGTGCTTGATGGCCCAGGACTGTGCGTCCGTCGTCGGCGTCGGGAGGGCGGGCATAACGGTGGAGCCGATCATAGGCCTGAACTTCAGGATGAACGAGATAACGGGCGCCATAATGCGCGAGCAGTTGAAGAAGGTGGACAGGATAGTGGGTATGATGAGGAGGAACAAGGACAGGATAAAGAGGGGGATAAGGGACATCGGGGGGTTGGAGTTCAGGGAGCTGCCCGACCCGGAGGGCGACACCGGGGTCTGCCTCATCTTCTTCGTTGAGACTCCAGAGAAGGCCGTCAAGTTCTCCGAGGCACTCGAAGCCGAGAACATCGATTCCTTCGTCCTTTATAGGCCGGGAAACCCCGATGGCCACATCTACGTATACTGGAAGAGCATCGTGAAAAGGACGGGCTTTAGCGAGAAGACCTGTCCGAGGACCCTCGCGCTCCTGGGCAGGGCAGTCCACATCGATGTGAGTCCCCAACTCGTTAAGGAAGATGCTGAAGACATTATAGAAGCCGTGCACAAAGTCGCAAAGTCGGTCCTCTAGGCGATAGCTCATCCTTGATGATGGGGGGCCTGTGATCAGGCCCCGGGTCTTCCCCTGCTTTCGAAGATCCAATCGCTAACCAGTTCACAGAGATCCGCTTGGCGAATGTTCGAGAAGACGTGATTCGCTCCTCCAAAAATACGGAGCTGGCGAGGTTCGCCCGCTTTATCGTATAACGACATTGAGTGATCTTTGGGTATCACGTCGTCGGAGTCACCGTGAACGAGCAGGAGGGGCCTTGGCGCGATCTCGCGAACAACCCCCTCTGCATTCAGGGCTGCCATGCCGTCATCGAGGTCGCTGAAGGTCATCTCTAGCTTTGCCCTGTGATCCGGCCTGTCCGCGAAGAGGCGTGGAAACGATGCGAAGGGCGCAAGGGCCGCACAACCCCCTACTTTGGGCTTTGAAGCGCTGAGTGCTATCGCCAGGCTGCCTCCGGTGCTCAGGCCGATAACCCACGGTTCAAGTTTCGTCGACGCGATGTGGTCGACTATTGCCGCTGCATCCGGGAGCCACCTCGATAGCTCCCTCCGACCCCCGGATCCGTCAAACCCGCGTTGCGTGAAGTTGAGCACGTGGTGGCCTTGGGCACACAGGTGATCCAGGAGCCATCCCAATGTCTCCCTATCGCCCCCCCAACCGTGGAGATAGAGGATGCAAATCCCAGAGGGCTTTGGGGGATCGCGGAGCGTGCACGAGAGGAACTGCCCGTCTATATTGATGTGGAAATCCCAGCGGCTCACAATAGGACACGCTATCATATGGAATTTGAATGGCTTCATTCATGTATTTATATTATATATGAGATAGTGGCATCTTGGAGATGTTCGATATCGGGGTAGTTGATGCCACATTTTAAATCCCTCGGAGCTATGTCATCTCCCATGATATCCGCGAAGGAATATAGGCTCGCTCAGAGAAGGACGCTAGTTTACTTGAGAAGGGCTGGCATCATTTTGACGAGTAATGAAAGGAAGGGCATCGAGGTCGCGGACTTCGGACTTGGCGACCTAATGCATACGGGCTTGCAGTTGGTGACGTATGTGAACACGGCGAGGGTTTGCGCCAAGGAGCTCGTCCTCTTCCCCCATCAGACTTGTCCCGAGCACATGCATCCCAAAGTCGGCGACCAGCCTGGAAAGGAGGAGACATTCAGATGCCGTTTCGGCGTGGTCTACCTCTACGTCCCAGGAGAGGAGACCCCCAGGCCAAAGTGCGTCCCACCTCCTGGGCGTGAGAGATACTACACGGTCCGGCATGAGGTCGTGTTAAGGCCGGGGGAGCAATTCACACTCGAGCCGGAGACCCTTCACTGGTTCCAAGCGGGAAAGGGGGGCGCGGTTGTCTCGGAGTTCTCCACAAGGAGCATAGATGAGAGGGACGTGTTCACGGACCCATCCATAAGGAGGGTGCCAGAGGTCATCTGACTCGCCCTTCACCTTCCCGAGGCCTTTCCAGCGAAGAATAGCCAGTTCTTGTCCCCCGCCCTCTTGAACCTCAACAGGTAGTAGTCCCCCTTCAGCCTCTTGCCGTGGAAAGAGAGCACATACTTATCGTCAGTCCTCTCCTTCATCTCATACTCGCCCTTGTCCCATATCTTAACTGTCCCAGCGCCATACTCGCCCTTCGGTATCGTTCCCTCGAAATCGGCATACTCCAGCGGATGGTCCTCAACCTGCACGGCAAGCCTCTTTATTCCCACAGATGTCGGTGGCTCCTTGGGGATCGCCCAGCTCTTCAACACGCCATCCATTGAAAGCCTGAGGTCCCAATGGAGACGCGTCGCATGGTGCTCGTGGACGACGAATATTTCCACTCTCTCCCCGCCTTCAGTTCCAGAGGGCTCCGCTGTCCTCTTGAAGTCCCTCTTTCTCCTGTATTCCTTCAGGCTCATAGCCAGTCACTCAGGAGATCCCGCCATATGGGAAGAACAGAACCATTATATTACGGTTGCAGTTCATATCCATCGCCAGTTCAGATGAAGATCGGAATTATAGCTGATGACCTAACGGGCGCCCTCGACACGGGCTTGGAGTTCTGGAAGAAAGGCCTGAAGACCGTTGTCCTGACCTCTCCCCGTCACCTTGAAACGCATGCCAGGCGAGTCGATGTCGTCGCCATAGATACATCAAGCAGGTTATCCAGTACCCGACGAGCGCGCGAGAAAGCTGCGGGCGCAGCCGCGTATCTCAGAAAGCATGGCGCGAAGTACTTCTACAAGAAGGTGGACTCGACCTTAAGGGGCAATGTAGGAGCGGAGATCGAGGCCGTTATGGATCGGTTGCGAATTCAGACCGCCGTCCTTGCCCCAGCGCTACCGGAGCAGGGAAGGACGATCGTGGGCGGACATTTACTGGTTGACGGTAAACGCTTTGGGAAAACAGGAGACCCACTGATCTCAAGGGGAGAGTCCCATGTCCCAACGTTAATCGAGGAGGATACGGACATGGAAGTTGGTTCGATGTCGCTCCCCATCGTGAGGGGAGACGCCGCACGCGAGATCTCGGCCCTCAAGAAGAGGGGGATAAACATAATCGTGGCGGACGCCACGACGAGGGAAGACCTGAGGAGGATCGCCGAATCCGTCGTCAAGGTAGGGATCGTGGCCCTCTCGTGTGGCTCCGCTGGATTGGCATCTGAATTGCCGGTAGCATTGGGGCTCTGCCAAAAGGCTCCGCCAACGGTGGTCCTGTCAGGCAGCATGAACTCCGTCACACGGTCGCAGATCAGGAAGATCGAGGACACACTCGATCCATATGTTGCAAGGTTCGATCCGGCCGTCATCAGTAGGAAAGGCCAAAGGGCCTTGAATGCTAGGGTGGTGAAGGCCTCGGAGGCCATGGGCGATGGGCAGGACATCGTAATGTGCCTGCAGAATCGCAGAGGTGGAGGACTGACTAAAAGGGATATGCGCAAGGCCCTCTTTTCATACTGCAAGATCTTAAACGATCTCGTGAGCAATGAAAGGGAGAGCGGTCTGATATTGGTCGGCGGCGAGACGACGTCTCAGGCATGCCGAGCGATGGGCGCCAACGCGTTAATGATCGAGGACGAAGTTGACCTAGGGATCCCATGCGCCAAAATACTTGACGGCATGAATAAGGGGATGAGGATCGTGACTAAGGCCGGTGGTTTCGGAAACGGGAATGCACTAGTTAAAGCTTCCAATTTCCTGAAGGTGAGATGGCGATGAGTGGTAAACCGATCGTAGGGATCACGATGGGCGACGCATCGGGCATAGGTCCCGAGGTGATCGTCAAGTGCCTCATGGATAAAGAAGTATGCGAGGTCTGCAACCCGATAGTCATAGGGGCTGCGGCTGTTGTCAAAGATGCGGCCGTTAGGTTTGGTGAGAGTGCGAAGGTGAACGCCATCAAGGGTGTCAAGGAGGCCATATTCCGCTTCGGGACCATCGACGTGCTCGACCTCTGTAACCTCGCGCTGAATGAATTCAGCTCAGGGGAGGCCAGCACTGCAGCGGGGAGGGCTTCGGTTGAATTCGTAGAGAAGGCAGTACAGCTCGTGCTCACAGGCAGGATAGATGCCATAGCTACGGCACCCATAAACAAGGAAGCCATCAACAAAGCGGGGTATGCTTACCCAGGACACACCGAGCTGTTATCGCACCTCACTGGCTGTGAAGACTACGCGATGATGCTTGCCTCAGGCACCCTCAGGGTCGTGCACTTGACGACCCACTTATCACTTGTTGAGGCCTGTAGTAGAATTAAGAGACAAAACGTTTTGAAAACCATATTCATAGCCCATAGATCGATGCAGGGGCTTGGGTACAAGTCGCCGAAGATAGCGGTCGCGGGCGTGAATCCACATGCAGGCGAAGGTGGCCTATTCGGGAAGGAGGAGATCCTGGAGATATCGCCTGCAATAATGGAGGCCAGGGCGAGAGGCGTCAATGTCTCGGGGCCTTATCCGCCGGATTCCGTTTTCCTCAGGGCGAGTAAGGGTGAATTCGACGTAGCGATAGCGATGTATCATGACCAGGGCCACATAGCGGTCAAGATGCTGGGGCTTGAGGAGGGCGTTAACATAACGATCGGCCTTCCAGTGATAAGAACGTCCGTGGATCACGGGACGGCGTTCGACATCGCTGGTAAAGGGTTAGCGGATCCCCAGAGCATGAAGAAGGCCATTATAGTTGCAGCCGAGATGGCGAGTAGAAGGCGAATCCCATAACAGGAAACAGTTGAGCACTGCCTTGGGTTTCCTCAATAAATATAAAAAACTATAATGTGGATACTCTGGCGTTAATTGAGGCGGGTCGGTTGAGCATAATCGAGCTCGACAAGATCGTTGAGTCCCTTCCGTCAGAATATAAACTCCTCTTTTCCAGAATCTTCGACCTGCGCACCGTGATCGGGAAGTTACGAATACCGGGCTCATTGGTTAGCTGGGTTGAGGAACGCTTTGGCTCAGTCGGTGCCGTGGAGGAACAGAAGATCGTAAAGCTCACGAATCTCGTAACCATGGAAGGTTCTCTGTTCAATGCCCTCAGGGCAAAGAGGCCCATGGAGATTAGTGAGAGGTCGAGGCTTGATGAAATCATAAAGGGTGCCGAAGGCGATCAATTTTGCGTACCTCTGGAGAAGACGCCTGAAGACGTCTTCGGAAGGGTCATTGGTAAAAGCTGTGTCACGGCAAGCAATGTCGCCAAATACGATGGCTTTCATGGCATAGTCATCTTCAACGAACACGATCCACTCCTCATCACCGAGGAGGGCGTTTCGGACCGCATAGACGTGGCGTTGGCGTGGGCCAAGAAGGCTCAGCAGGTCGAGAGGGAGTATAGGAATTTTTTCCTGATGTGGAACTGCCTATGGAGAAGCGGCGCATCGATCATCCACGGCCACATGCAGATGACCCTGAGCCGTGGAATGCACTACGCGAAGGTCGAGGCCTTGAGGAGAGCCGCAAAGCTCTATGGACTAGCCAATGGCTCTAACTACTTCGAGGACCTGTACAGGATCCACCTCCAAATTGGGCTCGGGCTCGAGGCAGAGGGTACCAAGATCATCGCATACCTGACGCCCATAAAGGAGAAGGAGGTGATGATAATCTCCAAGGAACTAAACCGGAGCTTCAAGAAGAGGCTTTACGATGTTCTGAATTGCTTCGTCAATGAGATGGGCGTCGAAAGCTTCAACGTTGCGATCTACATGCCCCCGATAGGGATAACCACGGCCGAAGGCGATGATTGGGCTGGTTTCCCAGTTCTAGCGCGAGTGGTCGATAGGGGGGATGCTGGGAATAAGACCTGCGACATCGGAGCCATGGAACTTTACGCGAATAGCGTTATATCAGCTGATCCATTCTGGGTGGCTTCAGTCCTGAAATCCACTTTAAATCGCCGAAGGGAAAGAAGCGAACCTTATTAAAGATCTGATCTGATTCGCGGGGATTATCATGTTCGAAGAAGGATATCTGCGGGAGACTTACCGTAAATTAAAAGATGGAGGCCTCCTCCTGGCCTCTTGCTCAAAACGGGGACGGCCGAACGTCATGACCATAGGGTGGGGCTTCGTAGGTATACTTTGGGGAAGGCCTTACTTCATCGTCGCCGTCAGAAAGCCGAGATATACCCATCGCTGCATAGAAGCCACAATGGATTACACTGTCAACGTTCCGGGCAGAGGGATGGGGGACATCCTTCGATATTGTGGAACCGTCTCAGGAAGGGATCATGACAAGGTCAAGGATCTGGCAATGAAGTTGGGAAAGCCTAGAAGGGTCTCGTCGCCCACCATCAAGGGATGTACAATCGTCTATGAGTGTAAAGTTGTATACAAGGTAACCGTCAATCCGAGATTAATGCCCAAGGGGCTCCTCTCGAAAATATATCCTCATAGAGACTTCCATACATTTTATTTCGGTGAAATAGTTGCGTGCTACCGTAGTCACTAGATTATGACTAGATTGTCTTAGCGAATATTAGATGATGGGCGACATCACAGTTCTTTCAGGAAGCGTACCGCTTTCACGACGTCCCCAAAAGGATCAGGGCCAGTTTCCCGCTCAATGGCGAAATAACCTGTATAGCCCTCTTCACGAAGGCATCTCACATATCTTGGCCAGTCGATCCATCCCTGGCCAAGGGGCACTTCCTTCGGTTCGCCTTCGGGCGTAACGATCGCATCCTTTGCATGCGTATGAACTATGTATCTGCCCAATATCTTCACGCCCTCAACGGGCATGAACTTGGCCAAGGCTTTCTCCTTATCGTATTCATCCTCTTCCTTCAATATGGCTGGCCATAGAACTAGATTCGCTGGATCGTAATTTACCTTCAATCCCTCCCCACCAACCGCCTCTATGAGGTTCTTCACTATAATCGGAGGCTCAGGGCCCGTCTCTATAGCCAGACATGCGCCGACATCCTCAGCATATTCAGAGATCTCGCTTATATTTTTAAGTAATGTTCTCCATCGTTGATCCGATTTATATCTCGGCATGATCCCAACATGCGCTTGCCATATTTTCGTACCCAAATCAACAGCCAAATCAAGTATCCTTTTTCCACAGGCGATATTCGCCTCTGCGCCCTCGGAAGCGCATAGATCGACATCCCCGCCCCACGCGGACACAGCAGATATCTCAAGACCCAGAGCATGGATGTCCTCCGCGAGTTTTTTCCTAGCTGGTTTATCGAGCTTCTCTGGGGCATAGTCTCCTCCTGCGCTTATGTGAACCCCGGGAACGCCAATTGCGGCTATCCTCTTCATGCCATCGAATGGTTCCATCCTGAGACAACCCAGCATTACAGCGATCTTGAGCGATGCCATGTCCTTACAGGGAGCGATGATCGCATGATTATTTAAAAGCCTTCTTGCAGAGCATTGTATGAGTTCAAGCCAAAATAACGATGACTCATGATGAACTTATTGTAGAAGCTAGTTGTTCGAGTCATTGCCTTTATGTACGATTGAGTGTGATGAACAACGGAACATGAACATCTAGCAACATTTAAATCAGCAGGCCCGTCTGCCCCCCATGCGTAGCTAGGGCAATTAATGGTGTGAAGTTGATGGAAAGACGTAGGCTAGGCAAAACCAATGTGAAATTATCAATCGTCGGCTTTGGGGGTATAGTGGTTATGAACGAGGATCCATCCTCGGCAAGGCGCATCGTCGCCAAAGCGATCGAGAGGGGCATAAACTACTTCGACGTCGCACCATCCTACGGGAATGCCGAGGAGCGCCTGGGACCTGCCCTTGAGCCTTTTCGCAAGTCAGTCTTTTTAGCATGTAAGACCGGAGAACGCACAAGTGAGGAGGCGAAGGCCGAGCTGAATCGATCTCTCCGCCGTTTGCATACGGACCATCTCGACCTCTACCAACTCCATGGCGTAACAACATTGGATGAGGTGGACAGGATAATGGGCAAGGGGGGTGCGATTGAAACCTTTGTGGAGGCTAAAAAGGAAGGGCTCGTCAAGTACCTTGGATTTTCCGCCCATTCCGAGCAGGCGGCGCTGGCACTCTTGGATCGCTTCGAATTTGACAGCATGTTATTCCCCATCAATTGGGTATGCTGGCATCAGGGCCATTTCGGTCCAAGGGTCATTGAGATGGCACAGAAGAAGGGCGTGGGCATACTCGCGCTGAAGGCGCTTGCGAAGAGGAAGTGGAAGGACGGAGAGGAACGCAGGTGGCCGAAGTGTTGGTATGCACCAGTAGATACCCCAGAGGAAGCATCGATGGCCTTCCGATTTACCCTCTCCCTGCCGGTCACGGCTGCAGTGAGCCCTAGCCACGCTGAGCTCCTTTGGTGGGAGTGCGATGCTGCCGAAAGTTTCAAGCCCTTGACAAAAGAGGATGGGGCACAGGTGGCAGAGAGAGGCAAGGGCCTGGACCCGATATTTCCCCAATGAGCATCTCATGGGTCCTGCTTAGGCTAAACGACGACCGATGTGTGCGGTTACTTCTTCGAATGCAATGCATATGTTGCCTCAGCGAGATCCATGCACTTCATCCATTCCACATTTAACTCGCCGACCCTCCTCGATGCCTCATCTAGGATTTTTAATCCAGTAGTAAGGCCGTTTGACCACAGCGATTGCCAATGTGTAAGCCAGATGGGCCAACCGCCCCCCTCTAGAACGAGCTTCGTTCTGGTGATTATCTTATCGACTACCGATTCGATAAATCCCCCGTCCATGCGTGGCGTATTAATAGTCGTCCAGGTGTAATCATCGAGGGTCGAGGGTATCGATACTAGGACGGATCCGACATCATATGACACCCACGGCTTTACATCAACTTTGTCCCCGAGCATGTGGAGGAAATACCATGAGAATGATGAACCATAAACGCGTCTCATCGCCTCCACAATCGATTCGATATACTCCTTCTCAACTTTCAACCCGAAGACCCAAGGCGAAGTTACACCCGTGCACCTTATGCCCGCTTCCTTGAGGATGTGGAGAGCCCTTTCGATATATGGTGTAAGGGTTTCCCTGGTCTGGGTTTGAGACCAGTCGGACTCGCTCTGGTCGATGTACTTTCCAGTCCCTATGTCAAGGGTGAGGTCGTGCGTGATCATCTCGGGTGAAAAGTCAAAGTTTCGGTAAAGCCTCTTCCTTGACATGTCCATCCATTCACGGGTCATTACGACCCATTCTCCCTCTCGTTTGACATCGATTCCAGTTCTCCTCGATAAAGGGGGGAATACGCCTTTAACAACATCACCGCATCCGCCGGGGGATGGAACGATGCTGATCTTACCTCGAATGCCCCATTTCTCCACAACATCACAAAAACTTCCCAAGAAACTATTCGGGATGAGGTCTATGAGTCTTCTACCGTCTTCCGTTAAAGGGCTTTTCTTATGTACGTCCTCCATGTGAAACCTATAGACATGTATGATCGGGCAACTATCGTCGACTAACAGGGCAATGGGTCTCCTCATATACTGAACTATAATGGTTTATTATTTAAGGATTGATGGACAACGGACGTATTAAACCTCGCCGATCAAAGCTAAAAGTGTTTGGTTGAACATGGGATAAGAATGCCCGCTCGAAGTGTTTAAATTTACATCTTTGCATTCATTGGTTCAGTATGCAGAAGAAGGTAGCCGTTGTCGGAATGGGATATGTCGGTATACCTGTGGCTGTGTCCTTCGCACGAGCAGGCTTCACCGTTGTCGGCATTAATAGGTCGAGGGAGAAGGTAGATCAGATCAACAATGGGATCTCGCCCATAGGTGGCCGTGAGCCCGCGCTTGCCTCCCTGCTCAAAAAGGCGGTGGATGCTGGAAGGCTAAGAGCCACCCAGAGCTTCGCGGAATGTAAGGGCGCTTATGCCATAATCTTGGCCGTCCAAACGCCCTTTAATCAAACGGCGGGAGTGCCTGATTATTCCCCTCTTGAATCAGCGATAAATGACATAGGTTCCAATCTCTCACGGGACACAATCGTCGTGGTGGAATCCACAATAGCCCCAGGTACGATCGAGAACGTGGTAAAGCCGATATTGGAGTCTAGGTCAGGGCTTGTGGCAGGTAGGGACTTCTTCCTTGGAACATGCCCAGAGAGAGTAAGGCCTGGTAGGTTGCTGAAAAACCTCATCGAGCTTGACAGGGTCGTAGGGGGCTATGGCGAGGAATCGACCAAGAGGATGCTCAACCTTTACAGGCGAATTGTTAAGGGGAGACTATACGGCGTTGATTGTCTGACCGCGGAGGTCGTCAAGACCGTTGAGAACGCGTACCGAGATGCACAAATTGCCTTCGCAAACGAGGTAGCCCTGATGTGTGAAAAGCTTGGCGTCAATGTCTATGAAGTCAGGGAGTTGGTCAACAAAGCTCCCCACAGGGACATGCACATGCCCGGTGCTGGCGTCGGCGGGCATTGCCTGCCCAAGGACTCCCTGTTATTGACTTACAGTGTCTCCGGGGGATTTGAGTCAGAATTGCTGAAGGCCGTCAGGAAAGTTAATGACTCAATGCCCCTTCACTTGGCTAAACTCGCAGAGGACGCGCTCTCGGAGATGAAATTGCCCGTAAAGGGCGCCAGGATTGGCCTTTTGGGCTTGGCATACGTGGGGGACTCGGATGACACTCGAAATACGCCGGCGGGACCGATCTTGGAGAAGTTGGAGAGTTTGGGCGCAGAAGTTCGCATCCATGATCCATATGTCAAGTCATTCCGGGGCAGGGAGGTCTCCCATAAAATCGAGGAGGTCCTGAATGGCGCTGACTGCTTAATAACGGTCACGGACCACGATTCCTACAGAAAGATCAGCTTGCGTCGAATAAAGAGCTTGATGAGGACACCCATAATAGTGGATGGGAGGAACATCTTCAAGAAGGGAAGGTGTCTAATAGAGGGGATCGATTATCGCGGGATAGGCAATCCCTGACGGGATCGTGCTAAAGTTAAAGGTAGTTCAAAAACTTAACCTTAATGATAGTGCAACTTTAATATAACCTTGACCGGAACCTCATCGTCATGGAGATAATTCGGACAGTTCGCGGGGACATCGCTCCAGATGATTTGGGCATCACACTAGTTCATGAGCACGTCCTCTGCGACTTCATCGGCGCTGACAAGGTCAGTAAAGAACGATATGATCGGCGGGAGGTCTTCCACGTCATGCTTCCATACCTGAGTGAGATCCATCGATTTGGGGTAAGGGGATTCGTGGATTGCACGCCCGCTTACTTGGGACGAGATGTTCAGTTACTCGGTGATCTTTCAAAGGCATCGGGCATCAGGATTTTAACTAATACAGGGCTCTACAAGGAACCTTACCTCCCTGGCTATGCTTTTGAGCGCACGGTAGACCAAATCGCCGATACATGGGCACATGAGATCAAGGAGGGAATCGATGGGACTCCGATTAAGGCCGGTTTCATCAAGATCGCCGTTAATCAGGGGGAGATAATCCCCATACAACAGAAGATAGTGAGGGCAGCCGCTCGTTGCAGTTTGTCCACGGGGGCCATCATAGCCTGTCACACTGGGGAGGGCGTAGCCGCGATGCATCTCCTGAGGATTCTCGATGATGAGGGCTTAAATCCCGACAGGTTGATAATCGTCCATTGTGATGCAGTTGAGGACCTAAAATACCATCTCGAGGCCGTGCAAAAAGGCGCATGGGTCGAATACGATTCATTGAGTGAACAGAACGCGGGGAGATCCCTGAAGCTCCTCAATGCGATGATCGAGAACGGCCATGAAGGGAATATCCTAATATCGCAAGATGCCGGATGGTATAACGTGGGTGAGAGCCATGGGGGGAATATCCGAAATTATGCATATCTTGTCAGCGATTTCGTTAAACTTTTATCGGAGAGTGGCTTCGGCAAGGACATAAAGGAGAAGCTGCTCATATCGAATCCAGCTCGGGCATTCAAAATGGCTTCATCCTGATTTAATCGACATGCCGAATGCCCCTTGAGTATGCCTTTGAGGATATCCTTTTATCACCGCATAAGGCTACAAAGTTCAGAGTTGGGGAAACCAACGAGGAGAGCTCTATTTCTAACATTACTCTTTTCAGAGCTCGCCTTAATAGGCTATCTCGCCTACTGGTGGAGTGAGAAGATGAGCGAAGGGCTTTTCGTCGTGTGGGCTTCGGATCCGCTGGTAAAGATCTTCAAGGATACAAAACCGCCCTCCAACTATACGAGATCGATAGTCATAGACGCGGCTAGGAATGAGTACGCGGCCGCTCAATTCGCTGTGACAGCCTTATCAACTACCCCGGGGATCCATTTGAGGCTCCTGCCCCTGGAGGGGCCAAAAGGATACAGAATAAGTTACCGTGCCAACTTTGTGGGGTTCGTTCCGGTCAAGAAGAACACACCCAACACGCCCTCCGATGAACTAATTCGGCTTGCGCCCTTCGACGCCCCAGATCCGCTTTTAGAAGGATCCATCATCGATATCAGAGAAGGCGAAACCCAGCCCATTTGGATAACGGCCTTCATACCGTCGAACGCACCCGCTGGTGACTATGACGGAGAGATCGTCGTCATTTCAGCGAGGATGAACTCTACGATCTCCATCGCCCTTCATGTTTATCCCGTTACCCTAACATCTGAGAGGAACTTGTGGCTCACGAACTGGTTCAATGCTTATGGTGTCGCTACAAGTCATAGGATAACGGCTTGGAGTGAGGAGCATTGGCTTTTAATCGAGAAATATGCGCGGATGATGGCAGATCATCGCCAGAATGTCATCATAACTCCGATCTTCGACCTCATTAAGTTCATCAGGGATCCTAACGGGTCATTGCGATGTGATTTCTCAAACTTCGACAGATGGGTCGAGCTCTTCATGCGAGCGGGCGTGACGGGGAGGATCGAGGGCGGCCATTTGGCTGGCAGAAGCGATTGGAATGCGATCGACTTCGATTCCCCAGTGATAACGGTTTACAATCCCGATGGCAGCGTCGCATACACACAGGCTTCGATGAAGACGACTTCCGCCGACTACTACAACTTCCTCGCCCAGTTCTTGCCCCGGCTGCAGCAGCACCTTAACGATAGGGGCTGGACGAGCTCCTACATACAACACCTGGCCGATGAGCCCATAAGTGCGAACTCGGCCAGTTATAGGATTTTGGCCGGATATGTAAGACAGTTGGCCCCTAAACTGAAGAGGCTCGACGCAAATCAGGATGTCGACCTAATAGGTGCCCTAGATATATGGGTGCCCATATTGCACGAATTCGATCTTCAGCAGGATTTTTACGCCCAGAGGAGGGACGCAGGCGAAGAGACGTGGTTCTACACGTGTCTTGCGCCAACGGGAAGGTATCCGAATAGATTCATAGACTATCCACTGATAAAGGCCAGGATCTTACACTGGATAAACTTCAGGTATAATCTATCAGGTTATCTCCACTGGGGTCTCAATTATTGGTCCGGTGATCCTTTCAAGGACATCGAACCCTCGAATCTCCCGCCGGGCGATGCCTTCATAATCTATCCTGGGGATGATGGCCCTCTCAGTTCGATCAGGTTTGAAACGCTAAGGCTTGGTGTCCAAGACTTCGAATTGCTAAAGGCGTTAGAGAAGATCGATCCCATGAAGGCCAGAAGTCTGGCAGAGACGGTCGTAAAATCCCTAACGGAATATGAGAGGGATGTGTCGAATTTTAATGAGGCGAGGAGGAAGCTATTATGTTCCTTAATTCAGGCAACGCCTAGTTAACTGCATACGCAAGTACGTGCGTCAGGATGGCCTATTGATTGCGAAGGTCGATGCCACATCAGCGACGTAAACCTTCCACGTTGCTTATGGAGCCTCCTTGTCAGCCACATGTAGAAGGGGGAGGTAAGGCCGATAATCGACAACGCTCCAGTAGAAGTAGACGGTTTGGGCGATGGAGACAAGGCCCAATGCCATCAATGCCATGGCCTTCGCTATGGCCATTCCCCCCCTTGTCATACTGCCTCCATGATTCCCCTCATAAGGCGAGCGCTCAGCCGTTCTTCAATAGATCGGGGTCGGTGGCTCGAAGGTTGTGGATATTTGGATTTCACCCCCCATTTCGGCCGCCTCCAATATCCCAAGACATATTTCGAGTATGTGGTTTGCCTGTTGGCCCGAGCATCTCGGGCGTCTATTATTGCGGATCGCATCAGCGATGTCGAGGACGCCGCGTGACCACTCCACTCCTCTGAAGGGAGGTGCCACCGAGGGCAGCAGCTTCCATTCGTTCTCACCGATCGGACAGAAAGATACCCGTGCATCGAAATCCACAGGTGAATCGATTCGTAACGTGCCCAGGGTCCCGGTAATCTCGATACCCGTGTGGATCGACTGGCCCACGATGAAACTCGTTGATAACCGCCCAATGGAGCCTTTCTCAAATTCGAGGAGGCCATCTACATGGTCAGGCGTTGTCACGGCAAATGTCTTCCCCTTGCTACTGCCACTGCCTATTGTACGCCTAGGGATCGCGATTTTAGCGCTTCCCCTAACGGTGCGAACTGGCCCCAGGATTGAGGTAAGGACGTTAAGAGGATAACAACCCACATCGAGCATCGGCCCTGCCCCCGGTGCATAGAAGGGCTCTGGATTCGGATGCCAGCTCTCAATCCGGCCGTGCATCATATCGGCGGAGACGCAAAGCAGCTGCCCTGCCATCCCGTCACGAACTGCCTTCCACAGGGTTTGCTGCGCCTCGCCAAGGATGACGAACGGCGAGCAGCCCAATAGCCTGTTCCGATCGGTAGCCAGTTCTACAAGAGCGTTACCGTTATCGAGCCTCGTCGCCAACGGCTTTTCGCTGTGCACGTGTTTGCCCGCCATCAGGGCCCGTCGCGTCACTTCGGCATGAGCCGTGTGGATCGTCAGATTCACTACAAGCTCCACATCATCTGATTTGAGCAGCTCTTCCATGCTGCCATGTGCTTTACACCCGTACCGTTTGGCGAAACCTTTGGCCCTCTCCTCGATGAGGTCGAAGACGCCAACCAGCCTCAGCCTGTCTGGGTGGGTCAGTATGCTCTCGGCATATGATCCTGCGATGTTGCCGCATCCGATTATGGCCATTCCAACGGGTTCTGCCTTTTTCAAATCAAATTATCACGGCCTTTGTCAAATCAGATGGGGAAATATGTTTTGCCATGGCCACAATCATCTATAAATCATGGACGACAGGGCTTTACGGATGGGGCACCAACGCGATATAGGATGCTGCATCGAGGATGAAGAGGATGCCGAGTATTATGAAGAGGAAAGCTGCCCCGATCTCCAAGTACTTCCTCGGCAGTATCCTGAGGATTTTTGTCCCAGAGATAACGCCGATCGCGGTCACAGCGTAGAATCCAAGCATAACGCCCGCCAGAACTCCCAGAGGATTCCCAAGTTCAGCGGCCAACACAACACAGGCCAGCTGCGTCTTATCCCCCAGCTCCATGAGAGCTATAATTGAGAATGTTTTAAGAAAATCTACTTTTCGGCTCTCGATTTCATCAACAAGGTTTCGTTCCTTTTGTCTACGGATGAGCGAGAAGGCCCCAATGAAGATGAAAAGCATGCCAGCCCCAGCTCCAATCAGATCGTAGGGGATGAAGCTCAGTAGTTCATCACCTATCAAGAGGCTGACACCGTCCACAATCAGGAATGCCAACATGGCGCCAAAAAAGACCGATCTCGCAGAGCCCTTGGATGAGAGCATCATCACCGTCAATTGGGTCTTGTCGCCAAATTCCGCCATGAAGACGATGGCGAAGGCCGTTATCGTGGGAAAGATGTCGATCATATACATGACCAGTGATCAAAGGTTTTCATAAAATTGCCGTGGGCTCAGTTCCTTGAGCTCACATCCTTCATCCGATAGGCGCTTCCTTATGTCTAAACATAGGTGGCATTTCGACACATACCCATCCATATTAGGGCTATAAGAATGATTGCCTTCGGCATACGCATATAGATCACCCAGGCCTGAAACTAGGGAACCTAGGACGGGTCTTTCATCCAGATCGACTCCCTCTTGGAAGGCCTCGTCCCACATTTCGTGCCCGCTAAGGGATAGACCCCCACAATAACCGGATATGTAGTTCCCATAATTATCTACGTGCACGTGCCACGGCCTTGTCAATTCCTCACGGCAATCCTCATCGAAGAAAAGCTCTTGATTAAAGCGCTCGTGGAGAGGGTTCGGCCTCCACGCCAACCTTCCCATTGGCAATAGCACATTGGGGTCGGTGAGGTGAGATAAGGCTTCATCATCCGCCTTTTCCAAATAGTCCTCCCACCTCATCCTCCCAGTGACCCCGATCCTCTTCAAATCCCCATAGAAATGGGGGTGATAGACCATCATGTCTTCACCGAAGATCCCGTATCCTACTCTGATCGCCCTCTCGACCCTGTCGAAGGGCACGAACTCCAAGACGAAAGGGTTCACGCTGATTAGAACCCCACCGAGCCCCTCATTCTTAAGCTGTAAAAATCGCTCCTTGACAACATCATCGTCGACGCACCAAAAACAATTCGTTTCGACGAAGTTAGATGATATGCCGTATTCACTCACGACCCTGATGGCCTTTAACAATAATTCCAGGTTGAGGAATGGCTCGCCGCCCGTCAAATGAAGGCCTCGGTTCATGCTGACGCCACTTCGTGGGGAGTTCGCCTTTATGTTCGGCCCAAAGCGTTCCAGCACATCCACCATAAGTTCGAGGCCCATCCAATCATCCCGCCACTTATGCGAGCATGCATACATGCAATGCCGGCACTCCGAGGTACATTTGTATGAGAGGATCAGCCCTGCGGAGACGGGCTTGGGTATCCTGAGCTTCCTCACGGCATGGCGATTAAGCTCGGGATATTAAAATTCTTATGGGTTGGCCAATCGTATACACGCCATTCTTGTCATGGCGGTTCGTGTCTTTCAGGACAGGGCTTTTCGATCGAGGGCTAACAGATAGCTTTTATTAATCAACCGAGGGGCTAATCGTGATTGGGTTTGACCGAAGGCTCTGAACGTGGACCCCCAAAGGGGACTGTGCTTGCAGTCGGGACGCATCCTGACGACGTGGAGTTCCTCATGGCCGGCACACTGGCCCTCCTTCGCGATCGAGGTTACGCCATCTGCATCGCCACGATGTGTACGGGCGACATGGGCTCGGCGGAATTGAGGGGCCCTGAGATATCCAGAAAGAGGTTTCAGGAGGCCTCAAACGCCGCCCTTGTCCTGGGAGCGCCCTACATATGCCTCGGAGAATCCGATCTGCACCTGGTCTTCGACAACCCCACAAGATCCAAGGCAGTGGAGCTCGTGCGGAAGGCGGATCCCCTAATCGTGATGACGCACTCCCCGCTGGATTACATGCTCGACCACCAATTGACCGCCAACCTCATGTGGGACGCTTGCTTCAGCGCCTCAGTGCCAAACTACGAGACAAACCAGGTTAATCCTGCGAAGCCAACAGATAAGATACCGTACCTCATATACGCCGATGCATTTGGCGGCACGGACAGGTTTGGGCTGAGGACTGAAGTCGACTTCTATGTTGATATCGCATCGACGATCGCTGTCAAGGAGGAGATGCTCGTCTACCACGAGAGCCAGAGGAGCTGGCTACGAGCGCAACATGGCGTAGACCACTACATACTTCAGATGAAGGAGTGGTCTGAGGCAAGGGGCATTGAGGTCGGACTGAAATATGCGGAGGCCTTCCGACAACATGGGGGGCACCCGTTTCCAAGCGATAGAATAATCGAAAGGATTTTAGGGCCTCTCTGTAAATATGTCAAACCCTAAGATAGGCATACGTTCAGGATCTACAACGATATCTCATCGTGAAGGGTAGTCAGGATTAGAAAAACATAAATATTGTATTTTTATAAAAGACGTCGAATGGATTTGGAAAGGGAGGATACAAAGAAATCCGTTAGTCTATCCACTCTGCTTATAGTCTGTTTGTTGAGTGTGGCCCTGACGTGCTTCTGGGACGTGTTTATCGTCTTTCTACCCGCCGTCGCATTCTGCACGCAAAACGTTAGTTTCCTGATACCGACTCCCGGTGTTGATCTTATGGGCGGACCTTTCGTGATGTTTCTGTTCATAATGGTGCTAATGCGGATTCCTTTTTTGAGGAAGAACCTGAGTACTACAAACTTGGTATACCTATATGTAACTGCTTTAGGGGTATCTTATTTTGCTAGTTGGCAACATCCATGGACACACGACATAGGGCTAGTCGTAACCCGAACGATAACTCCCGAATTATACCAGAGATACATTCCGGATTTTGTAGGCGCACCTAGAGAGGCTGCAGATCTACTCATAGCGGGCGCTGGAAGTCTTGGGGCCATACCTTGGGACGTGCTATTCCCGGGGATCATCTGGCGTTTTCTATTAGTCGCCCTGTTCGGCGGCATAAGTATGGGCTTCGTCGGTATCTTTCGTCGCCAATGGATAGACGTCGAAAGGATACCTTTCCCCCAAATCATGTTGGCCCATTCATGTCTCGTGAATGTTGAGAACTCGGGCAAGAGGGAATGGCTCCAGAAAAAGCCATTCCTCATCGGGATCCTGGCCGGTATCGTCTTGGCCGTGCCCTTGAGCGCCAGCACCCTATTCCCGTGGTTTCCGGACATATTCGGATGGCGTACGGCCACGTGTGGCCCTGGTTCATGGCAGATCGCATCAGATACGCCATGGAACCTCGGGATCGCCAAGCACCCTCCCCTCTATGCGCTGTTGCTCCTCGTACCCCTCCACTCCCTGTTCAGCGTCGTGATCTACACCGCGATCCTTGAGATATTGTTATTCGTCTCCTATTACGGCTTGGGAGCCTACACGGGTATAGCTGGGACGGCATTCTGCGGAAAGAATTGGTGCCCCCCAAACACCCCCTATGCCGGCCCACCCCTTTACTTCGGGGTCATAAGCTCCGGTGCCATGTTGGGCATATCGGTGATAACGGTATTCCTCGAAAGGAACCACATAATTGGTACAATAAAGTCCGCTCTTGGTAAAAGATCGGAGCAGGAGGAGCTTGAACCGACATCATACAGGACTTCGTGGGCGATCTTCGTCACATCATATATACTGCTCATGGCATTCTTCATGGTAACGGGCTTCAGTCCTTGGCTATCGTTCGTGCTGCCGCTATCGGGCGTCATGACTTGGTTTGCGATGGTGCAGATATGGGGGCGGATTGGATTCACGCACGAACCGTGTTACAACTTCACGCCGGGAGTCATTCGGATTTTCGCTTGGCCAAATGTCGTCCTCCCCGATGTCACTTCCACCGACGTGGCCCTAGCCCCGGAGATGAGCAGGGCTTGGATCGGATGGGGATATAGCTGGGGGGGATCCTTCTACACAGTTGTAGCCTCATATAGGATGGCCAACCTTACGGGCGTTAACCCGAGAAACGTTCTGAAGGTTCTGGCTCTCGGCCTCTTTGTGACCATGCTTACGACTGAGATCGTCCAGATCGCCATCGCAGGTACGTATGGGATTAACCTGTTCGCATCGAAGGCCTCGATAATGCCTCTTGAAGGATACTCATCTGCCCTCTGGTCATTTCCGTCACCACTGCCACTTACCGAGATGGTGCCACACCTCGTCATGGGGTTCGTGTTCATGGTCGTCATGAGATATCTATGCAGCAAATTCCTTTGGCTACCAGATCCCATAGTGGCCATAGTCGCTTGGGACTGGGTGATCTCCCTTCATGGAGTCTGGTTTGCCTGCCTCGTTGCTTGGGCCCTGAAATACGCCGTGCTTAAACTCGGTGGGAGCAGGCTCTACGAGGCCTCGCTAGTGCCGTTCGTGGGTGGTTTCATACTCGGCGATGCGTTGGAAGTGCTATTAGCCGCCCTCTCTTCGTATGGGCTGGCCTTATTGCCGGCGTGAGCGGCACCCCGAAACAAATAGCCAAATATGGACCGAGCATCATGTAACAGTCAATAGCCAACGCTCTCCAGCTGCTCTCTCAGGAAGGCGACATTCTCCCGCGCATATTCGACCATCCTGCTTTTGTCGCCGCCTATCTCCATTATGAATGGGCCCTTGTAACCGGAATCCAACAATTTCTTAAAGATGACCTTATATTCAATGCCCCTATCGGTGAGCGGAATGAAGTCCTTTTTCCGAAGGTCCCAGTTCTTGACGTGGACGACCCTTATCAGTCCATTCAGTTCATCGATGAACCACTCGGGGTGAAGGCCACAATAATAGGCGTTCGCGAAGTCGAAATATGCCTTCACGCTCTCATTCTCGAATCCCCTGACGAAGCTCGCGAACTCCACGGGGGAGTAGAGGAGGCCGTTGCCGACGTTCTCAACGCACAAGTATACCCCATAGTCCTCAGCCACCTTCGCGATCTCCCTAATCGATTCCTTTGCAGTCTCTACGAGGTTCGCATAAGGCACGTCGGGGATTCCAACGCCAGGGACAATCAGGATATCCCTGAAACCGAGGATATTCGCCATCTTTATCCCATCCCTCACCGCGTCCGCTCCCTTCGATCTTATGGCCCCATCTCGACTGGCAAGATTATATTCCCAAAGTATGCCCATCATCAAGCTATTAATCGGAAGGAAGGAAGCGCTCAGCTCCTTGAGCTGGGCAAGTGGGAGATCGCTCCTGTATCTGAGCTCTATGCAATCCAGAGCTGCCTCAGCTCCCTTCTCGAACACTTCTCTAAAGTCACGGGATGGGATGATGCTCTCAACGGCTCCCACAAGTACCATCTACAGATCCTCGCGCTCGATTACGATCGTGTCATATTAAGAAGTTTTCCCAACCGGCGGGCCACATCATGTGCCTTTGGGATCAACCGATCCCCATCATCCTCAGCCCGACCAAATGTGAAGTGAGCGCCCAAGTTATCGAATTCACTGGATTTGCCAACTCTAGAATATCAAAGACCAGTCATATAGAAGAAGTTAACAAGCCCTAGAAGGGTCTAAACACGCAATGGAAGTGGCAAGCAAGGGCGACAAGGTGAATTATGCCCATCCGCTACTGCTTGGATACTTGATATCGGCCATATCGGGGGCTTCAGCGATCCTCGCCTATGTCTACTCGACCCAGGATGAGGCGATATACACATATGGGTATCTGGGGCTGTGTGCATTCACCTTCGTCCTCTTCACATTTGTAAGACGTTATGCCATTCGAAAGATCAAGGAAGTCAGATAAAGGCCAAAGTAACAGGGCGGTTGGGCATAATGATCGGACCGCTGATGTTTCGAAAGGTTTTTCTACGTTTATGTTCTGTGAATGCAGAAGGGAATTGGCAAAATTAAAGCTGGGCGCCATAATCTCACTGGAGAGTGCAATGAAGGGAGGGCTGAGTAGAATTCGGGACCTCGGCCTCCCCACGTGCCAAGTTTCATGTTGGAACCCCGACATCATGAATGAGGATGTCGCTAAGGAGCTCAGAGCGGCTTCACGCGATTACGGTGTGGAAGTTACAACCATTTGGACGGGTCTTCCGGGCAAGGCCGTTTGGAACTTCATAGAGGGTCCCGTCACAATTGGTTTAGTTCCACCTGAGACTAGGGAGTTGAGGGTGAAGGCACTAAAAAAGGGTTCCGATTTCGCCCGAATGGTTGGGGTTCAGAGCATAACGACCCACGTCGGTTTCATACCCGAGTGGCCCGGTGACAGGATTTACTAGGCCTTGTAGAAGCCTTGAAGAAGGTCGCATCATCCTGCAAGGTGAATGGCCAAGGGTTTTGGTTTGAGACCGGCCAGGAGACGCCCATCACATTACTAAGGACGATAGAGGACGTTGGCGAGGATAACCTGGGGATCAATCTGGATCCCGCGAATCTCCTGATGTACGGAAAAGCCAACCCGGTGGATGCCCTCGACATCATAGGCGTATATGTAAAGGGCGTACATGCGAAGGACGGCGAATACCCAACAAACGGAAGGGAGTTGGGAAGGGAGCGACCACTTGGCGAAGGGAAAGTCAACTTCCAACTTCTAATACCCAAGCTGAAAAAGATGGGGTATAAAGGCGCGCTAACAATTGAAAGGGAGATCAGTGGACCACAGCAGATCGAGGACATCAAGAAAGCCAAGGAATTATTGGAACCCCTCCTCTAAGCGTCACGTCGCATACTCGGATGGTTTGATTGGCGACGATTTATTGCTCGATGACGTCTCTAGATTTAGGGAGTTCATGACGCGTTTAAACGCCTTTCGCTATTTGGATGCGCTGGAAGTTCCGGCCCACTGTAGCTCAACGGGATAGCCATCAAAGGATAAAAGCGGACTAACAGAGCCAGGCGTGCGCCACCCATGAAGGTCGCTATGGCACAGATGAGGTACAACTGGTCGGCCCCCATCTCCAAGAACTTGAGGAGGGCTCTCGGCTTCATTGAAAGGGCTGGGAGGGGTGGTGCTGAGATAGTGTGCTTCTCGGAGTATTTCCTTGGCAAAGACGCAATACTCGGTCATCCGAGCAAAGGCGTTAAGACAGATGCCGCTCTACGGAGTATAACCGAGATGGCCAAGGAGTCGGATTTAACCGTGATCTGTGGGGCTACGAGGGACCTAAGACAAGGTCAGAGGAGGCCCTTCGTTACATGCCCAATTATCAACTCCAAGGGTGAGATCGCGAAGAAGATCGATAAGATCGTACTCCATCCCAGAGAACCCGATTGGATGCAGCCCGGAAGCGGTACCGAGATCGTGGAGGTCAATGGCCTCAACCTTGGCGTGTTATCTGGATTCGATATCTTCTCCTCATCGATCATCCAAGCCCTTCGTAAGAAAGGAATGGATCTGATGTTCTACCAGTTGGCGGCAAACACAAGATCCCTCTTGGAGACCGAGCAGGCCGCTGTCATGGCTAGATGTCAGGAACTCATGACGCCGGTCGTAGCGATCGGACAGTTGGGGGAGTTCCTCAAGAGGCAGTTCCTCGGCGGCAGCATGACATGCGTGCCCCAAATAGTCCGATTTGGCGTGAGCGTATCGGCAGGAGGGGCCAAGATAGTCAAGAAGCTCGGCAGTGATGAGGGCTTCGATATCATCGAATTGGACATGCAGGACCTGATTCAACAGCGAAAAAGGATCAGCTTCTACGAATCCTAACTATGGCTTCCCCGCCCCAAGTATTCATGCTTGGTCGTATGGGGAAATGATGAACGGAAGCGAAAGACAAATCTCCCCATGCATGAAGGGGTAACCAAGAAGACTTGGAAAGCAAGGATTTCGAGAAGGTGGTCTCTGGCTCTGTATATCTGGTAGTCGACCTCCTCCTGACCTCTGCAATGGGGGCATTCTTCTGGTTCGTCGTCGCAAGGATCGTGCCACCAAATGATGTGGGTTTGGCTGCGACGGTCATTGCCTTCTTGGCCACGTTGAATGTCTTCGCCACCCTCGGCCTCCCCATTGCCATCTCGAAGTATATCTCTGAGTACAACGCCCAGAGGAGGTTTGACCTATCTAGTTCGGTATTCTGGTCCTCAATCAAGATAGGTTTGGGAGTTGGCATCCTCGCCTCGATCTTGCTCCTCATCTTCTCTGGGCCTCTCTCCTCCACCGTATATCAAAGCCCCGAGCTCGGTTCACTCATGGCCTTCGCGGCAATCTTGGTCCCCTTCCAAGCGGTCATGGCGTCCCTACATGGCAGCTATCAGGGATGCCAGAGGATGGAATTTTGCCTTATCGGCGACTCGATCGTGGCCGTATCGAAGTTGAGCGCAGTTCTTCTCCTGGTTCTGGTCTTTCGTTATAAGGCAATGGGGATCATATCTGCGGTCGCGATAGGCACCATCCTTAGCTGCGTCGCTGGCTACTTCCTGTTCGTGCCACGCTGCATGCAAAAGGTTGGAGACACTCCCTCGGCAGGGGGGCGGAATCGGCTCATGAGGGGGGTGTTGGCGTTCTCGTTCCCCAACTACGTTTCGGGGATCTTCGCTACGCTTAGCACGCAATTGGGCATAATGCTTCTGGGCATATACAGTTTGTCTTCAGTGGCTTTCTACAACATCGCCTATCTCATCTTCGGCATCCTCATAGGCATCGTCGGCTCTGTCGCAACGGCCCTCCTGCCAACGGTGTCCGGACAATGGAGCGTGGGATCGAAACCGGGCGTCTCGGATCTACTCAACCTCGTCGTCAGGTTATCCTTGGCCGTGACCAGCCCCTTCCTCCTTGGGGCAATGCTCTTCTCCACAGAGGTGTTGGGCTTGATCTCACCGCTCTACACCCCCGCATCGACATCCCTACAGATCCTATCGTTGGGCGTATTTTTCGGCGCCCTTGGCCTGAGCGCTACGTCGGTCCTGAATGGGATCGGTAAAGCCAAGGCCTCAATGAAAGTGGTCCTGCTCTCATCCTTGGGGACCATAATAGTCACAGTGATAACGGTTCCGATATTAGGCATGGTCGGCGCAGCCGTTGCCATCTTTGCAGGATTTGTCCTCAGGATCGTCGTGGGAATATACCTCCTGAATAAAGAGGGCATTAGGCTTGAGGCACAGAGCATCCTGCGACCCGCTACCCCCTTCTCCGTCTCGTTCATAGTGGGTTACCTCCTATACCGCTTCTCTGGAAATCTACCATTGACCTTTATAGCCGTCGTCTTCGTCTACTTGACCTCTGCACACTTCGTTGGGGCGATATCACGCGATGAAGTCATCTTCCTATTGAAGACGATATTCAGTGGATTTAGGAGATGAGTACATAGTAAATGAGTTATGCCTTCTCGATCGTGCAGATAAAGCGAGTGCCTTCCCGCCCACAACCCACGTCCAATGCCCATCCCATTGCGAACCTCAGCGCCCTCCTCTCGATGCTCGGCCAGTCTCTGTATTTTGAAGTATCTTTCCCCCTGAAGAGGCATCGAAATAACCGTCATCTCTCTCTATGATCTCGAAGCTATCCTTTCCCCTGAAGTGAGCCCAGATCTCCTGACCGAAGGCATCGTGTATTTTCACAATGTGGCAACTCAACTATGGGTTACAGGAATCCCTTTTTTGATATTATGTCCGCTAGTCAGTTCGTCCATGAAATGGCTATGCGTTTACTATAGGCACGTTATATAATTATGGAGGTTAATGTTATATATGGTATCCATTTAATCAGTATTTGTGGAGCGATGTGGTTTGAGTTCAATAGAAGAGAGAAGAGTTGAGAAAGTACCATGGATTCCACTCGTAGTGCTAACCGCTTTCCTGTCGTTTCTCGCAATGGCATCGTTCAGGCTCCTCGCGCCATTGGGCGGTCAGTGGCAGTGCGGCTATAGCTTCGGCATAATCTCCCGCGTTACGTGCGTCGCAGTGTATCCGTACCTCCTCCTCGCGATAATCTATCCTTTCCGCAGCCGCCTTAAGATCACCCCAAGCACTTTGACGTACCTCTATACTGCTGGGCTTGTGGCGTCATTCACGCTGGGGTTCGGATACCAAGATTGGGTCATTTTACTATCGCGCCCGAGGGTGCAGGATAGCCTCGGCCTCCTCGATGTCTGGTGGGAACCGCCTGCGAGCTCCGTCGAGGCGATGCTGCAGGGGGGCATACCCACTGACTTCGTCGCTTGGGGACCGATTATCTTCGTCATAAGCATGCTTTACATCAGTTTCTTCTTCTTCACCTCATCGATCTCGCTGATCTTCAGGCGCTCATGGCTCGACGTTGAGAAAGTGCCATTCCCCCTCGCACTGGCAGGCCACGAGATTGTAAAACTCACGCAGAGCGATGGCGTTCAGAGCTACGGAGGAAAGAGGCCATTCTGGATAGGGATGCTCCTCGGCTTCGTCTTCGTTGTGCCGATCTTCATGGCCAGGACATTTCCCTGGTTTCCAGACATATACTCCTGGCGTTCGATCTGTCCGTCAAACGCATGGCACTTCCTGGAGAATGACCCGATCAGTTCGGCAGTCGTGGGACTCGCATCTGTAGCCGTCGACCCGATCTCCGTGGCGATATTCTTCCTTGCGCCGTTGAGCGTATCCTTCAATGTGTGGTTCTGGACGCTGGTCATGTTCATACTTGAGCAGATAGCATTCTACATGGGTTACTATACAGGCACTACTGGCTTGAGCGGAAGCGCGAAACTGTGTTGCACGGCTGGGGTTGTGACGACCGCACCATTCTATTGGCCAATTCCGAGCATGCTCGGCGGTTTCCTTGCGCTGACTGTGATGTACGTCTTCCTCCACAGGCGCTACGTGCTTGACACCCTGAGGTCTGCAATGCTGCCCAACCCGGAAATCGAGAGGAACGAGGCCATGAGCTATAGATCGATGTACATCATGATGGTCATCGCGTTCGCAATGTCGGTCGCTAGCCTGATGATGCTGTCGATCAATTTCATGGCAGCCTTCCTGATCGTGCTCACAAGCTGCTTCACGACCTGGTTCGCCTTGACCCTAATCCTTGGGATGGCGGGCTTCGGGGCGTCCGACAATCGCATGTGGGGCGTCGGGTTCATGAGGCTCGTCTGGCCAGATCCCGCGACGGCGCCGACGAACCTGGACTACGTCATGAGCCACCTCTGGGCTCAGGACGGGGCAAATGTAGCGACCTATGGCTTCGGCAACGGGTTCTTCATATCATCCCTTTCGCTCAAGATGGCCAGTCTGACAGGCACCAGTAACAGGAACGCGTTCCTCGTATCAGCCGTGTGCTGGATAATCTCCGTACCGATACTGATGGCGTCATCGGTCGCGTTCGCCAACCTTTATGGCACCAGGGTCCTCACTTGGGGGAATTGCGCCATTCAGGACATGTGCGAGTCTAATCCGGCAGCTCAGGCTAGTCGGCCTCCCGGCTCGATATACTTCACGTATGGGGCAGCTGGGTTCATCTGGACCGCCCTTCTGTCATTACTTCACGCGAGGTTCGTCTGGTTCCCATTCGAGCCAATAGGCTTCATCATAGCGACGTCATTCTCGGGCCAGTGGAACGGCGTTTGGAGCACGTTCCTCGTTGCTTGGATCGCGAAGACACTAGTGCTGAGGATTGGCGGAAGTTCACTTTATGAGAGGCTCGCGCTACCCGCAGTTGGGGGCTTCATTGCAGGAGTTGCCCTTGCCAGCACAATCGGCATAATCACCGGCATAGTCAGGTTTTACGTGCCCTTCTGATTTCCTTCGTCCTCTGCCCTTTTTTTCCATACCCCTAATGGAATTTCCGCCAGAGCCATGACGGAGTGCTCTGTGCCGCCTCAGGCTTCACGGCTTCCTATGAGGGAACAATTCGCTAGTCGTGGTTATGCTCGATTATACCTTCTCTACGCGTATCTTCTCCCCGCCCCTGGTCTTTCCGAATGCTTTCGGATCGCCAGTTATCCTACCGAATACGTTGACCGGGCTTGCGGCCCTTGGCTTGCTGCCCGTGCTCGCGGGCGTTCTGCCGAAGAAGATGCAGAAACCCCTGCCGGGGGGCCAATAGCCGATGTCCCCAACCTCGACCTCCTCTTGTGACTTCTCCTCGTCCTGCCTAACATTCGTGCTGAAGTAGACTTCCTCGCCCCACCTGTTCACCCTCGACTCGATCGGTAGCGCGTCGATGATCGCCCTAGCGGTTTTGGGGTTCTTGTCCTCGATAATCTCGGCCGACACATAACCGGTGCTCTCCGTGTGGATCCTTATCTTGAAGGCCATGTCCATTCACCTCATTAGCGCTCAAGATAGTTTATCTGCTTTCTTCCCCCGCTCTCGGCTCGTGGCCGCGTATGATTCGGCCACCTTCCTTATGGCCTTGATGATCAAATCTAGCTCTCGTCTTGTGTAGGCAGGGCTGAGGTAAACTCCAACTGCTGAACCGCACACCCTTTCCGCGTTGGGACATGATCCATGTCTGTATGCAACTCCATGCCCCTCCCGTTCTAGGTTCTCGAACGGATATCCACGTCCCCTGCCGACCTTGTCCCTGAAGATAGGCTCATCATAGAGGGGTCGAGTGTATATCGGGCTTGCGGGAATGCCCTCCGCCCTCAGGGCCTTCACGAACTGCTCCTTTGAGGCACCCAGCTCCCCCTCATCGATCTGCCAGACGTAGATATGGTAGACGTTCTTCGCATAGCCGGGGATCGCCGGAGACCTAATGCCGGCTATCCCACGTAGGTTCTCGGTCAGATGTGCAGCGCCCTTGATCCTCTTCCTCGTAAAGCCGTCGAGTTTCCTCAGCTGGACTATGCCGAGTGCTGCCTGCATCTCCGTCATGTCGACCCTCAGGCCCATCTGTGAGATCTCGTACCCAATGGCGCCTTGATGTCTCAGCAGCCTCGCCCTCTCGGCGATGTCGTCCCTCTCGGTGATGATCATGCCGCCCTCTGCCGTCATCATGTTCTTGCTTATCTGGAAGCTGAAACACCCAACGTCACCCAGCGTTCCTACGAGCCTTCCCTTATATGCCGCGGAGTGCGCCTGGGCGCAGTCCTCCATCACCAAGAGACCATGCCTTTTCGCGACCTCGCTTATAGGATCCATGTCGCAGGGCTGACCATAGAGGTGAACGGGCATGATGGCCTTCGTCCTGCTGGTAACGTTCCCCTCGACTTTGGTCGGATCGAGCGTCATTGTTTCAGGGTCGATGTCAGAGAATACTGGAACAGCGTTGCACAGGAGGACTGAGCTGGCCGATGCTATGAATGTGTACGGTGGCACTATGACCTCGTCGCCGAATCCGACGCCGGCCGAGTATAGCGCCAGGGTGAGCGCGGACGTGCCGCAGCTCGTCGCTATCGCGTGCTTGACCCCATGGTATTCGGCGAATTTCCTCTCAAACTCCTGTATCTTCGGCCCCGGATAGCCTGAGAGCTTCCTCGATTTCAAAACGCCTAAGACGGCATCGATCTCCTCCTTTCCGATCAGAGGGTATGGGTCGGGGAACTTAGACCTTGTGACAGGGCGTCCCCCTTCGATCGCAAGTTTTGACAAGGTACTCGTGCCACTACGGAGAGGCTCCACCCTTAAATCACCATCCCTCCCCCCGACTGCGATCGCCTCCCAAATAAAAAAAGAGGGCATTTCATACTTTCCTAAGCCATGTTCATGTAATTATGGAGTTGATGCTGTTGTTCGCTATCCTCAGTCTGCTCAACGCTAGGTGAGATGATGATCCAAATGCATGGATGCTCTCATTTAACTGAGTTCAAGCTCATTTAGTTCCTGAAGGGTCGATATGTCGTTTGCCTTCACAAGCCCTTCGGATACGGTATATAGGACATCGTTGATGTACAGGCCCCTCTTCACCGAGTACTTGGACTCGAAATAATAGCCTGACTTGAGCATCTCCCCTTCGTCCCCCAGATGCTCTATCCTGCCGAGAACCTCTATGCCGTCTTCGGCCGATATCCTGAGTACGTATGCGCCCTGCCAGACGTATTCCCCATAGGCGTTCGCCGGGACGCCATGTGGGTAATCAGATGGATCGATCTCCGCGACGAGCACTGGCATGACGAGAAGCCCCCTCCCCATGTCGAGGAGGAATGCCTTATGATCGCGAAGGACGGGGGTATCGGTTCCCCTGTCGCCTATTATCAACTTCGAGATCTCGGTGGGATTTTCGAGTTCCCTAACGTCGAAGAGGGAGACCTTTACTCCCCGGTACCATGCGAAATCCCCCTCCTCCGCTTCTACCGTCTCCTTACCAACTCCGATCAGAAGCCCTTCGCCGAAGGGGTGAAGGTAATCCGAATAGCCCGGGATCTTGAGCCTCCCCAGGACTCTCGGATCGGCGGGCGACGAGAGGTCTATGACGAAAAGGGGATCGACCTTCTTGAAAGTCACCACGTAGCACTTGTCCCCCATGAACCTCGCCGAGTGTATCCTCTCACCTGGGGCAAGGTCCTCGATGGCGCCTATCACATTCATGTCCCGATCGAGCACGTAGAGGTTGTTGGCCTCAGCGTATCCCCCCAATTCGTCTGAGAACTCCTTGACAGACGTTGTCGCTATCCTGAACAATCCTTCGAATTCATCCATCGAGAACTGGTTCAACACATAGCCTGGAACTACGCCCTTTGCCACATACTCTACGTTAAGTCCATCTACGTGTATCCTGTGCACCGCCGTTATTTGCTGACTTGATAAGACCGTGAGCCCATTCCATGCGACATCCTCAACCCTCTCCCAAATGGTCTGGGCGATGTATATGTTGTCGCTGGACATGAACAGGGCATCCGAAGATGCCGTCAGGAAAGTCTCATAATTTGGTTCCGCGTTCTCGTCCTGCACATTTAGGGCGAAGACCGTGGTGAAGCTGTGGTAGCCCTCAGAGGACTCAAAATAGTATATGTCAGAGGCCATGATCTCATTCACCCCATCGCGGTCATAGATCCTCGGTAAGATGACGTCCTCGTCGTAGATCGTGGCGGGCTCCACTACCACCAAGTAGATGAAGGGCTCCACCATCCTGGATTCGGAGTAGAAGCCAGTGATGGAATATCCCATGATCAGGCGAGGATCGCTCTTATCGGCTAAGTCGTAGACCTTCACGGAGACATTTCCTAACCAAGGCGCGATCCCGGGGACGATGCCGTCCTCACCTTCGCCACGAAGTGGCACGATCGAGCACGTCTGCTCGAACACCACCAGCCTGTTCCCGGATATGAACATGCCCTTCGGACTGCCCTCCAAGCTTATCGTGGATTGTAGGGCCATGGATTCCGGAGGATATGCGCTTATCAATAATACCTTCCCCTCTCTCTCGGATATTATGTAGATGCACTCACCGTCGGTCTTTACGAGATCGGCCTCATCGACGCCTTCGATTTGGACGTTGGTCGTCGAATATCGCAAATCCGTCTGGGCATTCGCGCCCGACTCGCGAGCCAATGACAGCCCAATTGCGTCGAGGGAAGCATAAGGCCAATATGCGTCACTCCGATGCGAGACCAGAAACTGCCTTAGCTGCTGGTAAGATTCGAACCTCCTGATACCTTCTCCATCCTCGTCCCAGACTGCCTTGAGCCTCATCAACCCAACGAACGATGCGGGGAGGATCACGAGCGCAAGAATTACGACAAGCTCCGCCTTACTATCCTGTTTCATCTCGATCTATTGGCATTCGGGCCCCAGCCGATATAACGACTGTTTCGAACCGTTTTCGAACGTGTTCGGCCCGCAAAGGACTTAACTACCCCAAGTGCCTCCGTTAACACATGAGGCTCGGGGGCTACGTGTGCATCGTGATGCTCCTGGCGGGGCTTACGACGTGGGTGGCATCATATTTTCTGGAACCGAAGCTTTACATCATAAGTGGTAATCTGAGGAGTTTCAGGACGGGGGCTTCTCCATGGCTCAGTCCCATTTCAGGTTACGCTCCATCAGACCAAGGCGCTAACTATACCAATGAGATAGCGAAGATCGCAGAGGAGATCGACAACAGGTCGATGGCAGTGTTGATGATTAAATACGGTGCCTCAGTAAATGTCTCCAGGACAATCCGTGCCGTCGTAGAGGATCCGAGTGGGAGGAGGGTCGGGGTTGGGTATATATTAAACGCCCAGGATGGCCAGAAGCTGGTCGTGGTCCTCCCCGACGGTTGGGTACGGGAATACGCCATGCCCGCGAAGGGATAGGCCTCAGCAAGGCAGATTTACATTGTACCATGGATTAGGTCTTTAAGCCCTATGTTGCCATGGTCGCACACAGCATGATGGCTAGTGAATGCCCGCTTTGACCCTGAAGAGACCGAGTGGTGTTTGGCTTCTGCTGATGCTCGCCTCAGGAGCGGCACTAGCTGTCAAGGTCCTGACACCTAGCATAGTGCAGGTCGTTGTCACGAACGACACCGTCCATGTCTATCTAATACCGAATGTATATACGATCGGAGACATGCTGACGATCTGCTTATTATCCGTCGCATTCAGCTACGCGACCTTCAGGGGAATTTCGGGAGAGAAGATACTACTTGCAAAAGGCATCGGAAAGGATGCGATCGCCACGCTCCTTAAAGGCGACGAATTATCGGTCTACGACATGATAAGGAACCTAGGGCCAATCACCCAAGCCGAGATTACGAAGAGGACGGGTTTCTCAAAGGCGAAGCTCAGCGGAATGCTCGATGTCCTTGAGGCATACGGCCTCATAACGAGGAGGCGCAGGGGGAGGGAGAACGTCATCGCATGCACATAGGTATTATCAGAGACATCGCTTAAAGATGAGGGTAGGATCTCCATAGGGATTTATATCCGCAACAGGACAGAACTGCCCGTGTTAACCTCAAGAGAACGGTGCCTGCGCGCCGTCAGGCATGAAGAGGTCGACCGAATACCCTTAGTCCTGAGGATAAGGCCTGAACCCTATGAGATGCTCGTTGAGGCGCTGGGCATCGGGCGCGGAGAGGGTGAGTACCTTGGGGTCTGTAAGGCCTTGGGCATCGATGTGCTAGGAGCACCCGGTATCGGCTTACGTAGCCCAATAGAACCAGATCCATCAGTGGCTCGCGACGAGGAGGGCGGGTGGTTCTTGCGTCGTGAGGGTAGATTCGAGGTGCATATGAACATGTGGCGCGTGGAGACCATCTGGGCCCCAGACCGAACATACACGTACACCTACCGTAAATATCCGTTCCCTACAATGGAGTCCATCGAAGGCTTCGAGTGGCCTGCCATTGTCGACCAAGACCAGGATCGTATAAGGGACTTCAGAAGGAGATATGAGGACTACTACATCGGGTCCGGCGCGATGCAGGTCTTCGAGACAGCTTGGAAGATGACGGGGATGGAGCGATTTTTGGTGGGAATGTTAAGGGACGATCCGCTCATCATCCGAATACTGGACGAGTTGTTCAGGCTGTCAACTAAGCAGGCGATCCTAGCGGCAGAGGCTGGAGTAGATTTCATCTATAATGGCGACGACGTTGGATCGGAAAATAATATGATCGTAAGCCCCAGCCTCTGGAGGCGGCACTTGAAACCGAGGTATGCGGCTATGTTCAACGCGGTGAGGAGGCGTGGGGCTTACGTGATGTTTCATAGCGATGGCTGGATAGAGCCGATAATACCCGACTTGATCGAGGTCGGCGTGAAAGTCCTGAACCCGGTTCAACCAGAATGCATGGACCCCGCCAATTTAAAGAAACTATATGGAGACGATCTATGCTTCGACGGCACCATTGGAGTTCAGAGCACTCTACCACACGGGACGCCGGAGGATGTCGCTAGAGAGGTGAGGCATCGAATAAGGACCTGCGGGCCAACGGGCCTCATATTAGGGCCAACTCATTCGATGCAGCCGGACGTCTCGGTATCCAACATCCTGACCATGTATGAGACGGCCCGTAACACATCCCCCGTGTTCTGATTGCATAAATGGGATGGCCCTAGTAACATATATGTCTCCTCCATGGCGCGTTGTGGATGAGACTTCATTGAGGCAGAATAGGCTTAGGGAATCCATGAGGAGCGGAAAGCCGACCATCGGGACGCGAGTCCTAATAGCTTGGCCAGGGATCACCGAGCTGATAGGCTACGCCGGCATGTACGATTATGTGGAATTCGTTAGTGAATACGCCCCCTACGACCTCTACGACTTCGACAACATGTCACGAGCGGCTGAACTGGTTGGCATCTCGTCGATGATAAAGATCGACCAGGAACCCCGAACATACATAGCCGAGAGGGCACTTGCGGCCGGGATCCAAAATACACTCTTTGCGGATATCAGGACTGTCGAGGATGCCGAGGAGGCCGTTCGAGCTGTCAGGGCGGAACCCGACGGGGTCAACGGGATCAGGATGGATAGGAGGATCGGATACGTTGGCGCCATTGCCACGTATGCCGACTTCACCAAGATATGCGAGGATGCCGTGGTCGCACTGATGATCGAGAAGAAATCCGCGGTCGAGAATCTTGAGGAGATACTATCAGTTAGAGGCATTGACATGGTGCAATTCGGTCCCGCAGACTATTCGCTCAGCATTGGACTGCCCGGGGAGACAGGCCATCCTAAGGTGAGGGAGGCAGAGCTCAAGACGATAAAGGTAGCTCTCGAAATGGGCATAGCCCCAAGGGCCGAGATAAGGGCCCCGGCCGATGCCAGAAGATACATCGAACTGGGCGTACGGAATTTCAGCCTGAACACCGACATCTCGATTCTATACGATTGGTGGAGGTCTAACGGAAGCGATTTGAAGGAGATACTCTCCAGCATCTGAACAGATCCGCGTTTCTCGCACCTCCTAGCTCGTATGCGAGGGTTTTCGGGAAGAGATCAAGCCCTTTATGAAAAATATAGCACATATCACGATTCCCAATGATAGGATGGGAATGAGAATTCGTATAATCATTTCTATGAAAATAGGATTAACTAAGCAGATAGAGAGAAATAAAAATCAATAATACAAATATCCTGCGTTTCATGTTTCTCTGCTCCTACGCATGGGCTCCATACTGCTCCTCGCCCCAATAGCCTGCACCAGACCTATCAATACGGGATTAACAACCTTCCATTTCTATCCTAAATCACCCCCAATAATATATATAATCATTCACCAATCCTCATCTTTGGAGAGATTGAGGGGAATGGTAAAACGGACGGCCGTGACGATCATCGGTACCTCGCACATGGACTTCATAGCCTATCTAGATAGATTCCCAGAGCCCGGCGAGACAGTCATTGGGAAGGGGTTCGCCTCCGCTCCGGGGGGAAAGGGGGCGAATCAGGCAATCGCTGCGTGCCGTTTGGGTGCAGACTGCCACCTGATCAGTAAGGTCGGCGCCGACTTCGTGGGGGAGAGCCTTCTTGGGAATGCGAGGGAGAATGGCGTAAGGATCGATTACGTGACAAAGGATACCAGGTCGCACAGTGGTGTTGCCCTGATATACGTCAACGCGAAGGGCGAGAACATGATCGCAGTGGCCCCGGGCGTCGACCTACTGATATCGGAGGATGACGTCAAGGCCGCTGAGGGGGCGATCGCGTCATCCAATGCCGTGTTGGCGCAGTTGGAGATACCTACGAAGACGGCCACATTCGCGATCGAGTATGCCAAAGGGATGGGCAAGACGACAATCCTCAATCCGGCACCTGCATCAGAGCTAGATGATGGCGTTCTGTGTCACATCGATTACATGACGCCGAATAGAGGTGAGTTGGCCAAGCTCACCGGGATGAGGATTGATGATGACCGATCGATCATGGATGCGGCGATGAACCTTGTGGATATGGGCCTAAGGGCCATGATCGTGACTCTCGGAAAGAGGGGGGCGATGGTCGTGACTCCCTCGGGTAATGAACTCGTGCCCTCTTATGACGTCAATGCAGTGGACACTGTCGGAGCGGGAGACGCCTTCAATGGAGCTCTCGCAGTGGCCATCTCGATGGGATGCGAGGTAAGTGCGGCTGTGAGATTTGCCAACCTGGTCGCGGCTTTAAAGATCACTCGGAGGGGCGCCCAGGCAGGTCTTCCGACTCTAAAGGAGGTCGTCGATTTCGTAAAATCACATAGAATAGGGGATGTCCCCCAGGTCTTGCTCGAATCTCCAAATGGCCGATGACTTTAGCGTTCTCAGCTAGGGTGGTGAGTGGTGCCAACATACGCCAAAGCGGAAGACATCAAGGCCATGGTCGACGGCATCATTGAATCGTTGGAACTCCTTAACATAGACAGGAGTAGGATATTTTGCCTGCGGAGCAGGGGATCGAGGGCGAGAGGGACGCTGGCAAGGATTCATACATTCCCGAAAGTTTATCAGGTCGCACTCGGCCTCAGGCCCGTCTACATAATAGAGGTAATCTCCGAGAATTTCGATGGGTTATCAAGGGATGCGAAGGAGAAGGTCCTGATACACGAGCTGCTTCACATACCGAAGGGCTTCTCTGGAGGAGTGACATACCATCGTCGAGGTTTCGAGTCGACCGTCGAACTATATCACAGGGCTTACAAGTCTAGGCGGAGGTCGGTAGATGCGGGCACTTAGGTTGCTGCTCAAGCCTTTGCCTACTAATAATTACGCTTGGTCCTATCTCAGCAGTTCCCTCTGCGCCCTTTTGGTAATCTCCCGCATCTTGGTCAATTTATCACTGTCCACATATGGCTTCGAATACGCTGAGATAAATTCATCAACTCTCTTTTGTGTCCTCCCCAATATTCTCTCTTCATCATCGAAACCATTCCATCCTGCCCTATCGATGAATTCTGGCAACCACAGGCACTTGCGGAAGTTGAACAACGTGTGCCTTGCCTGAAGGTAGTTCCTGTTGATGCCGAATCCTATATCGAAGATGGTGTCAAGGGCAATGGTGTGTGGTGTAACATCGAATTGATTGCCATACATTTGGATACCAGATGCCAAGTCTCTTTCAAGGAGCAACTGGACAGGACTTATCGTCTTTCCCTCTTCGAGCATGCCTTGACCGATCGGAGGATGATAGCCCGTGAAAGCGGCGATCGTCATTGCCTTATACGCCTTCTCGAGTGCAGCATATAGCCCAGGCAATTTGGCGTTACAATATTCGCCACCTCCGACTGGAACCTGTTTGCCGATCCATCGACGTAAGAATTCCACTGTCGCGAATGAATAAAGCATAGCATCGAATGCACTATAACTTGTGGTACCACTCTTCATGTCTACAGTTCCACCCCACATGCTCCCATGTAGTTCAACTTTCTCATTCAGGCTCCGGGCAGCGATCCACGTCGCGAAGAACTCCGCGCTGGCAACGACGACGAATCCGGCGACAGTCACTGGTGCCGTCATCCCGGCTACGGGCATCGCCGTGAGCCCAGTTGGATAACCCGACTTCACTCTGTATACGAACTTGTCAGCCGTGTCCCTATCCCACCTAAGTGGATGCGCGAAGCAGATCGCACCGTAGTCGAACCAGTTCCTTATTCCCAGGACCTCGCCCATCTCCCTCAAGTAGTCTATCTGCCTGACGTTCCAAGCGAATGCCGGGTGCGGTTTCCGTGCATACTCGGCCAAGAGCAATGCCGCCTCCAAAGGCTCCATCATCGCCGGGACATCGGTGAGGAGCAAGGAGTGACCCACGCCGATTTCGGGATGGAGGACGTCTCCGAGTTTTATCAGGTCTATGAAATCCTCCTTATTCCCAGCTCTGCGTTCCCTCCTCTCATAATCGTAGAACAATTGAGCCACTTGGGTCTCCAGGGAGGGTAAGGATGGGGAGTCGAACTTCCTATGGCCATCCCCCGACACATCGGATCTATCATCATGTATTTGCTCGAAAAATGCATCCTGCACCTTTCGCGGGAACACACAAGTGCCAAGTGCATAGTCCACCTTCACGCCCTTCGCCTCCAATGCCTTGAGGATCTCTCGATTTTGGCAAAGCACGCCCACCCTCTCTAGAACCGAAAATACCCCATCCGCCAAGGGCTCGACATCCGAGTCGCTCAATAAGCTCCTCTGGAACATGGCTCGCCTTCAGGGCTTCATCGATATATAAAGGGCTGCCAGCCGGGAGGTTCAGAAGGTTAGATCAGCACTAGACTGGTGAGGGTCGTAATGAATGGAACCGTCACGTTATCATCAATCCAAGGTTGGTATTCGGCAAGGGTCGCCACAATCGACAGGACGATGCCCTTCTCGCCCAACATGGTGACGCCTATCAAAATGCACGTAATGAGCATCCCCAAAGTCCCAGTCCAGTGCTTACTCCTCTCGGTGACGAATCTAGACCTTATCATCCCAGTCACGGAATCCCCAACGGACATGAAGAGCATTGCCGTTCCGGCCAGAACCCTATTCGCCTCCCAAAGCGATATGGAGAGGACCGCAAAACTCAACGTGTATAAAACCTCGCCGAAATTCCTCTTGACCTGAAACCAGTTCAGTTCCCTTGATCTGAGATGTGGGATGAATAATGCCAGTGTAAATGCAATCGCGAAGGAGAAGAAGATGTAAGGCTCCCTGAAGACGTACATGTAAACTAATACTGCTGGGGAGGATGAGAGGTGAATGAGCTTTCTATTGATCCACGCATCTGGCATCTTCTTCGTTATAAATACGATAGAAAGGATAAATCCGAAAAGAACCGCGGCTAATGGGATGTCTGACGCTATATCTGCTGGCGACACCAGCATGGACGTCCGTTTGATGCCTTGCCTTATAATGGTTGCCACCATCCTACATAATAGAACATGAATATAGAAAATACTATAATGAAGTTCCAAGCATTCATTTAGATGATGGCTCGGAATGGCTACTTGTAAAGACGATGCACCTTCGATTGTGAATCGGTTCCATGACCTTCGATCTACCTCCTCGGAAGGACGATTATAATCCCGGAGTCATAAAAAGTGACAAGCCCAGTTTTATCTGTTAATCTTACGCTCCAAGTGTGCGTACCTGTTCCTAACACTTTCGTAAACCAAAATGCACTTATGAATCCGGGTGGAGTATCGCCTATCCCATCGTAATCAGCATCTCCTAAGCCATCTCCATCTTGGTCATATCCGATCGGAAAAAACTGTATGTCCGACCAATATGCCCTCCCATCTAACAGCATATGAGTTCCATCCAACTCGAGCGAAGTCGTTGACCCTCCCAGTATGTCCTCTATTCTCTCCCTCTTGGCATCGAACCATTCCCATCCCCAAGTTATTGCCTGCCCCTCATGTATTGTAACCTTACCCTCGCCTGTTAATCCGAAGATCTCCTCAGAGAATATGTGTATAAGATTCTCTTCAATGTCGAAGTCAGTGAAGCCCCCAAATGTGTTAGGCAGTCTCCCTTTATTCAATATCAAACTAAATAGGAGCGATGCCACTATGATAATTAGCACCATGACTCTAACTGGATCTCGAAGGTCAATATCATACGTTGGAGATGTGTTCCGCCACATCGCATCCCCTCTTTCGACCTTATGCCCCACTCATTAGAGGGCCACTGAAAGTCAGCCATGCCTTCTAATATCCATTTCCCTAGGTCACCATGCGATAAGATGATATTGGCATTCAGGGGTTACGTAGACGCGCATGCCAAGTAGACCAGTACACGACATAGCGGGGATCGCAGCGGGCCTAATTGCTTGGTTAGTAATCCTCTGCCTCCAAGGAGGTTTGGGTCTAGTAATCGAAGCATTTCGTACCATCGACATCGTCTTCCCCTATGTCCTTCAGATCATCGTATTCGTAGGATTGTCTGTGATCGGTAGTCGGTTGCCCGACCATATCGAACCTCCCGTCAGTTCCAAACACCGAGGTCCCTTCCACAACCTCCCATTCTTCGCCATTCTCACAATCCTACTCCTGTATTGGGTTGAAGGGCATGCTTCTCAACTATATGATCTAGCGCTGGCTTTTGCATTCGGGTATGACAGCCATCTTGCTTTGGACGCTTTAGCCTAGTCTTAAGATGATGACCGGCACAATCTTCATCCCTCAGAGGGGAAGTGCGGCATTATCTTCGTTCGAAAGCCCTCGACCAATTCATCGGGCTCGATGCCCCAGTCCCCGACTATAACGCTATTCATCCCGGCCTTTTTATACTCCTCCAAGGGACCTATGAGTTCCTCCGGATCTGAACATAATGCGAATTTCTCCTCGATGAGCTCATGTTTGATCGAATGGGTGAGGGCCTCGATCTCCCTTGGATCGCGCGCATTCCAACCCTCCGGTAGGAAAGGCCCCATCACTTTCCTGACCTTACTCAATAGCCTATCACCTTTGCCATATGCTACATTGAAATAGACGGCCTTCTTCATTGCCCTATGCTTTCCGCCGGATCTTAAACCCCTCTCATATTCCTCGATGATGCCATCTTCGCATTCCGCCGGAGACTTTACGGTCAACAAGTGGGTTTGACATCTCCCAGCCAGAAAGGCGGAACGTTTGCCTATGGCTGACCAGTAAATCGGTATCTCGCCCTTGGGTTTATCGTAGCAGAATATGCCTTTCACCTTGAAGTATTTACCTTCGAAATCGAAGTAGTCCTCACCGTTCCAAAACCTTCTTATGAGATCGACGGCCTCAGACAAGGCCTCGGCTCTCTCCTCCCAACTAGGCCAAGAACCGAGAAGTGGGGACTCATTCATCCCCTCTCCTGCCCCCACGCCCATAACGATTCTACCGGGGTATGCGTTTCCCATTGTCGCGAAGGCCTGAGCTGTTATGATCGGATGGTACCTATACAACGGAACGGTTACATCGCATCCTATGGAAATCCTGCCAGTCCTTTCGGCCATGGAGGCCATCAACACCCATGCCTGGGGCGCGTGAGCTTCCGTATGAAACCATGGAAGGAGGTGATCCCCCATCCATGCTGTACCGAAGCCCGCCCTTTCGGCCATAGCGGCAATCTTGAGACAATAGCTAGGTTCGAACGATGTGCTCACAGCACCAATATCATAGTCAATGGCAAAAGGCATGCAAGTATCAGTTGGCTATAGAACCTTATCGGTAATAAGGATTTCCCGATTCCCGATACCCTCAACTCAACGCCTAACTGATGTACTCATAAGACTCCTCATATAGATTTATATTCATTGTCGAAGAACTCTTCAGAGACCTGACATGAGGGACCTACTTGAATCATATGTGAAAAAGGGACTAGGATCCGGTGCGAGTTTCTGTGAGACGAGGTTCTTCGAGGAGAGGAGCAACAATATCTCAGTCGAGAATGGCGTCGCCAAGACCTTAGGGTCCGGCATCGTGAGGGGCGTGGGGGTTAGGGTCATAGTTGGGGATAGGTGGGGTTTCGCGTCCACAAACGTTCTCACCCGAAAGGGTCTCGATGTGGCTTTGGCTGATGCCATAGGTGGATCGCGATCTATACGTGAATATGGTGGGGAGGAAGCCAAGGTCTCTGATGTAAAACCCGTAACCGACACCGTCATCCATGACGTGAAGGTCAATCCCGAAGACGTGAGCCCAGATTTAAAGATCAAGAAGGTGCTTGAGATAGATAAGGCTGCGAAGGCGTATAGCGACAGGATAAAGGACACATTCGTAACATATAGGGATGTGCTGACTAAAGTAATCGTATGCAATTCATTTGGGGCATCGATCGAGGAATTAACGCCTAGGACCTACACCTATTGCACCGTAATATCGAGAGAGGGAGACAATAAGCAGGTAGGATTTGAGTTCGTCGGTAACGTCGCAGGCTATGAGATCATTGATGCCATTGAGCCCGATAAATTCTCGGTGAAGGCAGCAGAGAGGGCAGTGAAGCTCCTCTCGGCTAAACCTCCCCCTCGGGGGACGTATCCCATTGTGGTGGATCAGAGGGTGGGGGGCCTTTTCGTCCACGAGGCATTTGGCCACAACAGCGAGGGGGACTTGGTCCTTGGCGGGCAATCCATAATCTCGGACAAGGTAGGGGAGAAGGTGGCGAGTGATCTCGTCACCATCATCGATGACCCGACACAGCCAAATCACGGCCACTTCGTCTACGATCACGAAGGGACGAGGGCAAGGCCCCACCTAATCGTTAAGGACGGAACTCTAGTCGCATTCCTCCACTCACTTGAATCAGCAGCCAAACTGGGTGGCCAACCTGAGGGGAGCGCCCGGGCACAATCCCATCACAGCCCACCGATAATACGGATGTCCAACACATACTTCGCCCCCGGGAACATGTCGTTTGAGGAGGTCTTGGAAGGCATAGAGCTGGGAGTGTATCTCGCCGGTTCGCAATACGGCTACGTAGAGACCCAAAAGGGACAGTTCACAGCCAAGGCCGAGGAGGGCTGGCTCATAGAAAAGGGAGAGCTCACCGAGCACCTCAGGGACGTGGCCATAAACGGCCTCACACTAGAGGCGCTCAAGAACGTCACAGCGATGGGGAAGGACTTCAAGATGGAGTTTCCAGGCATGTGCGGTAAGCTTAGCCAAAGCATGTACGTTGACAACGGTTCCCCTCACATGAGGATTGAGGGCATCGTTGTAGGCGGTAGGAGGTGAGTGAAATGGAAAGTGAGGTGGATCTGGTAACGCCAGTCGAGAGGGCAATCAGCCTATTATCGAAGATGGATCTTGACGTCTTTGATGTCACCGCTACATACTCGCGCTCAATATCGATTGGCATCTTGGGCAAAGGGATAAAGGAAACAAGCTCCTTGGATGACTTGGGTATAGGCGTCAGGGCGTATAAGAATAGGGGGAAGGGGATCGCATTCTCCCAGAGCCTGGATCCAGCAGATGTGGAGGCTACGGTGCGCAAGGCCGTCGCCTTCGCGAAGATGGCTCAGCCGGACCCATACTTCAAGGGGATGCCCGGACCATCTAAGGCGCCAGAGATAATGGGCCTTTTTGATGGCGAGATAAGATCCCTTGACTTGGAAATGGCAGCGAAGTTCGTGAAGGCGATGCTTAATGCGTCAGAAGGCGTCCGAGTTGGGGCGAAGTTCTCAGGGGGCATGAGCGCTGGTTATTGGAGGAGCCACCTGATGACTTCGACTGGAGTATCGTTTAGTGAAGAGAGGACGCACATAGGGGCTTTCCTATCCCCAACATATAGGGAGGGAGATGATGTTGGCAGTTCCTTCGAATACGATTACGCCATATCTCTTGGGGAGATCGACTTCCTAAAAATCGGCAAAAGGTCGGCAGAGAAGGCTGTCGGGCAGTTTGGATCTAGGAAGGTGGAGAGCGGGGTACTTCCAATCATCGTTTCACCAGACTCGTCGGGCTCCCTATGTTCGGGCTTGCTGGAAGCGATATCGGGTGAGAGCGCCGTGAAGGGGAGGACGTTCGCATCCAACTGCTTGGGAAAGCAGGTCGCCCCTGAGGTGTTTGGGATTGTGGACGATGGGACGATTAGGGGTGCGATCGAGAGCAGCACATACGATGGAGAGGGCATCCCCAGGAGACCTACCGAGGTCGTTAGCGAGGGCAAGATAATGACCTTCCTGCACAACTCGTATTCTGCCGGGATTGCGGGTGTTGAGACGACAGGCCACGCCCAAAGAGGGGGTTACGGAGGTTACGTTGGGGCGGGTCCCACGAACATCCGGGTCAGGGCCGGCGATAGTTCTCTGGATGAGATGGTGGCTGAGACCAAAAGGGGGATATTAGTGGAACAAACGGGCTTCTTTCCGAACATGGTCTCAGGGGAACTCTCATCAACCATAGACGAGGGATTCCTGATAGAGGATGGCGAAAGGGGACACCCGGTCAGGAACTTGATGGTAGGAGGTTACATGCTAGACCTTTACAGGAACATAGAGGCTGTGTCGAAAGAGGGGCGAGAATTGGGAAAGGGCCACTTCTTCCCCGCAATAAAGATCGGCCGTGTGAAACTCGCCGGGAAATGAACCGAGTATAAGCTGCAACCGCCAAGTAATCCTGCCTTGGTCAATATCGTGCCATTACTGCTCGCAATGGGGAATGCGTTGATAAGCCATATCGTGGTCTCGGCCTTCCTTTCTGTCTGCATGGCCATCTACTTCGTAATTAACATACACAACATAATAGGTGGCACACGGGAGAGGAGAGTGGGGAAGGCCTACGCGGAGGTAGAACACCCTCACGGGCTCCTCTTTTCAATGGCAGCATTTAGCACTCTATTATTTTTCGTCCTATCCCTTTTCTATGTCGTCCTTTCATTATGTAACATGATGGACGGCCCGATTTCGGCCTCGATGCAACTGCCGAATGGCGAATTCATCCAAGGGATGGGCATCATCCTTATGGCGTCGGGGTACACGCTCTTTGTCTCAAGCGTCATAGTTAGGGGAAGATATAGTGTATCGTGGGAGATGCCAGAAGACCACAAGTTAATCGTTACGGGACCGTACCGTTACATAAGACACCCATCTTACATGGGTTACTTCCTCATGTTCGTTGGCCTGTCCATGATCTGGCTCAACCTTCTTTCATTTCTCCCCTTCATCGGTATTGCCGGATACGTAAGAGTGACGGACATCGAGGAGCAGCTTCTCATGAAGCGATTTGGTACGGAGTACGAGGTATACCGAAAGAAGACGGGGAGATTCTTCCCAAAGGTGTTCAAGGGAAGAACTTAAGTATGCAAATATTTACCTATAGAGTGGCCATCAAAGTAATAAGTGATAATGTGACGCCCGGAATGGGATGGCTACCCAACTATCCCAATCCGAAACTAAAGACGGTGATCCATTCGTGGCCTAACAAGGAGGTGACATGATTGGCAAAGAAGGCGAAAAAGAAAGCTAAGAAGAAGTAGAGTGAGGTAGCCCTTAATTATTTTCACGGTCTACGGATAGTTAGAAGGCGTTTATGGATGCTTCCCGTACATCGAAACCTTTCAATGTAAGTGTGTGCAAATTCAATCCATAATTCAATTCATAAACGCCTTCCCTATGGGTGGCCCTCAGATGTAATGGAGCCCTTGTTCTTTCGCATTCCTTTCGAGCCAAGCCACTACGAATTTCGCCATGATACTCATGAACAAGAGCTGCACGAAGAGGGCAAGCCATTCGTACTCAACTGGCATCAGGGGTTTTGTCCTCATAACGTAATATCTCAGCATGTCCATGCCAAAGGTAATCGGAAGGCACCACCCCAGGACCTGCAATGGCATCGGGAGAAGCTGGAACGGGATGAACATCCCCGTGAGGAATTGGAAGGCGAGGTTGAAGAAGCCGAAGATCGCCGTCACCTGTCTATACTGCAAGACTAAGGCAGCGAATATCGCCCCGAATTGCGATAGCGCCGCAACGGAGAGCATCGTCGCCAACAAGCCGAGGGAGATCCCGGTAACCGAAAGAGTATCGGATGTGAACCAAAGGCCGACGCAGAACATTGGGATGAAGAAAATTGTGGATTGTACGGCGTTGGCGGCTATGTTGCTGACTATATACCATTAAACCTTGATTCTGGCATATTTTTTATTCAAAATCGCGTGAATAAAGTCTATTTCACCCAGTCCCCACCATGCCTGCAGGTGTGTTGGATGGAATTGGCAGAGTTTCAATCCAAGGATGTAGAATCCCCCTTGCGGGCCCTGAAGGCCCAGGGCCTCAAGCCCGTGAAAATCTCCGATGGGCTTTACTCCGTCCCCAGCGGGTCCAGGGCCGGCGTCGCGTACACGGTGGACCCGGTTGAGATGACATGCAGTTGTCCTGACTTTCAATATCGAGGAAACCGATGCAAGCATTTGCTGGCCGTCGAGAGGATCCTCGGAAGCGACGTCCCCGACAGAGAGCTATCGGACGATGAAGCGCGTTCTCTCCTGGCGAAGGGCGAGCCGTTCAACGACTACGAGAAGGAATCGATCAAGAGGATCACCAAGAGGCCATCCGAACTCTTCCCATCGGAGACGGCCTGCAACCTGTGTAAGAAGCACACGGTCGATCTGGTCTGGGCCGGCGACGACGGATGGATCTGCAGGGAATGCAAGGAAAAGAAGGAGCAGAGAGACCGCGTAATTTATTTCGGATAGGAGGCGTGAATGATGAATCCTGACGAGAGATATTACAAGGGCATCGTCGAGATCAGGTTCGCGGACACGCCGGACGCGGCCAACGAGTTCCTGGCCAGGGGGTTCGAGTTGCTCAAGGTCGAGGCCCTCTCACACGTCGTCGGCAACGCGATCGAGAGCCGCCTGGTCTTCGTGCTCGGAAAGGCCGGGACCACGGGGGGACCCGCACCAGCTCAAAGAACGTCTCCGGTTCAGAAGTCCCCTGGACCCGCGAACTCCTCAAGGCCAGCCAATCCATTCTCGAAGATCGCCAAGCCGATGATCGCGAAGTACGAGGGGACATGCAGGATCTGCGACGGCCACATCCAGGAGGGCGATCCGATCCTCTACGAACAGGGCGTTGGCGCGGCCCATCAGTGGTGCGTGCCGGCGAGGTGAGAGGACTTGGGCGCCACGAATTCCATTAGCGCACACCTAATTTTGCCTTCGGCGTCCAAGTCCCGCCAATCCAGAGATGTCATCATGCCGGACGACGTTAGCCCTTGGTGAACTCGAATGTGGATCCCCGATCCCGGCAGGCCACCGGATGAATCTTACTGGGAACTGATCCGCCTATCGGAGAGGCTCGACACCCTCGAGACCGATGTCCGGCGGCTGAGGGAAGCCATTAAACTCGAAAATTTCATTGTGCAAAATATCTTGGAACAGGAATCGCTGCTAAAGCGCCAGGTCGATGACTTGGACCGGAGGGTGTCTGAATTAGAGCGCCAAGGCGGCTCTTGAGCGCATGATCTGAGTTTTGCCTTATGATGTCACTTTTTAAAAGTATTTAATTCGAGGCCGAGCGGTTTGCATTGATAGATCGTCCTTTTTTTGCCTTTTATATTATGTTTATTATAAACGTTTAATTCGTTCTTTGGGCGTTCTATCGATGGATGAAGGGCCTGCCATAGGTTTCCTATAATCTCAAAGTCAAGGATATAACGGCGTTATTAGTAAGACCTATTTATTTGGGGTTGTTCATACTTAAACAATGAAAAATGTCGATGAAATAGGAACGATGTTTGTTACGTTCAAAGCCGACCGTGGGATCATCAAGGTCATCGAGAACCTAGCGAGATCAAAAGGAGTGAGCAGGAGCTCTTTTCTAAGAACCATCATCACGAATTACATAGCCGACCTGTTAAAGAAGGGAGGTAGCGGCAATTGATCGTCGGAGATAAAGCTTGGAACGAATCGCTCAGAAGGGCCGCGCTCTTCGAGAATTTCTTGAAAAACTATTCAAAAGGGATTCGGGATATAGACGCCATCGAGCCGGCATTTGAGAAGTTCTGCAGGGCCGTCGAGGAAAAGCAGGCCATGGAGGCGAACCGGATTCTGTCCGGTGCCCAAGACGCGCTAGATAAAGCTCACAGGTTCGAAGGCGATTCCGAATTCGATCTTGACGCCGTAATGGACGACATAAGGGTTATGCGAAAATATTGGGATAAGCAGGGCGTCGCGGGAGATCGTCGCGTTGCGCACGACGATGAAGGGAATCTGAAGGTGGGCGACAGATATATTTTTGCCGCCCAAAGGGACAAGGCCAAGCGCGACGTGGAGGACTATCTTAGCGGAAGGAAGCCGGGCCTAGATAAATTCGCATTCCGAGAGGATGAAGGCCTCAAGGAAGAAATCAAAAGATTGGCTGAGGACGAGAGGCCGAGCAACCAGACGGTGCCGAACAGGTTCGGCATAGGTTGGAAGAAGAAATCTATTCGGTCAAAGAAGGCAACTGACAGCCAATGACCCCCTCACAGAATGTCTCTCCTCGGGCATTCGATGTCATTTGTTCCTCCTCCTGCCTCGAGGTTCTCTGCAATGAGGGCGGCCATGGATGGTTGAATCAGCCATGAGTGAATCTGTGGACCCCTATGGACGTGGGCCCGGTAACGCCCGCTACAAACCGCTTCCCCGGCCACCATCTGCCCCACCAACGACCACTATCCCCATGCCCCAACATCCAAGCGCTTTCAAGTACGTGAGGGAGATCGAAGAGGCTCGCAAGAAGCATCCAGTGGACGAATGCGGCCGCTCGCTGGACAGGACGATTCTTGAGAAGGTCAAGGAGCGCAGGAAGGGACGGCTATGAGGCCAGATGGAAGGTTGCCAAGCTATGAGCAACTCATGGCCAGGCATGAGCAGCTCAAGGCCCTGAAGGCCAAGGTAGAACGGACGCAGCGAATCTATGTCCTCATCGATAAAATTCCAATTTTAATGGCCTTGAAGGAGGAGCTCGTCTGATGACCGAGATTGAAGAGATGGAAGGGGCCACGAATCCGAAGCTCGACGCCGATATCGTGGAGATGTTCTCAAAAGAGGGATCCCAACCGATCAACCTGAGAGTGGAACGCTGGCTAGTGCGTGGATTCGAACTCTGGTTGAAGGATTATCCGGGGTTCAACATCCAGGACGGTTTGAGGGCGCTGATGTACTCGTGCGTCAAGGGGCGCTTTAAGTCTAAGTTGGAACCGGTGCCGCTGAACGCGTTCAGTCCTAGAGGCGTTCGCAAGGCCAAAGCCACCGTTAGGGAGAAAGGCGTCATCGACCTCAGGGAGGCCCACAAGGAATTCAGCGACATGAAATCGGAGGAGTTGGACGATTGGGTGGTCACGCACAACGGACACGTGGACATGCTTAAGGCATGTGAAGAGGTCAAGCGAAAACGCGAGGAAGCAACACGGGCATCGGAATGTTGATGACAAATTGGTGTCAACCTACCTTGATGCTAAAGTGGTGTCAACCTACTACTACAATACACAACAACAACAACAACAACAACAACAACAACAACAACAACAACAAACGAATAACTACCTCAGCGAGGTTGGTGTCAGGTGTCAGGTGTCAACCTATCAAGGCATAGGTGAATCTCATGGATAACTTCGACGTGAAGGTGGTCAGATCTCGCCTCTTCAAGCACCTGGACGGCGTCCTGAAGGTCTCCCAGGAAAAATTTTCTCGCGAGAGGAACTCGGACAGCAACCGCCGATCGTGGGCGAGGATTCTAGTCAACGCGATCGAAGCGTACGCCAAGATCCTTCACGACGTCGAGTTGGAAGAGATCGAGCGCAGGCTTGAACTCCTCGAGAGGAGGGGATCCATGTGAGCGGATGGCTCAAGAGGAGGGTCGACGATCTCGAGAGGCTCGCAGGCGGGGGACCCAGGAAGATCCTTGTGATTCGTATGGATGGCATTAATGGCAACGATCCGAGCGAGGACGATCCGCCGGAGCTCAAGGAACTCAACGCGAAGAGGGTTAAAGAGGGATTGAACCCATATCGATTCATGTACGTGGCGAACAACGTCATCTTCGCTGCTAATCCTTTCACGGACGATGAGGATGGCTATGATGCTGAGGACGTCGATTCAAATGAGCAATGAAGATCAACTCTTGAACGAAGACGAGGGCCAATGAATACGGCGATGCGGCGACGAGGAATGGTGGACCTTTGATGGCCGACACGATAGCTGGGCAGACGATCCACATCCGATCGCTCAATGATGGATTCGGCAACGCCTACTACGAGAAGGATAAGTGGATCGCCCAGCACTACCTGAAGAAGGTCCGCATCGTCGGCGGAGTGAAGAAGTTCATGATCTCATGCTTGGAGAGATCCACATGGGCGAACAGCGCGGCCAAATACCTGGAAGATAATTACAAGGGCAAGGATGTGACGGTCACGCTCTCGATGAGTTCCGGGACCTCGCGATCGTACACGGGCAACGTGAAGATCCTCAACGTCCCGATCTTGTACGAGGGCGGGGCCTCGAATTGGCGGAGGTTCACAATCGAGTGCATCGAGCAATGATAAGGCGCGGACGCAGCCCCAATCCGATGGATACAACTTCAGCGGCAATCGCCCGGAGGAGGTCCTCGGCCAAAGCCCTCCACCTGCAGGGCCTCTCGCCCATCGAGATCGGCAACGCCATGGACGTCGAGCTCTCCAGGGTCCTCAACGACTTGCGCCTCATGGGGATTCTATTCAAGGACCCGATGGTTTTGGGAATGGGCATCAGCGACGCCGAGGGCCTCTCGATGCTGGAGAGGCGGAGGGCGCCCCTGACTCCTGAGGCCGATAGGGCCATAGAGGCTCTCATTGAGGAGGAGGCCGAGAGGAACAAGGCCCTCAACCTGCCCCCACGGAATAGCGTCACGCCGTGACATATCCACAATTCAGGGACCGGGTCCACGTGGGTTGATTTTCATCATATTTTTCACCATAAGTAATACTCCATTGGAAAATTTTCACCTTTGGCAAAAGAGATGGAAAAGACCTCTATTCATTGGGCTTGGATATGCGCAACAAAAAGGGGGGCTGATATGCCCTGCAGAACGAGGGGCGGAAGCGACCCAAGGGGCCAGGACTCAAAAGAACATGTTCGGCGCCCCAAATTTGCCAAAGGTGGCAATTCATTATCGGATAAAATTAGGAGATGAAAAACATGGATAAAAACAAGGATAAAGACCACCCAACGATCAAGAATGAATTTTCAGCGGCCCGCCTTCCCCTTCTTGGCCTTGAGCCTCTCCCTGATCAGCTCGTCGAGCTCCTCCCTGGCGAACTCGAGATCTGCAGCGGTCGCCTCCCCGCGTCGGAACCTCCTCACCCTGGCCTCGACCGCGATCCTGTTGAACCGGTCCATGATCGACCTCATCTCTTCCCTCAGGTCCTCGTTCTCCGCTTTCAGCCGCTCGACGTCCTCCTCGAGGCCAGAGACCTTGGCCCTCGTGGACCCGTTAGTTTCAGAGAAGGTCAGGTTGGGAAGGGCTTGGGCGTAGTCGCTCCTGAGCTGCTCGATGGATGGGGCCGTGTAGATCTGCTGCAGCGATCCATAGTTATGGCCGATGATCTTCTCCACGATGGCCTCCTTCCTTATGCCATATTCGAGCTGCGTACGGCAGAACTTCCGTAAAGAGTGAAAGGTGCGATCCCCTTCCAGGCCCGCCTTCGCCACCAAGCGCTTGAATATCTTCTCGAGGGCAGACCTCTCCAGGAAGACGCGATCGCTCTTTCTTTTGCGGGTCCGCATGGATATCCTCCAGGCTTGGATGTGGGCCCTCAGGGCCTCCGCACATTCCTCGGTGAAGAACGTCCAATAGCCGTGGCCTCCCTTGGCTGTCTCGTCCCTGACATGGACGGCATAGGGCTCCTGATTCCTCTCGAATATCTCGTGAAGATCGGCCTCGGTCAGCCCTGCGATCTCGCTGACCCTCATGCCGGATGTGGCCGCTAGAAGGATTATGGCTCGTCCCTTCACGTTGGGCAGGGCGATTAGCCTCTTTATCTCCTCGGGCGTGAGGGGGCTGATGTCGCGCTTGAGGGCGGGCTTCTCCACCTCGCGAAGCCTGACGTCCATCTCAAACGCTCGGGCGAACTTCAGGAGGCTGGCCCGGTAGGTGCTGAACGCGTTCTCGGATATGTCTGGCCGCTTGTCCAGGTAATCGAGATAGGCCTCAAAGTCCCTCTGCGCGGCCTTGGGACCCGCTTTGGCGGAAGCAAGCCATGAATCCGGGTCCGTCCCCTTCCACCGGAAGAAGCCGAACATGGCGATCCGATAGACCCTCTGGCTCGTCCGGCGCTTGGCCTTGTATCCGTAGAGGTTCTTGTAAAAGGACTGCATGGCCTCGGTTGCATCCCAACGTGCGTAAAGATCAATCACTTCCTCCCGTTTCATGCGCTTAGAGGCGCAATTCTGTCTTATATAATTATCCAAATAAGCCAAATTACGTAATTAAATACCAATAGCGGGAGAACGGAGAGCTGAAGGTGTAGTCGATCTGGCCAGAGCTCAACTCGCCCCTGAAGGTATCGGCCGCACTCCACAGGGCCGTGCCCTGCCAGCTCTGGAAGCTGATGCCGAAGATCATGAAGGCGACATAATTTGTCGAGCCGACCATTTGGCCGAGCATTGAGGTGTCGAACGCGGCCGAGAGGAGGAGCATGAAACCCCCAATCAGGACGCTCGTCAGGATCTCGAACAGGAAGTTCGCCTTGTAGCGGGTCAGTATCAGGAAGTTGCGCCAGACGGCCATGTAAAAGAGCTTGAGGGCGCTAGCCATCCTACTTCACCTCAGCCAAATCGCTGCCGACGAAGACGGCGAAGGCGTCCTCGAGGTTGGGCTCGATCATGCTCACGTGTGCCTTCACTCCGATTTCGCCAAGGAAGTCGAAGACACTTCTAAGGACGTCGAAGGCGTCGTCGCAGTATATCCTGACGTTCACGTCGCTTTTGGTAACGTTGCTGACTCCCGGGATCGCGAGGAGCCTTGCCTCAATGGCCCTATCAAGCTCGAAATTGGCAATTTCGACCACCTCCTTGATCGTGACGACCCTCTTAAATTCCTCAGGTGTACCTACGAACTGCAGCCTGCCGTGGTTTATGAAGGCTATTCGGTCGCAGATCTCCTCCACCTCTTTCATGTTATGGGTCGTGAGGCATATGGTCATGCCTTTTTCGGACGCGTAAGACTTCAGGAAGCCCCTCACCCGCTTTGCCGTTAGCGGATCGAGGCTCTTTGAGGGTTCGTCGAGGAAGCAGACTTTCGGTTCGTGTACGATCGCCCTGATCACTATGACAAGCTGTTTCTCGCCGCCGGAGAGCGCGATGAAGTGCTTGTCCAACCTGTCTTCGAACCCGATCGCCGAAACTATGTTCTCGATCCTTTCTCTGGCCACCTTGACTGGGACGTCCCTCAGTGCATGGGAGAAGTACGTGAGATTCTCCATGACCGTCAGCCTGAAGTAGGCCGAGCGCTCTGAATCTTGGCCAGCGTAACCTATAACACGCCTGACCATGTCCTGCTCCTTGGAGATGTCGTGCCCTCCGACTTCCGCGCTCCCTTGGGTCGGTCTCAGGAGAGTAGCGAGGATCTTCACGAGCGTGGTCTTCCCTGCGCCATTTGGCCCGAGCAACCCGAAGACTTCGCCCTCGGCGACATCGAAGGTGACGTCGTCTAGGGCCCTCACGAGCTTCTGAGTCTTATACTCCTTAACCAGTCCATTACAGGTAATGGCTGACAACTCGCATTTCGCCTTATATTTACTCAATCTGTTATCGACACTTGACCGACCTGAGTTATTATGCCTTTCATCGTAAATCAGTCCTTCAACGTCCCCGAGACCATGATTACATGGTTATCATCATTATTAACGCCGAAAAAAATGGTGATCGCAGATGCGATTGGTATGACCCTCTCTCTGAAAGCGAGCGTTTGTTTTCGTCGACCATTCTTACACTCGAGAAGATCGAGATCTCCGTATGGATCTCTGAAAGGGAGGCAGTTATAGCCCTCCCAAGGCTCGATGGGAAATTCGATTATCTGGTTTTTTCCTCTTCAGGCGAAAGGGCTCGAAAATGGTGCATGGATGTATTTGACTACTACTGGGAGAGAGCTACGCAGGTAGCCGATATGGGGGTCCCAAACGCATTTAAGACATCTACACTTTGACGAGCACCCATGAGGGGATACCAAGAGCGGTTCGTTACACACCCGATCACTGCCGGAGCCCTCATTTTACAACCCACAAAGCTGAAGAGCGGAAGGATATCGCCATACTATGTGAGTCTCAGAAGAGCTGTGGATTCGGGACAGAAGATCGTCGTAACCGCCAACGCTTATGCTGAGGAGATAGTGAATAGAGTCGGTCTGGATTTCGACTACATGCATGGCCCAGCATACGCAGGCATCCCCCTCGCCGCAGCAACGGCTTCTGCCTTATGGAGGGACTACGGTTTGAACAAGAGGTGGGGGTATGATAGGAAGGAAGAGAAGGGTTATGGCGAGAAGGGGCAAGAGTTAATCGTCGGTG
>Ga0315312_1000356_pt1 | contig 60928 bp, 52 predicted proteins | sample TDP7_MG_FD_203629 | JGI IMG/M metagenome (GOLD analysis project Ga0315312, IMG submission 203629) | Freshwater sediment microbial communities from Lake Towuti, South Sulawesi, Indonesia - TDP7 | ecosystem: Environmental > Aquatic > Freshwater > Lake > Sediment | place: Indonesia: South Sulawesi... | reverse complement strand
ACATAACTAAACTAAGGAGTTCTTGCTCGAAAAGTGGCGCCAGACCCGTCTGCGACAATGACAATCACATTCACGGTCTGTCCTGTGTAGTTTCCCCAGTTCCAAGCAGCACTGAAAATCTGAGAATTGCCTGGAGCGAGTACGCTTGGAAGCGCAGGGAGAGTGTCTGTTACGTTGTAGAACAAACCGTCATTTGTAGACACTATTATTCGCTCTACAGTAACGTTTGAAGGGGAATAGGAAGGGTTGAGTAGAGTGAAGTCAAATAAAGCGGTGTTATCAGCCGAGAACTCTACACTCTCTATGGTTACGTTTGCTTGGCTTGGAAGATGAAACTCAAGAGGAGCGTAGTAGCCCATAGTCCAAATGTAAGACGAGAGGGCGCCAACGATGAAAGAAACTAGCAATAAAAGGATGAAGATGAGTTTTGAAACACCCTTGACATCATGAATCAACCGCATGTTGCTTTTCCCCACGGTAAACCCTTAATCAATAAGAGTTTCTGTATTCAAACTTTTCCCTCAGCGCCTCGCCTCTTCTTTGTGGACATTCAGTAGACAAACAGTGAACGCTGTATGTTCTTGTAGGGCTGAGTTTTCTCTAGGATGGTGCTAGTTCCTTGGCTCTCTCCGCCGCCTTGGTTACAGCCGATATTAGGACTGCTCTCAACCCGTAACGCTCGAGTTCCAGCAACCCCTCGATAGTTGTGCCCGCAGGCGTGACAACCATGTCCTTGAGTTTAGCTGGGTGTTCACCTGTTTCCACAACCATCTTCGCCGCGCCCAAGGTGGTTTGAGCAGCGAGCACGGTTGAAACGTCTTTGGGTAAGCCCAGTCTGACGCCGGCGTCTGCTAAGGCGTCTATTATGAGGTATATGTAGGCTGGACCACTTCCAACCAATCCTGTGGCGAGGTTGAGATATTTCTCGTCTAATTTCATTACTCGCCCAAGCCTCCCTAACATGTCAGTCGCTGTCTTCAACTGCTCTTTAGTAACATTGTCTGAGGGACAAACTGTAACCATGCCTTCCCGAACCAAAACAGCCATGTTAGGCATCACACGTATGACTGGAACATTCTTGGGCAGATGCTTCCCATAAAAGTCCAACGTGACACCAGCAGCAATCGAAACAATTAATTTTCCAGGCTTCAGAGCAGGTGCAATTTGCTCTAAAACCTTGCCCACATCTGCAGGCTTGACCGCAATGAGACTTATGTCAGCGAATTCAACTGCCCTTTTAACATCGCTCAGACATTCCACCTTGTAAGTCTGCGCGATGTACTTGCAACGGTTTTCCAATATTTCATAGACTCTAATATCTTGAGGACCGTAAACCCCCGATTTGAGAAGCCCCGCAATTATGCCTTCACCCATCTTTCCTGCGCCGATGATGGCTACTTTAGGCACTTTGGCAGTTTTCTTTGGTTTACTCAAGTTATTTTCATCTCTCTTATTGATGGCTTGGGATTATGCGCCTCCGACAATTAAGTTTTTCATGTCTGTTTTTGCAGAAGTTCCACTACGTCTGGAAAGTCTATACCGAGGGATTTTACCTTTTGCAGCGTCGGCACTCCGTTTACGTTCCACCCGCGCCTCTTGTAAACCGCGTCCTTCAGTTTTTCATACTCAGCCTCGCGGTGTTTCCTTAAAACCATTATTTTTTCTTCAGTTGACTTGCCCGTTGGGTCATAGTCAAATTTTTCTTTGAGTTGCTTATCGTAACGTTCTGCGTGGCTTTCGTATTCTTCTTTAGTTACTGGGCCAACAGCGCGGTAAGGTATTGTGTCGTGTTCGTGCGTGCCAAATCCCATTCTTAAGTTGAAGATTCGTTGGAAATTGTATACTCTTTCGCTCATCAAGATGATGTCATCTACAGTAACTTTCTTGCCTGTGACAGCATAGAAGAATTTGACGTAATTTTCAACGTGCCCCATGATTTTCGCTGGTTCTTTTGTTTTCTTGTTATCTTCTGGAATAACGTCGTTCCATGGGAGTTTGCACAAGCCGTTTAAACCGAACCAAGTGCGGAACATAGGAAACCAATGTAGGTTTTCAGCTTTCTGTTCAAACGTCGGCATCTCATTGCGCACCATGTCCGAAAATATCAGCCAAGCCTCGTCGTGTTGCGGTCCCTTTAATGCAAGTCCGTAGCCCCCTTGCTGCGCCAAAGATTCCTTAGTTACGTACTCGGAGAATTCAAGTCCCTTCGCTTCCATGCCTATGTCTTGCATGATTTTGGGGTCTGCACCGTATTTTTGGGCGAAGATTTTTTTCATTCGCCTTATACCTTGCCCCACGACTGCCCCGAAGCCTTCACCCCTCGCCATTTGATGAACTAATTCAAGTGCCGCTTCCTTGTTACCAAACCTAAAGTCCAAAAAGCCAGTAACCTTCTTGTCTATTAATCTCATCTCATAGCATTCCATAGCGAAAGCCATGGCTGTGCCGAGGGAAATAGTGTCCAAACCGTAAATGTCACAGTAATAGTTCATTTCGATGACGTAGTCTGCGTCAAAGATTCCGCAGTTGCTGCCCACTCCAGCGATTGTTTCGTATTCTGGACCGTTCACGAAAACCTTCTGACCCTTATATGGTCCTGTTTTAAGCTCGAAGTCCTTAACACCATGGGCGCATGCCAAGGCGCAGCCCATCCAACAACCGTCGAAGCCTTTATGAAACTTTCTTCGATAGACTTCCCTGCCCAACTTTTCGCCGTCGGGGTGATTGCCAAACCTAAAGTTGTTTGTAGGCAGAAGGTCGAAATCGTTCATGATTGGTACAAGGTGTGTTGTGCCGACTATAGCCATTTCGTTCTGTTTGGGGTCGAGCTGCCTTATTTCCTGGTTGTGTGCCGTGCCGACTTGCTTAACAAGTTCTGGGTGAGCTGGACCGTTGGTTTCTACAGATATTTTGCCGGAGTACCTTACTGCTATTGCCCTTATCTTTTTGTTTCGAAGAACTGTGCCAATTCCCCCCCTCCCAGCCTGCTTGTATCTGTGCATTTTGCGACCAGGATCATACCAAGAGGAGTTTAAGCAGCCAAAACGTGCATGTTCGGCTCCTGGACCCGAAGAAACCACAGAAATATTGTCACCGTATTTCCTAGCTAAAGCTTCTGTAACCCTATGTGATTCAGATGAAAGCTGGGATGCGTCTTCGATTTGAACCTTGCCTTCGTCTCCATCAATAAAGATAACAACCTCTGATTTCGCTTTGCCTTGAACCTCAAGCGCGTCCCAACCCGCAAATTTTAAGAAAGGTCCAAAGTAGCCACCCACGTTTGAATCCACTACTGTGTCTGTCAAAGGCGAGATTGCGACAGCGATGCTTTTTCCACTGCCTGGATAAACCGGAGTGCCGCCTAAGGGACCGCATGCTATACAAACTTCATTTTCTGGGTCATCCCATTTAACGACGCGGTTCCTTGGCAAGGCGTTCCAGAGCAGCCACAAGTTGAAGCCGCGGCCGCCTGTAAAAGTGTCTTTCATGGTTTGTGAGACTGGTTTGCTGGCGATTTTCATGTCTGAAAGGTTTATGTAGAGTGTTCTGTTGTTGTAACCTCTTTCAACTTTCATTGGTTTGTACTTAAATTCACTAATTACCAATTCTGACAACCTCTGGGAATTTGAAGTAGAAACTTTACAGAGTACGTTAATAGGCTTTTCTCCATTATTCTTTCATCTCACTCCTCAAATTTGATAAGTCAACACATAGTTCAAAAATGACAAGTCGGAACATTTTTTAGCTTCGCCCGTTAAACCTTATTCGCTTGGCGGGTGAGTGGGCTCCTCCCACCCGTTCCGCCTCATATAAACCCCGGAGTAGGGAGGTGAAAAAGAGAATGGACTCTAGAGACCTGAGTTTGACGGTGTTTTTCACTGGTCTATACGCTGTCCTCATCATCGTGTTGGCTCCGATTTCCTTTGGTCCAGTGCAGTTGCGTGTGGCTGATGTGCTCATTCCATTAGCGGCGTTGTTTGGTTGGCCTGTTGTAAGCGGTGTTACCATTGGGTGCCTTTTGGGCAATGCATATTTTTGGTTGGGACCAATCGACGTTCTTGTTGGACCAATCGCCAACTTCATCGCGGCTACAGCCATACTTATGCTCAGAAAACATCGACTACTTGCGTGTATTGTAGGTGCATTGCCCATAGGGATAATTGTGGGCAGCTATCTTTGGCTTTTCTTTCCACCACCAGAAGTTCTCGCATTTCTTCCAGTTTGGGCAGCCATGATGGTGAGCATTACCATAAGCAGCTTCATAGCCATCGCGGTCATCGGCTACGTGTTGCTCACAGCCTTGAGTAGACCCAGTGTCATAGACCCATTAAGAACTCGTGGATTAAAAGTTCTCCAATAGTGACGTAGCAACCCGATAAACCATCAATGCACTTATATTTTTAAACCTCAAATTATCGTGTATGAGAAATCAAATAGCTATCAAAATTTTGCAGCAGCTTCTCAAAAACTCGAAGAAGAGCGACAGAGAACTGGCTAAAGCCATTGGGGTTTCACAGGCAACGTTCACTAGAAGGAGAAAACAACTGGAAAGAAAAGTGATACAAGAATACACGATTACTCCGAATCTTTACGAGTTAGGATTCGAGATTCTGGCTTTCACCTTTATACGCATAAGAGAACCAAAAGAAGATTTTCTTGAAAAGGCACGTCAATCTTTAGCCAAACGCCATAACATTATTTTTGCTTCTGGAGGAGAAGGATTAGGAATGGAGGCAATTGCAATATCGGTGCATAAAGATTACACTTCTTACATCAAGTATATCTCAGAAGCACGGCAGGAATGGACGGGCATTGTGCTGGACTTGCAGAGTTTCCTTGTCAGCCTTAAGGGGGACTTTGAAGCGAAACCATTTTCCTTGAAGCCCTTGGCTGAAATCTTGCCAACTGTAGTCCAGAAGAAATTGTGAATAATATTACATGAAGCGTTCCAGTTTTGTTAAACCGATGATTTCGTTGAAGTCTAAGCCTAAAGCGTCTAACACCTGGTCAAAGGTTGACTGCAAGTAGCCAACATACTTGTCTACGTCTATTTCGCTGTTGGACGCCAACTGAACAGGCTTAACATGGGGTTCCTTCACAACCTTCACGAAACTTATCAAGTCGCCAGCTTTCAACTCATATCCTTTCTTCTTCAGAATGTCAGCTGCCTTCACGTGCTGCGGCGTAGTCTTAACATAATGTTCCAGCGCTTCTCCAAGCACAACATTGAAGGCTAAGTCGTCTATTCTTTTCCACTCACGTCGCTTCAACCCCAGATAGCTGTCTCGAATAATGTTGCGAATCTCTTTTTTGGCGTCCTCAAACTCCAAGGGTGTTTTTACTCGACTCAGACGGTTTTTCATGAGGTCAAAGGCTTCTTTAATAAACGCTGGTATGTGCTTCTTTTTGCCAGTTAAGCCCTTAACATCAACCGTGCCTTCCAGAGTGACGCCTAGATAATTTTTCTTGCGTGAACTGAAAACAGCGTAGTGATAAACTTTGTCCACATCGAGTTCCATGTGCAACTCTTTTTCAGACCATTTGGCTAAGTCGCCGATTTGACTCTCTGAGGGGTTCTTTAGGAAGATGCTGTCGGTGTCACCATAAATCACCTGGATTCCCAAGTGTTCGGCTTCGTTGATTATCCGTGTTATTGAATCACGACCTATAGAGGCTGTAGCCTCAGCCACTGGGGGACAGTACAAGTCGAAGGTTTCGGCGCCGAAGACGCCGTAGCTGGCGTTCAAAATGACCTTTAAAGCGCTCTGTATTACGTTGTACCAGCTTCGCAGTTCAGTTCCAAGCGATTTGTCCTTAGCCCTGGGCTTGTACCATTTTACTCGCAGGTCTCTAAGCGAACCAATGAGTAGGCTTTCAAGCGCCTTTCGTTTGGTGCACACCCAATGTGATGTATCAGGCACCTTGTTGGTTCGGCACGTTTCATGTGAGCAGAGAATTGACTGATAGCCCAAATTGTAAACCTTGATTATAGACGGATACAGGCTTGGAAAGTCCATGACTGCCACGTTGAAGTGCACGCCTGGAACAGGCTCAACCACGATGGCGCCCTTGTACTTTTTCCCCTTGATAATAGCCTTAGTAACCGTTTTGCCCTTAACAGCCAGAATGTCATCGGTGTTGGGAATAAGCATGTTGCGTCTGCGATGTTCAAACTGCAAAAAGTTGCGGATCCATCGGGAAACGCCCTGTCGACTCACGTCTTCCATGGGCATGCGACTGATGCGGGTGATGGCTAATATCAATTTCATGGCGAGGTCGTCGTCAAACGTCGTCAGCTTGAGTGTGATTTCGGCGTCTCGAAGACAATACAACCCAAGTTCAGTGTAGGTTAAATCGTTAAGTCCCTTAGTCAACTCCAGTTTCGTGAGCCCAACAAGAGCGTGACCCACATCGTCCAAAGTGACATCCCTATACTTGTTTCCAAAAGCGTAGATTTGAAGCGCCTTGTTGAAGAAGAACTTGTAGAGGTCTATGTGCACGCCGTGACGGAGCAAACAAACCTTTCGCCCAAGTTCGATAGGCACCTTGCTTCGCCTTATGCCGAGTTTCTGGGCTCTGTGCCACAAATAACGCAGGTCAAAGTCGTCTCCATTGAAAGTGATGACGAAGGGATAGTCCCACAACGCGTCAAAAATGGCTAAAAGTAGTTTTTCTTCAGAATCATAGTATTCGACGCTCACGTCTGCAGGGATTTTTTCTCCACCTTCGCGCACGTTCGGTCGCTTGAGAAGGAGAACACGTTTCTTTCTGTCAGTTCCCAGAAGGGTTGCGCAGAGAACTTGATAGGCTGCTTCTCTGGGGTCAGGTACGCGAAAAGTTAGTTTGCCCTCTATTTCAATGGTAGGCGTGAAGACCTCAATGTCTAAGGCTACTCGTCGAAACTCCGGTGCTGGATACTCCAACAATCGTGCCCAGGTCTCTATGGGTAGGAGAAACTCTTTGGGTTCGTCTAGAAACAATGCTTGAATCTTGTGTATCGTCTCTTCGGAGGGTTCGTGCTTGACGGCGACAAGTTGGTCCTTTTCGACTTTGTAGAGCATGCCAGGTGCGATTTGGCGGTCGTAAATGTAGCATTGATAGTATTTGATGGCTGCTTCCCAAACCTTTGCTGTTTGCTCTTGGCTTGGGCTTATTTTCGTCCACTCTTCTGGGATTACATCTCGTAAGCAGCCTGTGGGTCGACCGCCCACTGCTAAGGGGTCTTTAGTCACAACCTTTGTCAATGTTACGTTTCGGTCTTGAAGCGGGTCATACTTCTCCACGGTTTCAAAGTGGTCGAAGCCCGGATGCCCTGTCACGCGGTCCATTTTTTCGAGTTCGATTGGCGAGAGATTGGTGAGCAAGTAGGGTTTGTGACCAGTTGTGTCGTGCCAAAAATAGATTTGCTTAGACTTAGGCTCGTAGAGTTTGATGAGCGCTGACGCTTTATCTCCGTCGTATGTGGCGGACACGAAGTAAGAGGGAGGCAAATTGGGCGGCGCCTCAAACTCGTGTGCACGAGCCTTTCTTTCTTGAAGCATGGTGTCCATGAAGGATTCAGCGGGTTTTTCTTCCTCAGTCTTAGCCTTGGGCTCAACAGTAGGCTTAACGGGTGTAAAGTAATCGTCAAGTTGCCTTCTAGCCATTTTTCCTCGTGTCCCAACTATTATTGGGCGCACAACCTAAAAATATTCCTAACAACATGCGTTGGCACGAAAATGATATTTTCTTACATATTGTATCATGTTTCATAGGCTTCCACTCTGTTGAGGCTTCAAAATTGTTGCGTGACGCTTGGACCTTAGCCATTGAAACTCTGAGCTGGATAGAGTTGCAACGTTTGGGCGAGCGTCTAGCGTTGGCAAAAGCAGCCAAACAATTGAGTATCAGAGACCCAAAGGTTCTGGGTTTAGCTCACAAACTTGTTTTCGAAACCTTACGGAGACTAAACTTAATTGATTCTGTCATAGACTCGGTTTTGGCGCCTCGGTCGCTCAGCGATTTCAAGATGGGACCACAAGCTTTTCTTCGATTATTCACTTATGAGGTAAAGTTTGAAAAAGGCGACGCTGAAAAAGCAGCGTTGATAACGCGTACTGGACGCTCCATTCTGGGTTGGCGTGAACTCCACGATGTCGAGGAAGCGTTGGGTAATATTCTGAGCGCGCAGATAGACGACGTTGTGAAGAAGGCGAACGACGACGAGAAAGTAGCGCTGCAAACCTACAATCCGGCATGGTTTGTCAAATACTGTTTCCGCATGCTAGGGAGAAGTGAGGCTCTCAAATTCTTGACAAGCGCCACAGAACCTTCGCCCACATATCTGCGTCTGAACACGCTCAAAGGGTCAGAAGACGAGGTTCTCAAAAAGTTAGAAAAAGAAGGCATAACTGTTGAAAAAACGCAGGGGCTCAAGCACACGTTTAAGGTTGCTAAGAGCAAAAAGCCTCTCGTGAGAACGTTATGCTTTCGCGAAGGTTTGTTTTACATTCAGGACAAGGCGAGTTGCTTAGCTGCTGAAGTTGCTAATCCAAGGGCTGGCATGACTGTGCTCGACGTTTGCGCGGCACCTGGAGCCAAAACCACGTACATGGCGCAGTTGATGAAAAATCGGGGCAACATCTATTCAGTTGACTATTCTAGGCGGAGGATGAACGTTTGGATAAGAGAAACCCAAAGAATGGGTGTCAAGATTGCGACGCCAATTGTTGCAGACGCGTGTAATCCCTTGCCTATTAGGCTGAAGGCTGATCTAGTGGTTTTAGACCCGCCTTGCACCAGCACAGGTGCCTTCGGCAAGATGCCTTCTGCTAAGTGGCGTTTGACCAGGCGTTCTGTGTTCAAAATGGCTACGGTTCAGTGGAGCATGCTGAAAAACTGCGCTGAACATGTGAAAGAAGGTGGCTTCCTAGTCTACTCCACGTGCAGCGTAACGCTGGAAGAAAATGAAATGCTGATTGAGAAGTTTCTGAAGTGGCACGCAGACTTCGTTTTGACAGAAACCTTGCCTAGAATAGGTGTATCTGGGTTTAGGGGGCTGAGTCAGTGCCAGAGGCTTTTCCCACATGTGCATAATTGCAACGGATTTTTTATTGCAAAACTTGTTAAACAAACCTGAACTGTATTTAGACTCTTTTCTTTCTCGCTTTCTCCAAGTGACAGAGCACTTCAAACAGCACCTTAGCAGCCTGTATGGCTGTGACTCCATTATCATAGTGTGGTGCAACTTCTACCACGTCAAAGGCAACAACTCGTTTATCGCATAGGCCGCTGAGCAACTCGTAGAATATTCGGGTACAGAGTCCGTTGGGTTCGGGGTTCTGAACAGCTGGCACAAAAGCAGGGTCAAATACGTCGATGTCGACAGTCAAATAAATTTTCTTGACGTTGTCCAGCGACTTTTTAACTTTTTCAGTTATCCTCTCCACACCATTGTTCCTAATTTTTTGAACCGTCAAGAAGGTAATGTCAGCTTTTTTGGCATAATCGAGCTCTTCCCTGCAGACAGCCCTTGTGCCTATTTCAATTATTTTGTCTGGATGCACTTGCTCGTTGATTCTGTGCATAAAGGTTGTGTGTGAAGTTTTCAAGTTCATGTATTCGTTGCGAAGGTCGAGGTGCGCGTCAAAACTTATGACAGTACAGCCTTTGCCCATTGCTCGAGTTGCGCCTAACGTTATTGTGTGTTCTCCACCAATTAGGACTGGAGTCTTTTTCTCTTTTAGAAGTTCTCTCGTGACTACTTCCAGTCGTTTCAGAGTTTCTTCTGTATCACTTGTCACGTGTAGGTCGCCTAAATCGTGTAGACGAAGGTCTTCAATGTCAACGCCTGAACTGAAGCTGTAGGTTTCGATGTTTAGAGATGCTTCACGGATGGCTGTGGGTGCAAATCTGGCGCCAGTGCGATAAGTGCTGGTCAAGTCGAAGGGAACACCAAAAACAACGTAGTCTGCTTCGTCAAAGGTCTTCTGGAAACCGCTGAAAACCAGCGACGGAGAGACGTAGAGTTCACGATAACTCATATTAGCCAAGTATTGATACTGCAAAGTCTAAATCTTTTTCGCCCACAAATAGGGATACCAGCAAAGGGTCTGTGGAGTGGCTCAAATTTGGATATTAAACAAATGTTCGAGATGCAGAGAAACTTTGACCGCAAGCTGCGTTGGAACACATACGAGAAATGTCAGACTCCAGAAGACATACTTAACTTTATGCAGCATTTTGTGTTGGTTATGGTTGAAGAACTCGGAGAAGTGGCAAGAGTCAGAAAAGAATATTTCAGAGACAAACAAAAGTTTGACGTTAAAGCCCTGAGACACGAACTCGTAGACCTGTTTGTTTACCTAATGCAGGGTTGCATGGCACTAAACATGGACCTAGAAGACGAATACAAAAAGAAAATGAAAACCTTCGAGCAGAGATTTCTCAAAAGAACAAACACTAAACATTCCGAGTAGTTTACGTGTATTGGAAACAAAAGATTTTTGTTAGAACCCAAAACAGACGAAGCCACAATCAATACATAGCTGCGCTGTAGCCAGCTATCTGGATACTAATAGAGGCGCTAGGTCAACCAAGCGCACACACAAACACCAATACCGTGGAACAAGCTTACGGAGAAGCTGCGAAACAGATTTATTAGAATGCTGTTATTAGCATTAGGTCTTAAAAGGAGTAAAACGAGGTTGCTATCCAAGCTGAAAGTGAAGCGCCAAGACGGACTGCTACTCGCCCTTTTCTACGCTGCAGTAGGCGTCGCCCAAATAATTGTTTTAGCCGAGACAAACTTGCGCCTCTTTCCCTCAGGAGCCTTAGCCGTCCTCAGTTTCATAACTGCCTACGGCTTGTTCACAGTTAAAAAGTGGTCAGTCTGGCTCGTAATCGGCCTCTTTTTTCCACAGTTGGTTTTTGGTGTAGTGACGCTTTACGCCTCAATTGTATGGTACTCATTTTCCCCACAAGTCAGTTTCTTGTTGCTCGGCGTCCTGCTGGTATTGTTCATTGTTTTGTCCCTAGTCTCCTTCGTTTACGTGGCTACTAAGAGAAAAACCTTCCAAAAAACCTGACCACATTCCGAATAAATTTATTTTCTAATGATTACATGAAAGAGTAGCTGGGATATACCAAATATGCGCCACAGTGCCCGTAAGAAAGTTTTAGTGACAGGCGGCGCGGGCTTCATCGGTAGCCACCTAGTAGACCAATTGATGACACAAAAGTATGAAGTCACCGTTATCGACAATCTCAGCAGCGGAAACTTAAAAAACGTTGAAAAATGGCTTAAAAATAAAAGATTCACATTTATTGAAGGAGACATAAAAAACCCACAAACAATAGAGAAAGCAACCCAACACACAGATTTAGTGTTCCATTTCGCCGCAAACCCAGAAGTTCGTGTTGGAGAGACAGACCCTCACATTCACTTTGAAGAAAATTTGGTGACCACGTTTAATCTCCTTGAAGCATTGAGAAAACAAGGTTCAGCAAAGAACATTGTGTTTGCCTCAACCTCCACGGTATACGGCGAAACCACCGTGCTCCCAACACCCGAAGACTACGGACCTTCAATTCCCATATCAACCTACGGTGCGTCCAAACAAGGCGCTGAGGCGCTCATGAGTGCATACGCCCACACATTCGACTTGCGCACCTTGATTTTGCGGTTTGCCAATGTTGTAGGGTCAAGAGCCACCATCGGGGTCCTTATAGATTTTATCCGAAAACTGCGAGAGAACCCCAGCCACCTAGAAATTCTGGGAGACGGCACTCAGAAGAAGTCCTATCTCTACATTGATGATTGCATAGACGCTATCTTCTGTTCAGTCAACAGATTTCTAAAGGGAAAAGAGAAAGTTGATATCTACAATGTTGGGTCTGTTGACCAAGTCAGCGTTACAAGAATCGCCCATATCGTGGCTGAAGAGATGCGCATCCCTGAACCAAGATATGCTTTCACCGGAGGCGTGGACGGCGGCAAGGGATGGAAAGGAGACGTCAAAAACATGCACCTCTCCATAGAGAAACTGCGTAGAATAGGCTGGAAACCTAGATATAGCAGTGAAGAAGCCGTTAAAATGACCGTGAGGATTCTTTTGGCGAGTCAGAAGACTGAAGTTCCACTCAATAGGCGTAGGGAATCTTGTTTCGAAGAAACGTGACAAAGGCGAGAAGAAAGGATAAAACTCCCAGCGAAAACAAAGTCAAGAGAGACAACGGTTTTCTTCTGTGCCTATTCAAGAGTTTGAGCAAGCAAGGCGCCACAACAGACGCCCGCATCGTAGGAACTTTGTAGTCGAAGTGTCTCTTCATGAACATTTGACCCGCGATAATTCTTCTCTGCCACTCAATGAAGCCGCCAAAAGTAGACGGATCTCTCGTGTAAACCATTGCTGTTGGCACGTAAACAATGTGGTAACCCATCTTTTGAGCCAGCCACGAGGCGTATTCATCGTCAGAAACCACGTTGCGGGGAAAGGCATCCACAATGTTTCGGCGGATAGCATAGAAGGTGCCATTCACCTTGGGTGTGCATCCTCTGCTGGCTAAGTAGGCGCAAAGTTCATGGTGGAGGCTTCGGATGAAGAGCGACGAAAAATCGAAGAAACCGTTTTCAGCTTGTAGAGGCATGGTGTTTCCGCTGCAGACACCAACTTTGTCGTTGAGAAGAAAAGGCTGTACCAGAGTTGAAAAGGCTTGCTTTTCAAGAACGATGTCCCCGTCCATGAAGATTACCACATCACCTTTGACATCTCTTAGAATGGAGTTGAGAGCAGCCGCTTTTCCTTCCCTCTCAGCACCAGAGATCAGTTTGATTCTAGAATCGACCCGCATCAACGTCTGAACTTTTGCGTCTGTGTTGTCTGTGGATCCACTTGTGTTTACAATTATCTCCTTCAGCACAAATCCATTTGTAGGCTGTTCAAGGACGCTTCGGAGAAGCTTGGCAATCGTTTTTTCTTCGTTGTATGCAGGGATGCTTACACTGACTGTTATTTTCTTTCTACGGTACAAGCCACGCAGCGGTTGTTGTCCCACTTTCGAAAATCTCCGAGTCATATAGCCAGCACTGAGGCATTACCTTCGAAAGCGAAGTCTGAACTCTGTCTTTACGGCCTGAGTAAGGTTTTTGGGCGAAGCGTTTGGAAGACTGAACTTGCTCCTTACGTTTTCGATTTTTTCCCCTAAGAATTGGATTCGTTGGTGGTCGATTTCGCCCATTCCCTGTTGATGAGCCTTCCAGAGAGTTTCAGCAGCATAGGGGTTAAAGCCCATGATGTGACAGCAGGCAGCGTCTACTGTGACAGGGTTTTTGCCAGCGATGATTAACCCTAAGTCGACGGGTTTTCCATGGATTGGACCCATCCCTTCCATAGCCACTATTCCATCAGCGACTACAAGGTCTTGCCGAACAGCTTGATTCAGGTAAACCAGCACATCGGCGAGTCGCTTGTGAAATTGATCTCTACGTTTGCTGACGATAACTCCGAACATGTTCTTCATGGCTATAGAGACCAACACAAACGTGTTAGTCTTAACCTTGGGCAGATTGATGAAATAATCAGCTCTAAGCACTGTTTTTGGAATCTGAATGATCATGTCTGCAACTTTGTGCTCTTCAACCTCGTCTTGGCTCAGATTGAGGAATTCGGCGTCACACTTTTGGACAATGTCCATAACGCCTGTGCCTATCGCACGATTTTCGGCGCTGCCTGAATGGGCGTCAGACTCCACGACAACAACATTCTTGGTTTTTTGTTTCGCCAAGTTGATGACAGTTTCTAACACTCTAAGGTCTGTTATGATCATGTTTTCAATGTTTTTAGGATAACAGACGTTGGGTTTGATCACCACTAAACCGTTCTTTTTGACGTCGTCCATGCCTCCGAGCATGCCAATAGACTTCTGAACAGTTGCTTCAACATTGTCTCCAGCCCGCAGTACGGCAACAGTTTCAGCTTGAGGTGTGGATGTGTATGCTTTGCCTTGGAAGCACTCTGTAACCTCAGATAAAGTTCTGACAAGCTCGATTCCGTCGTCAATTGTGACTTGTGGCTGTGCATCATTTTCAACGCAGTTCAAGAAATGTAAGTGCTCATGGACGTAGGAGGGATGCCTGTTTCTGAAAACGTCAATGTATTGGCGAAGTCCCCGCCCCATACTTGTGGTTTTGGCTTCTCCGTCCTTAGCTACTGTTATGTTGTATGGTGTTCGTAGAAGATCCATTCTTATTTCGCCTCTCTCCCCTACTAGGTCCAATCTTAACTTGGGCAACAAACCAGTCCACTGAGCCCTTAAGCTTGCTTCTACAGCATTAGCCAAAGCGACTCCCACTTCCACATCAGCGATTATTCCTCCTTTTAGATGAGGCTCAATACACGAAACCTTTTCTAACGGTCCTCCAACCTCGTGGATGAGGTAAATCAAATGTGGAAGTAAGTCTTCAATTACACCGCACTTGGCTTGAATTCGAAAATCGGTTTTAGCTCCGTAAAAACGCAGGTTGGTTGCTGAGCAACCGTTGATTTTCTGTATTTTTCCGATTTCTCCTTTCTCAATCAGTTTAAGTGCTTCGGTGAAGCATGGAGTGAAAACGAAGTTGTGAGCTGGCATCACACAAAGTGGTTCAGGTGTTGTTTTCTGCTGCTGGTTAAGAGCTTTTTTGACAACCAAACCTTTGTCTAACGTTGTGGCTATTGGTTTCTCGCAGAAAACATGCTTACCCCATTCGATGGCATCCATAATTATTTGGAAATGATGCTCTGGTGGAGTGCAAACGAAAACTGTGTCTATGTCAGCCTTGACCAGCATGCGTCTATAATCGTCGTAGGTGTCGTTGATGCCAAATTTTTCCTTAATCTCTTGAAGCCTAGCTTCGTTGACGTCGGCTGCCGCCACTAGTTCGTAGCCACGGATTTTCTGAAGCGAGGGCAGGTGCACCAGCGTTGCAATTCTTCCGCAACCGACTACGCCAACCTTCATGACTCGTTTACTCCTTTCATTAATGAATAGTACTTGTCTGGTTTGAACAGCTGTACAGTGACAGTTTCTCCAGCATTAACAAACTGCTGGTCTTCGTGTATTTCGGTGAAGCCGTCAGCCCTAGCCAAGGTTGTGATGGCTCCAGATAACCCTGTTGGAACTGGTGAAGCCACTATTTTACCCGACCTATCCCGTTTTAAGGTTACGGTGGCGAATGTTCGCCTGCCTCTCGCTGGAAACAAACGTTCGGAAGTTACAGCCTTTAGAGTAATTGGTTGTTCCTCGCCTTTTCCAGCCATCTTTACTAACACAGGGCGAACGAACAAGTGAAAGATTAGGAGCGCAGAAGTTGGATGCCCAGGCAGAGAAAAAACTGGTTTTCTGCCAATCACAGCCACAGTTGTAGGTTTTCCTGGACGTATAGCCATTCCGTAAACGATTACGCCTGGTTTGCCCAACGTGTTCAGCACCTTGGGAATGATGTCTGTTGGTCCAACAGAGACTCCGCCAGAAGTTATGACAACATCCGCCATCGAAAGCGCTTTTTTCAAAGCAGCTTCCATCTGGTCGGTTTCGTCTTTAACTATTCCCAGGCTTAATGGTTCGCCACCACACTCGGCTACTGCAGCACTCAACGTGTGCGCGTTGATGTCGTAGATTTTTCCAGGCGGCAAGGGTTTTCCAGGCTCAACTACTTCGGCGCCAGTGGATAAGATGGCTACTTTGGGTCGCTCGAACACTTCAACTCTGTCTACGCCGACCGCTGCTAACACTCCAATCTCGTAGGAAGCCAAGATGGCTCCCTTTTTCAGTATGGTCTCGCCCTTGTGGATGTCTGAGCCAGCCTTCATGACGTTTTCACCCTTCGAGACCGTGTTGTGAACCATGATTTGCTCACCTTTTCGAACGGTGTACTCGACCATGACGACTGAATCTGCGCCTTCGGGCATGGGCGAGCCTGTAACGATTTGAGCAGTTGCGCCCTTCTGCACCTTGACTCTTGGAGTTTCTCCAACATTGACTTGGCCACAGAATTTCAGTGTGATGGGCTGGTCTTCGCCTGCGCCAAACGTGTCTTCTGATTTCACGGCGTAACCGTCAACTGTTGAGCGGTCGAATGGTGGAACGTTCAAAGGCGATATCAAGTATGTTGCCAGAATTCGGTTGTGAGCATTGGAGAGGGAGACAATCTCTTTTCCAACTGGCTTGGGCGTGAAACTCCGTGCTAGAATTTGTTTTGCTTCTTCGACGGAGACTAGTTTTCTAAACATGTTTGGCGCCTCCGATTGGAGCGAAGAGGTGAACCACAACCGTCTCGCCTTGGTCGAGTCCCTCTCTGTCCTCGGGAATAATCACGTATCCATTCGCCCTAGTCATTGTTGAAAGCAGACCTGAACCCTTTGTGCGAATTGGTTCAACAAGAAACTCATCGTCTTTCTGGTAAAGGTTGACTCTAAGATAGACCCTTCGACCGAGAACTCCACTCACTCGTCTGGTTAATTTAGCCTTCAAAAAGAGTCGAGGTTCATGTTCGATTCCAAGCAACTTGAGAATAACTGGACGAGTGAAGACTTCAAACCCGATGGTTGCTGCCACTGGATAACCTGACAAGACAAAAACTGGTTTGTTTTTCAGAACAGCCAGCGCTGTAGGCATGCCTGGTCGCAGCGCTACTCCATGTATCAAAACTCCTGGCTTGCCGAGTTTGTTGATGACTATTGGGACTAGGTCGGCGGCTCCGACGCTTGTTCCACCCGTGGTAATGACCACATCTGCTTTAGTGAGCCCTTCACAGATTTTTGCGCCTATCTTGTCTTGGTTGTCTCTGGCTATGCCTAGGTTTAGAGGTTGGGCGCCGAGTTCTGTGACTAAACCAGAAATGATGTATCGGTTAGAGTCGACTATTTGATTTGGTTGTGGCTTTTTGCCAAGTTCAACCAATTCGCTTCCCGTTGATATTATGGCAACTTTGGGTTTTTCCACAACGTCAACATGAGCTACGCCTAAGGCAGCCAACAAACCCACGTGATGCGCTTGTAATCTTGTGCCAGACTCAACCGCAACACCGCCGCTGCGGATGTCTTCACCTCTCTTGGAAACATTTTCACCTGGCGTCAACGCTGCAAGAACTTTAATCCCATGTTTCACCGCTCTCGTGTGCTCTAACATGATTACGGCGTCAGCACCCTTTGGCAACAGGTTTCCAGTCCACACCTGTTTTGCTTCGCCTTCGCCAACGTTGTCAGTGTTGGTTAGTCGGAGGGTTATGGGCTTAAACTGCGATGCCTCGAAGGTGTCTTTGGCTCTAACGGCGTAGCCATCGACTGCTGAACGGTCGAAGGGAGGCAAATCGAAGGGCGCTGTTATGTTTTTGGCTGCGACTCTTCCCAGAGCATCTTCAATCGAAACACTTATGGAACCCAGTCTCTTGGGTTTGAGCGCTTTGAGAAAAATAGAAAGTGCCTCGTCCACGTTTGTCAATCTTTCAAATCCCTTGAGCCTAGCCAACGCCATCGCCACAACCGTAAACAACATGTTAAACCATCCTAAAATTTAAACTATCACACAAAACGGGATGTTGTAGAGCGCCCTCAGCCCGCTTAATCATCGTCAAAAGCTTAGCGTCTGAAACTCAGCTAAAGAAACATTAATCATATCAGGAATATCATCAACCGAAACACTAGCCAAACAACCACACTCTCTGACGCATAGAGAAAAATGGGCATTATTTAAGGCGAATCGGACAAAATCAGATAAAATATACTTTTTAAAGACTGAACTTTCAGTGAACATATGTGTGAAGACTCTTTCAACAAGTTTCGATTAGCATTTTTGATGGACCATTGGGTATGTAGAAGATTTTTTCATAAGGGTTAAATGGAAGGTATGTACAACAATACTCCGAAGGGATATCCCTCTCGTGAAACAGCTGGTTCATTAAGCGCTCTCTACGCGCAATTCTTTGATTTCTCCCTTCAGAGCGCCGAGTGAGGGGCGCAATGAAACAAATACCCAAAAATAGGAAAAAGAGAGAAAGGAGAAAAAAAATAAATGAGAAAGAAACTACTCGCAGCTCTAATGTTTCTGGTTATCGCAATGATGCTCTTAGCTTTCATTTTTCCAAATGTAAAAGCGCAATCTGATCCATGGTGGAACACAGACTGGAAATACAGAAGGCAAGTGACCATAGACAACACTGCAGGCGGCTCTTTGACGGATTTTCAAGTGAAAGTTACAGTTCCTTATGAGCCTTCGATGCAGCCCGATCTGAGAGACATTCGATTCGTTGACTCTGACGGTTCTACAGTTTTGAATTACTGGATTGAGTCCATGTGGACTCCAACTCAGCCAGCATCACCCGATGTTATAAACTGGAAATACCCGAGCAATCCTTTGAATATCCCAACATTAGGTTACCCAAGAGTAGTACATCCGGATGTACTCTATTTCCCCAACGGCTACTTAGGCTACAAATTCTGGATGTTCTACGAAGCCTACAACAGCGTTGAAGTGATTGCCTTGGCCAGATCCAACGATGGAATAACTTGGACAGGCGAAGGAGTGACTAACCCAATCGTTCCTAACGGTCCTCCCGGGTCGTTTGACTCCTGGGCTGCCGCCGACGCTGACGTTGTGATAGTGGATGGAACGTGGTATCTTTTCTACTGTGGGGCAGTATCTGGCAGCCTCGCCAAAGTAGGTTTGGCTACGAGCACCGACGGCTTAACATGGACGAAATACGACCTCGATGGTGATGGAATCGAAGACCCAGTGTTTTACGCCGATACCAGTTATGTAGCACCCGATGGTCACCGATACGAATCAGCCAACCTATTTTTGTCGCCAACCGTTTATCACGATGGCACCAAGTTCTGGATATGGTTGAGCTCAGGCGAAGGCACACCGGATAATGCCATTTTCCACATGATGCTTTATTCTTGTGTAGACCCAATGAACTTCGCAAGTTGGACTAGAGAAAACAGTGGGATGCCAGTCATGTCACCCACGGGCTGGGAAGGGAATGCCATTTGGCACATTGACGTGTCGAAGCACGGAGATGAGTTCTGGCTCTACTATGTGGCTCCAAGAAATGGAGGAAGTATGGGCTTCGCAAGGTCAAACGACAAGTTCAATTGGATTAGGTCGCCACGCAACCCAATAATGGTGCCTGTGCCCGGCACGTGGGAAGGCTCCGTGTTGTATAGAGCTTCACCAATTGAAGTTGAGGACGAGATATGGCTCTATTACTCAGCCTACGGAACTTTACCGGGTAGGATCGGACTGGCAAAGGCTCTGCCATCTCCAGGCAACCCCAATTCAGTGTTATGGGTCAAAGTTCCATCGATACCCGCTGGATCAACCAAGACGATTTACATGTATTATGGAAATCCATCGGCAACTCCAATGAGCAACGGAGACAACACTTTCATCTTCTTCGACGACTTTAATGACAACAGCCTTGACCTAGCTAAGTGGCAAACAGGGAGTGGAGGATACGGTGGAGCAACACCAATAGGGAGCATATCCGAAATTAACCAGCGTTTGGAAATCACTCAGAAGTCTTCAATTGCTGGCCAATGGGTTGATCTATACACTCTTACGCGCACGAGCTACGATTTCTCCAATGGGCTTTCCTTCAAGGTGTTCCTGGAAAACATGGATACGAGCAGTAGAGCGGTGGTAATTACTTTAATTCCCGAATTGGTAACCAACGCGCATCTCTACTGGCGACCGCAATGGCTAAGGTTCATAATATTTGCAGGGCAGTATTACCTTCAGATCAAATACTCCTCAGGAACCATATGGGTAATAAAGAGTGAAACAACAACGGACTTGAACAGAGTCGTTGAGATCCAAATAAATAGCGCGCAACTCAGACTTCTGCTCGATGGAGTGGTGTGGCAAGATTGGGTGGCCCACAGTCTGCCATGGCTTAGCGCCTACGTTTACTTGGAGCAACAAACATCCTTAACATCCTATGGCACTACCATCCATGACAATGTTTCAATTCGAAAATGTATTCCTCTTGAACCCACAACTGCACTGGGACCCGAAGAAATTGTCCTTCGAACGATAACCTTCCTGGCTACAGGAGTAACAGTCTCTGTAACGGTCAGCTACATCTATGACTCAACAACAGGTTCCATAACGATTCCTGCGGGCGGATCAAACTACATAACAGTTCCCGACGGGTCTACACTATCCTACGAGTATCCCTCAACTGTTAGCGGAGGAGATGGAGTTCAGTTCGTCTTGGAAAGCGTAATTCCTAGCTCTCCCATAACTATCACAAGCGACACAACAGTCACAGGCAACTACAAAACTCAGTACCTGGTTACCTTTAGTCAGACTGGACTAGACACTGATGCTTCTGGAATCGTTGTAACTGTTGATGGCTCAGCAAAGTATTTTGCCGATCTGCCGTTTAGCAAGTGGGTTGACAGCGGCACATCGGTCAGCTATATCTATGAGGCTATAGTTTCAAGCAGCATTGCAGAAAAGCGTTACAGACTTGACACTGTGACTGGACCACCATCACCAATAATTGTTACTAGTCCCATAACCGTCACTGGAAATTACGTGACACAATACTACTTGACAGTTAACAATGGAGGTCACGGAACAGCCTCAGGAGAAGGATGGTACGACTCTGGAGTCTACGCCACCTTCTCCATAAGCCCAACCATAGTGTACGAAGGAGTCGGAACACGCTACGTTTTTACACAATGGTCCGGCGACTCTTCTTCAACCAATCCAAGCGACACAGTCTTGATGAATGGACCCAAGACGGTGACAGCCAACTGGAAGACACAGTATCAGGTGACTTTCGAGCAGACGGGTTCTGGAGCAACAGTGCACGTTGATTACACAGCAGATACGGATCCGATAGAAGCGGTGCCCTTCAGCACTTGGATTAAGGCAGATTCGTTGCTAACCTTCAGTTACGATGCAACAGTCAACGACGGGCAACCAACCAGATACGTCTTAGTAAGTGTAGACCAAACTTCACCTTTGGCAGTGAACGGACCAATAACAATCACCGCCACATACAAGACCCAACACTACTTGACGGTTGGGCACTCGCCAATCGACTCTGTCCTCGACGGACATCAAACTGGACAAGGCTACTACGACGCTAACGACATCGCTACGGTTACTGCAGATTTGTATGTGGACATAGTTTCCGGAGCGTCACGTTACATGTTTGACCACTGGAGCGGAGACACCTCTGGAACGAGCACCACAACCACTATTGTAATGAGCACTCCAAAGACAGCAATGGCGAACTACAAGACTCAGTACTATATAACTGTAACCAGCGCGCATGGCAGCCCAACGGCTTCAGACTGGGCTGACGCAGGCAGCGACTTTACTGCCTCTGTCACCAGCCCAACCCAAATCGTTCCAAACGATAATCAATGGGTTTGCACAGGCTTCAGCGTCGACGGAGCCCCATATCAAGTAGACACAACTTATACCTTCATTAATGTAGAAACAGCGCATACTATTAATTTTGCTTGGAAACAACAGTTCTGGATTCAAGTGAACAGTGTCCACGATTCGCCGACTGTGTCGCAGTGGGTAGACCAAGGTGGCAGCCTAACAGTCAGCGTGACCTCGCCAGCCGACGACGACGGAATGGGAACAAGATACAGATGCACCGGCTACACGCTGGACAGCAACCCGCCCGTCACGGATGGAAGCACAACTTATACCTTCACAGACATTGAAAACGCTCACACCATCACCTTCAACTGGATAGCTCAGTATCGCCTAACAGTTGTCTCTGACCACGACAGTCCATCCCCAGCAGTTGGAGAACAGTGGTATGACACTGGAACAACGATAACTGCCACGGTCACCAGCCCAGCTGATGAGAGCAACGGCATCCGATTCAGATGCACAGGATGGACTGGCACAGGTTCGGTCCCAGCAAGTGGAACGTTAACCTCGGTGGAATTCACAATCGACACGCCTTCAACTTTGACTTGGAACTGGATAGTCCAATACTACCTTACAATGTCGACTAACTTTGGCACTGTTTCGCCAGCTAGCGGTTGGTTTGACACTGGCACCATGGTAGACATATCTGCTACGGCTCCAAGCGTCGTCCCAGGCGAAAGGTATGTCTGGAACGGTTGGACTGGAACCGGTCTAGGCAGCTATAGTGGCCCAAACAATCCAACACAAGTAACTATGAGTAGTCCCATAACCGAATCCGCTTCTTGGACTCATCAATACTATCTCAATGTGGTATCCGTCTACGACACGCCTGGAGGAGCAGGATGGTATGATGCCGGAAGCACCGCATACGCATCGTTGGGTCAAGGCATAGTCAGCGGAGGAACGGGCATTCAATACATCTTCATCGGCTGGAGTGGAGATTCTTCGGGCACAGGTCTAGTCAGTGACCCAATAACGATGGATAGACCCAAGACAGCAACAGCAAACTGGAAGACTCAGTACTATCTGTCAGTAAGCACAGATCCACCACATCTCGACAGCCCAACAGGCGCGGACTGGTATGACGCTGGCACAGAAGCAATTGCAACAGTAGCTCAGGAAACTAGCGGCTGGTCGATCAGCCACTGGCATGTCGACGGCGTCGATAAGTCTTGCTACACGTACGCATGGCGGATAAAGGTTACCATGGATGCTCCGCACAACGCAGTTGCCCTCTACAAAATCAACCTGTTACTGTCAAGCGGATTTAAAGCAGGCGACACGCCATCCAACGACACGTCTCCCTACTTAACCGAAATCATGTGCGTCCTCGTCAAAACAAAATATGGATACAAACTGGCTGGAACCGCACCTGGAACATACGACTATGCAACCCGAATCTACAACACTGGAACAACCACCTTCAGCCATATCAACATCGTTGTAACTGGCACCAATGAATTCTACCTAAAGGGAGGCACCCCAGTCCGTGTATTAGATGCAAATGGCTACGACATCAGCAGTCAATTTACAATTCTAGGAGCTTGGCCCTCTATCACAATGCAAAGCAACGCCTATTTCCAAGGCTTGCCAGGTGGAAGCCATCTCTACGCGGCGGTTCACCTTGACTATAATTTGAAAGGCACAATCGTCAGCAGAGATCCCTTCTACTTTGCAGCCTACTTATTCCAGAGCGATGTTTCCGGAATGGGCCCACCAGACCATGTCATTGGAACCGAAACAACATGGCGTTCAGTTGCCTTCCTCAGCAAGAAAACGACAATCATCTATGGATTCGTCATAGAATGGGGAGGCAAACCAATCGAAGGCGCAATAATTGATCTATATCATCTGAATGGCACCCTTCTCAACACAGAGATCACCGATGCAGACGCATTCTTCTGCTTCATCAACGAGTATGTCGACGACCTCAACCAACCCGTCACTCTACAAGGCGGCACAACGTACAAGCTGGTATGCACTTTGCCAGTGCCACCATACGATGAATACCCCACCTATTCGCAAGGCGTTACCGCCCAGACTAACAAAACTGTCTATGCACTCTTCCCAATAGCACCTTTGTGGTCAGGCACCTCTAGCAGCTCGTTCGCTTCCTCCCTCAAAATAGCAAAGGCAAGAAAAAATGAATAATCCTCAACAAAACCCAACTTCTCCCTTTTTTTTGTGGTAAAGGAAAAAGAGCATTGGTTGAAAATGATGAAAATCAAAGCTGAAAGAGGTCATTAACATGAAAAAGAAAATATCCATAATAATCGCCGATATTATCGTCTTATATGCTTCAACCCTTCTTATTTCCCATTTCGCGTGGGCTCAATCGACCACGCTTTTTGTCAATCCGCCAACAACAAGTGTATTGGTGGGTGAATCCTTCACTATTAGCCTCAACGTTGCTTACATTGACGACCTTGCCGGCTACAACATTTACCTCAGATACAACACTACAGTCCTTACAGCTACAAAAGTCATAGTGGAAGGCACTTGGTTCACAACAGGACAAACATACACGGTATGGGCCAATTCAATAGACGACAACCAAGGCATCGTGCACGCTTCAGTTACCCTAACAGGCGTAGAAGAAGGCGTCTCAGGAAGCGGCGACCTATTTCGCATAGTCTTCACAGCAGACAGCTCTGGTTCGAGCCTCCTCGACATATACAATGATATGCTTGTGGACCCCCTATTCGTCGCCATACCTCACTCAACATCCGATGGTATAGTCGAAGCCACAGCGCATGACGTCGCTGTCTATAACGTTATGACTTCTAAAACCATTGTTGGCCAAAGCTTCACTTTACACATAAACGTAACCGTCGCAAATGAAGGCGACTATGCTGAAACTTTCGATGTTACCCTCTATGCAAACACCACCCCCTTAGGATCACAAATAGCCACCCTCGCCAGCAGAAGCTACACCACGATCACATTCACTTGGAACACCACAGGGTTTTCAAAGAGCAGCTACACCATCAGCGCCTACGCCACACCAACACTAGGAGAAGTTGACACAGCTGACAACACACTAACCAACGGAATAGTTAAAGTGGTGACTCCTGGCGACACTAACGCCGATGGAGCGGTCAACATACTTGACCTAAGCGGTATAAGCGCCCACTGGCATCCCGGTCCACCTATAGGACCTTTGGGCTACAATCCAAACTTTGACATCAACTGCGACGGAAGCATAAACATACTAGAAATATCCATAATCAGCGCATACTGGACTGGTCCACCAAAAGGACCATTAGCCCCATAGCTACAAACCTAGACGCCAAAATAAACTCGGATGGCATAATCTGGAGAACATAAGAAACAAGCCATTAATCGAACAAACCCAACTTCCCCTTTTTAATGAGCCTACTAGAAGACATAAAACGGCGTGCCCAACGCGCATATTTGTAGCCTATTTGAACCCTAATAGAGGGGCTCTAGCGCCTGAGCGCACACACAAACGCTTCAAATCTTTACCTCCACCTCAACAGCCAAACCCCGTTTAATGAGAACCTTTGCATTCTCAACAGGCACACTAGCCACATCCTCGGGCTTAAACGGTCCATAAATCTTCATGTCAGTCCCAACTATAGCTGGAATCTCCCGCAAAAATCGCAACACACGTTTCTGCGCCCTCTCCTCAACCTCAACGCTCAGAGCACGCCCACTGAGCACACCCTTCAACAAACTCTGATAAGATTCCACTGAAGACACCATTTCATTGCAAAGCCTCTCCTCTCCTTCACTCAAACCCTCTTTAACCACGGTCTCACCCGCCATCACCTTTCTCAGAACCTTCTCGTACCGAAGCCGAATCAACTCTCTACTCAATTTCTTAACGTTCTTAGACTCACGAAGAAGAAGCCTAGCTCGAGTTGTTTTCTCATCCAGCATCCGACCCTCTTCCCTCAACCTCTTCACATACTGCGCCAATCTAGCGAAGAAATCCTTAGGAAGCGGCTGAACCTCTGCGCTCTCCTTCTCCTTTCTCCAAGCCTCGTAAAGTTCGTCATACATGTCAATGTTCCTCCTTCACTTGCGCTGCACCTTTACATAACAGGAACAAGGCTGCGGCTGTCGGCAACTCAACTTCAATATTCTTAAACGGACCGTATCTTTCGTCTCCCAATCTAAACTCAGGAGCCTCAAAAACCACAAGACTAATTTTGTCTTCTTTAAAAGCTATGGCATCCTTTAATGGGTCGAATCGTTCAATGTCCGAGGCAGACACATGAATTTTTTTCAGTCCAGTCTTTCCATGAAGCGTATTAGTCAACCTGATTAAACGATGAATGTCAGTTGTAACCACGGTGTCAATCTTCACTGATTGGTTTTCAATGGCTTTCTGCACAATTTTTTTCCAACTCTCGGAGCTCACAATCTTCATTCTCCATGGTCCTCTGCTTTTCCAACTCTCTAAGATTTTGTCTCGCTGATTGATTAGGCTGTTGACTATGTTTTGCTTTAAACCCATTTTTTCTAATTGTTCTGCATTGGTGTTGAGAAGAATTTCATATGTTCCTTTGGCTATTCTTCCCCTCCAGCCTGCCTCTTCCAAGTTCGGTCCTAAATCCCCTTCTAATCCATGCAATCTAGGCTCCAAACCAATTCCAATCATGTAATCAACTATCTCTTTGCGAGCCATCTGATCCAGAGTTTGAACAACTTCGTCCTCAACGTGAACGTGGTATCCTCTGTGTCCAGAAAAGGCAACGGTCATTTCTTGAGGCGACAAGCCAAAGTCTCGAGTCAAAACGTCGATGAGCTTCAGGGTTTCTCTCTTCGCCGACTCTAGGCACATTTCACACAGCCAACTCTTGTCGTCGAACTTTAGTCCTTTGCATTTTGGACATTTTTCTGGGTGTGCACCTTGTCCAGTTTCTCCACAGTTGTTGCAGAGCCATGTGTCGTGTTGTTTACCACAAGGAGTTGGAATATGATCCGCATCAATATCGAAGACTAAGTCGGCGCCCAACCATCCTTTGGCTTCCATTTCTTCTTCTGGTTTTTCGTAGTGAGCACTCGAGTAGTAAACGTCTGAGGGCATCACGGTTTTTAGTAGAGTTCTCAAGTCTTCAGCGTTTTTGACTCCCTTGTGCCGCAGCATCATTCTTTCTTTGAATAGAAGAAACGCAAATTCACGATTTGCCAGCGAACTTGGAGGATCGATACTAGCTGAGTTCAATCTGTAATATTCAGCGAATTTTTCTTGAATAAAGGCTTTTGTTTCGATTTTGTTCACTCCCGTGGTACTGTCGGCGTCTTGGCTGCTGTCTTTATCGTTCGGAGTTTTCTTTTGTAGTAAGTTAGCGGGTGATGTATATTTGAGCAGATTTCGTCCATGCCTGGGCAGACACCATGTGTGCGCAGCGTGTCACATTTAGGTGGTATATACTTTGTTCTTGAACCTCTTCCACCAGCTATGTGCTCTACTTGGTAGCGGGTCATTCGTTCGCTAAAGTCTGAAGCGGGGCGGAAACACTCGATTACGTTTTCGACAGTCATGCCAGAATTTATGAGGAAGGATGTGAGGGTGAAGCGGCCCACATGGGATATGTGCCTTCCTGCGAGTGCGCTTTTGCGGAGTTCGCGTATGCAGGGTGGAAAAGCGTCACTCATCACTTCTTTTGGAATCTCTTCTGATGGGATTTTTCCTTTTATTTCATTGAACAGGCGTTTTAATCTCTCAACTCGTTCCATGACATTCTGGGGTAATGCCCCAACTTCAGTGTTAAGTTTCCCTTCAATGTATCGACGTACTTCTTCTTGGAGAAGACGACTTGCCTCGTTTTTAGTTAGATAAACTTCTCCATTTAGCATTAATCGGTTGATTAGCTTCCATTTTGCATCTTGGATAGTTGCGGCATTCCTTAAGAAATGTGGAAAAGAAAGAGCAAAATTATAGGTTAACGCGTCGACGTTGAATTTCACAATTTTAATATTCCAGTTAAAGTTGCGTGCAACTGCTGCAATCTTCTCTTCACTCTCATCTTTAAGTAAATTTGAGACTCGTTTTGCCTCTGCCACTGCGTATCTTCTCTTAAGATGGGAGTTTGCTGACGCGGCAACCAGCATTACAGCTATGGGAAAAGAAGATATTTCGACGTCATCTTTAGGTGAGCGTGTTTCTATGATATTGGAAAGAATAGCTTCTTCAACGCGGGCTTCGGCTCTAATTAATATCGGTTCTAGATACGAATTCGCCAATTCATCGATTTTGACCTCTAACGCCTCTATGTATTTGCCTGCTTCTGGAATGAAGGGGTACTTGGCTAGGTCGCTGCGTGTTAAGAACAGTTTGTTCTCCAGCGTAGGCTGCGACTATTCTACTTCTATGCGCGGGGCAAGATAAAATGTTAGTTTTCCTTCCTTGGGTTGTTGAAAGTCTATTCGTATGGGCATGTCGGTTGAGAATTCTAGTGTGGCTACGTCGCTGGTTGCGGCTGCTGTTTTGATTATTTCTGAGAGGTAGCTGAGGCTGAACGTTGCCTTGGATGATTCTTTTGCTTCTAGGTCTAGGAGTGCGTCGCTTCCTTTTTTGAGTTCCACTGTTGCACCCATGAGGTCGCCTGTTGCACGCATCGTCATTTTTTCGTTGTCCATTTCGATGCGGACGTGGTCGCTCACGAGTAAGACGTCTTGTATGGCTTCGTTTAGTCCTTCGGTTGTGGCTTTTGCTCGCACGTTGAATGTTACCTTTGGTGTTGGCACTTCTTCTTCTGTTGCTTCTAGTGTTGGCATGTTGAATGTGCGGTCGTATTTGCCTTTTATGCCAACGTTTAGTCTGCCTGTTTTTTCGTCTAGTGCGAGTTCCACGGATTCGTCTTTGCTTGTTCGGCGGAGTAGTTTTAGTAGTTCAGTTATGTTGATGCACATTTTTGTTGGGGTATCGGCTGTGTATTCGTCGAATGTGGTTTTGGGCATCTCGAAGTCTATCATGGCTACGCGTGATGGGTCCATGGCTCTTAGTTTGATTGCTTCGGGTGTTATGTTGAATGTTGCTTCGTCTACCAGTGTAGATATGGCTGTTATCATGTCTCGTAGGAGTTTGGCGTCAGATATTTTAGCCTTGAACATTGTTTTTTGTGACTCCTTTTTTGGTTTTTTAGTCAGACTCTATTGTTTAGCCACACCAGCATTTATGTTTTTTATTTTTTAGTCGCACATTAGAAAGAGAGAAGGAAATGAGTCAAGTGATAGAAAAAAAAGTTTGGTGTGAGTGGTTAAGTGAGAGGCATGTTCGAAGCATGCTATTCCTTGGACTCTTCATGCCACTCTTCAAGGACGAGTTTGTTGTCTCCGATTTTGAAGGATATCTTCAGCTCTATGGAAGATTTGGTTTTGAATGGGAACATGCTGTCTTCGGCTAAGTCTAGTGGAACGTAGATTAGGTATTTGCCGTCTTTTCTTCTGAATAGTCTTGCTCTTCCTTCGGAAACCATTTTGTTTTTCACCTTAGTTTAACTATAGATTAGCCATAATCATTAACTCATGATATAAAAGTTTTGGATAAGTCATCCGAGAATTTGAATCGCATAAACAAAAAAGACGATCTTTGTGAATCATTGGATTAGAAATGGAAGAAGAGGGAAGAATTTGTGTGTGCACAGGCGCTAGAGCCCCTCTATTTGGATCCAAATAGGCTTCAAATATACTGAAATGTTTGTTGGTGTGTTATGTTGGAACGGGGACCTCTTTTTTAAGAGTTTCTTTTTCAATCATTTTCTTTGCCGCGTATATGGCGATTTCTTTGGAGAGTTTGTCTTGTTTTAAAGGAAATAACTTATGGTAAACTCTAAAAGAAATCAATCCATACAGAGGTTCTGACGAGACAGATAGAGGTTAATGCTGTGAAAACTTATTCTTTTTTGGTAGTATTTCTGCTGCTATTAAACTGTTTCTCAGCTTCGTCTGCGGGCATTATGATTTCCGATGTGCAATTGGAGATACCCTATGATGGAATGACGTTGAAATGGTTGTATCATTCGGAAATTGTTCAAAATGGAACGGGAACAGTGCAGGATGAAACTTGGTTGTTCACGTATACCAAGCTTAATGAGAGTAGATTTGAAATGAAGGATCTCGTGGTGAATTGGACTTATTTAGTGGATGTTACTACGAGAAAAATATTGTCTGGTCCCACTAAGACCTATGTAGGGACGTCGACGAGCCACTGGATATTCGGCAATTTTTCATTCACAGATTTTTCTATTGGTGACAGCGTTGAAATTCTTGGTGACGACTTCAGAGTGGTGTCTACAAATGAAGACGTATGGGTGCCAAGCATAAACAGTGGGGTAGAGGTCAAGTGTTTCGAATTTGAAAGAACTACTCAACGCGACACGCTCGTTTATACTGAGAGCTACTATTATGATGTCAATACGGGAATCAAGGTAATGTGGGTAGATTATGGCGAAAGTGTGGATGGTGACTTCTTTTTTGACTCTCAAGTAATGTTAACGGAGACAGGCATCGATATGGATAAGGATGGACTAACGGACTACAAAGAACTATTCGTGACATTTACGAACCCAAAAAAATCTGACACTGATGGAGACCTTTGGAACGACTTCCTAGACATTGTGCCAACAAATGAGATGGTGCCTAATGGCATAATAGCATTAATCATCGTTGGTATGGGCGGATTCCTCACTTATAGATTCCTCAAAAGGAGAAAAGTCACCTTATCTCCTCCCAAAGTACAAAATAGATTTGTTTAGGCGAGTGTTGAGTAATTATCTTTATATGTTTATGCTGGTTGTTGTATACCGAATCGGCTGAGTGAAAAATGGCATGAAGGCGCCCAAAGAAATCGTCACGTACTGTCCAAAATGCAAGTCTCAAACGCCTCACACGGTTACCGTCTATAAGGCTGGGAAAAGGCGCGCTCTAAGCAAGGGTGAACGCCAACACAACCGCATTAAGAAGGGATACGGAGGTCATAGAAAACGGGCGCTTCAAAGAAAGTTTGCCAAAACAACAAAGAAGCAAACTTTGAAGCTGAAGTGCAAGACCTGTGGTTACACGCTGCAGAGAAAGGGAATACGCCTAAGAAAACTAACAGTGGAATAAGAGAGGTGAGAATAAAATTATGAGCGAATGGGAGAGCCTTTTACCCAGACCGAGAAGCAAGTTTCTAAGAGTTAAGTGTCCAAACTGTGGAAACGAACAAGTGGTCTTCAGCAATGCTACAAATGTGGTCAAATGCAACATATGCAGTGCGGTTCTCGCCGAGCCCACAGGTGGAAAAACAGCAATAAAAGGAGAGGTTGTTACCGCACTAGAGTAGTTTTTTAATGCGGAGAAAAAGTCACATGGAGTCCAAAAAGGCGGAGTGGCCCGAACCAGGCGACCTAGTCTTAGCCTCTGTTCAGAGAATAACCGACTACGGCGCATATGTGACACTAGACGAATACGGAAAAGAAGGTTTACTGCACATTTCCGAAGTTTCTTCAGGGTGGGTGAGAAACATCCGCGACTTCGTCCGTGAAGGACAAAAAGTGGTGTTAAAAGTTCTAAGAGTCAACACAGAAAAGGGACACATAGACCTCTCCCTTCGACGAGTTTCAAGACACGAGAGACGAGAGAAAGTCCTCTCCTCGAAAATGGAAAGAAAGGCAGAGAGCATACTACGCAGCGTCTCAGAAAAGTTAAAGATGCCTCCAGAAGAAGTACACACAAAAACTGGAGCACTGATAGAAGAAAAATTCGGAGGAATCTACGAAGGCCTCGAAAAAGCTGCGAGAGAAGGCCCACAACCACTCATAGAAGCAGGACTAACCAAAGACCTCGCCACAACCATAGCTGAAGTCGCAAAGGAAAAAATCAGGTTGCCCACGGTGAAAGTAAAGGGAACAATGCAACTCCAGTGCATGAAACCAAACGGAGTTGCCTACATCCGTGATGCTCTTCTGAGCGCCGAAAAAATTGAAAAACCCGAAGGAGTGAAAATTCATCTTTATGTTGTCGCAGCGCCAAAATACGCAATTGAAGTCCTAGCGGAGGACTACAAAGAAGCTGAGAAAATACTTCAAAAAGCCTCGGAAACAGTCATAAAAACCATAACGAAGGCTGGAGGCTCAGGCGTCTTCCAGAGGATTAAATAATGGTTTGGCTTCTCAGAAAGTGTGTGGAATGCGAAAGATACACGCTAAATCAAGAAAAATGTCCCTACTGCGGGGAAAGGGTGCGCGTTCCTCATCCTGCAAAGTTCTCACCCGACGACAAATACGCCAAATACAGACGAGCCATGAAGGTTGAACAAAATGAAGAAAACATTCGTCAGAGATACGTTGAAAATCGAACCTAAAAATCCTATATTAATAGAAGGACTCCCTGGAATGGGAATGGTCGGCAGAATAGCGACTCGTTACCTTATCAAACAGTTGGGTGCCCAACGGTTCGCTGAACTTTACTCACCTCATTTTCCATATTACGTACTAGTAAACAAAAAAGGAAGCGTCCGCCTCCTCCGAGCCGAATTTTACTTCTGGAAAAACCAAACTGGACAAAACGACCTCTTACTTTTGATCGGTGACAGCCAAGCTCAGACAATCGAGGGACAGTACGAAGTGACAAGCAGCATCTTAGACTTCGCTCAGAAACTTGGAACCAAAATGATAATCACAATCGGAGGCTACCGCCAGGAAGCCCAAGAAACGCCTCAAGTAATGGCTGTTTCCACCAATCCAGAACTCCTAAAAAAGGCGTTAGAAGCAAAAGCAATCTCCAGTCCATCAGGAAACCCAATTGTGGGAACTGCTGGCTTGCTCCTGGGACTAGCAAAATTCAAGAAAATAGACGCGCTCTGCCTCTTAGGAGAAACACGTGGATATCTCCCTGACCCAAAAGCCGCCAAGAGTGTTCTCGAAGTCTTACAAAAAATTGTGGGATTTGAGACGGACTTGAGTGGACTCGACAGTCAGATAGAGAAATCTAAACAGTTAGTAGCCAAGATGCGAGAAATCGAGGAGCGCAGAGAAAGTTACGCACGAAAGATGCGGAGAACTGAGGAAGAGCGGGTCACTTACATCAGTTGAAAGAAAAAGCAATCAATAATATTTAACTTCGTAGATGGCCACAACAGCATTGAAGCCGTCGATGTTCCACAAATCCTTACGGTTCATATTAGAGAAGTAGGCTGGTTGAAAGTGAGGGTCTAGAGTGGGAGCGGCTACGGTCGACACTCGCTGGTTTTTGGCGTAGGTCAGCAACTTGTATATTAAAGTTGTCTTTCCAAGGTCAGTCCATTCGACTTTACCTGTTGTGGTATTGCCGTATTTCGTATCGTCTAAACCCGCGATTTTTGCCATCCACACCCATTTTGTCTCATCACCATAGTTGACATCGTTGCCATTGCTGTCGAAAACGGTGAAAACCAACACATGAGTGACCCGCTCAGGTCTATTCAGATTTTGAGCATGTTGGTTCCATTCTTGGATTATCTCGAAGGCTCTTGTTTCATTTGACATGAACATCTCTCCGATCTTTTTTATCTGAGTTGAGTTGAAAGTGCCGTTGTCGGCTAGAGAAGGCTTATTGCCAATCGTTGTGATCCAGTATCCGTAGTCCCACCAGCTTACGACTGCTTGAACACTCTGGTTGTTTCGAACCCAAGTTAAGGCGTCGAAAAAGTCATTTATAGGCTTACTGGATTTTATTGGCACACTCGCTGTCGCTATGGTAGTAGGTGCAAATGCCTGGTCAAAAACCCTTGGGAACGCTTCTCCTCTTTGCTGAGATTCTCGGCTGGGTAAGACAAGAGAGAAGGTGAGCAAAAGGAAAATAAGTATGAGGAAGGCGGCGCTGAATTCTTTTCCAACGTGTGCTCCCAAATGTGTCTTTCGTCGTATGGTTGTCGGTGTCTCCTTCATCACGGTGATGAAGGGTCTCAAAACTCGGGTTAGGGCGAGCGCCCATAGCAAGCAGAAAGCGGGTGCCATAATCAGTGTCAACCGAACCATAGAACTGGCGAAGTAGATAGATGTCAAACCGAAGAGTATGAGAAATAAATTGCGATTTGTAGGATTTTGTGCGGCAAAGAAAAATCCGACCGGAATGAAAAAGATGCCGATTCCTACATCATAATAAATTGAACCCCAAGCTGCAGGTCTGTGTTCTTGCACAGATTCCACAATGGGAAAGAGAAGACGTTGGAAGGGATTTAATATCGTCTCATACTTGACTCCTAAACGTTGGATGAACCCAAACGTGGAGAGTCCCACAAATAATGCAACGAACAAACCGAGGAAAGCGAATGCAAACACAGTTTTCATTTTAACAGTTCGGATGTGACTTGCGACTTCAAAAGCGCCTAACACGAGTAATAGCCCGTAGGCCATCATATTGGTTATTTCAATGAGAAATTTTGGACCCAGGAATGGCACATTTATGGCTATGAAGAGAGCTATGCCAAAGGTTACACTGTAGGACAGAAGCAAACGGGATGAGTATCTGCGCAACACAATCATGACGCCCACTAGAAGCATAACAAGCCCCGAGGCATAGCGGGCTGCACCCCAGCCTGCGAAGAGGTAGCCCAGAGACAAACCTGCTGCAACGGCGTAGATGAAACCCTGTTTTAAAGGTCTTTCCACGTCGAGGCTCCTTAGAAAGAAGAAGCCGACAAGAAGGATGCCGAAAATTCCAGTGGTTTCGTCGTCGAAGAATCCAAGCGTTGTTCGCCCGATATAGGACGCGTTTATTGCTAAAAAGAACGCTGCAAACAGTCCTGTCTCTTTTCCTCCGATGTCCTTACCGAAGAAATAGATGACAATGCAAGTTAGGACCGCCATTAATGCGGGAAAGATGATAACGAAATTATAAACGGGGTTTGCGCTAAGAGGGTCTGTGGCAAACATGGGAGTCATAGGCACACCTAAAGCGTTTAATATACTGTAGAAAAACGCGGCTGTTAGACCCAACGCTGGAAAAGACGTATGTGGAACATCTCTTCCCCAAGGCCACCAGCTCATGGGGTCGTTTGTCCAAGTTGCATACGACAGAACTCCGTTTTTGACAAAGTGGTCGGTTATGCGGAATTGGAAGTATGGGTCGAACTCTGAAAGGTAGTAGCCCCAGCGGAGTGGCAGAAGCCTAATCGTGAATGCCAGCGTGAGAATCAGAACAAGAATAGATAGTTCCAACAGGGAGGCGTGAGATATTTTGACTCGCAACGAGCCGAGTTTTCCCAAAGCCGAGACAATATTCTCTCGACTTAATAACTCTCGGATTTTGCTCATGAGCAGATTCCTCTTGCAATGATGAGAAGCATGCGCTTTTTATTTAGTTTGTGGTTCATCTGTTGAATATCAGTTTTCTCCACAAGCACTTATCTAAGGAAAGAGAGCACCATCAATTCGTCATTCTTCCATTCCTTTAATGTAATCGGCGTATTGTTGAGCCGTCATCAGTTTCCTCAAGTCTTTGTTAAAGTCTTTGAGGTTGACTCTAGCTAACCATCCCCTGCCGTATGGGTCTTGGTTTAAAAGTTCTGGGCTTTCAGTGAGTTCTTCATTGACCTTGGTTATCTTACCCGACACAGGTGCAAAGATGTCAGAAACTGATTTAACAGATTCCACTGTGCCCATTGTTTGGAATTGTTCAATGTTTGCACCGACTTTTTGCACTTCCACATAGACTATTTCGTGGAGTTGTTTTTGTGCGTAGTCGGTTATTCCAACTACGGCTTCTTTTTCTTCGATGCGGACCCACTCGTGTTCCTTTGAGTAATAGAGTTTGTCGGGAATCTCATAGTCGAGCACGCGCATTATGTCTGCCTCCCATGGCCGTACTTTGTAGGGTCGTAAAAGGGAAACTTGACAATCTGCGCCTCTGATAGTCTGTCCCTAATCTTGACTGCAACCTTGTTGCCTTCAGCGGCGTGTTCTACAGAAACATATGCTACGGCTATTCCTTGTTTGAGAACTGGAGATTGAGTTCCGCTGGTCACATTCCCTATTTTTTGGCTGTCTTTCCACACTTCGTAATGCGGGCGTGGAATACCTTTCTCCAGCATTATTAAACCCACCCGCTTTCTCTTTAACCCCTCAGTCTTCTGCTTGGTCAAGACTTCCTTACCAATGAAGTTGTCTTTCTTAAGTTTGACAACGAAACCCAATACGGCTTCTAGTGGAGTAGTAGTCTCGTCAATATCGTTGCCGTATAAGCACATGCCAGCCTCTAAGCGCAGGGTGTCTCTTGCACCTAAACCGCAGGGTTCGATTCCAAACTCTTTGCCTGCCTCCAAAATTGCTTTCCAAACCTTTACAGCATTTGCCGGATTTGTGAGAGGCGAGTTCCAAACAAAGACTTCAAATCCGTCCTCGCCCGTATATCCTGTTCTCGAAACAAAACCTTCCAAACCAGCCAATTTTGTCCAGCCGCATTTGAAACGTTCGACTTTGTTAAGGTCTAAGTCTGCCACTTTTTGTAGTGTTTCCTGCGCTTTTGGTCCCTGAACAGCAAACATGGCTATATTGTCTGAGACGTCTTCAACTTTCACGTCGAAGGGTTTGGCGTTTTTGACCAGCCACTCATAGTCTTTGGTTCTGTTGGTTGCGTTGTAAACGATGAGAAACTTTTCCTGCTCAAGTCGGGACAGGACGAAGTCGTCTTTGATGCCTCCTTGTTCGTTGCACATGTTTGAATAATGGGCGCTCAGTGGCGTAAGAGCAGCCACATCGTTTGTTGTTACGTAGTTTAGGAAAGCGTCGCTTTTTGCGCTTGTTATAAGTGCTCTTCCCATGTGAGTGATGTCGAATATGCCTACGCTTTTGCGCACTGCCATGTGTTCGGGAATAATTCCTTTGTACCATAGTGGCATTTCGAAACCGGCGAACTCTGTCATCTTTGCTGTCTTTTTGTGAAATTCGTAGAGGTGCGTTTTCTTTAATGGTTCGCTCATTCAAAAGCCTCCAAACGTAATTTCATGATAAAGACTGAAAGCGCAATTATCCCATAGGCTTCACGTCGACATTGGTGGGGTTGAATGACAGTTTCTTGCCGCACCTTGGGCACTTACCATTGAAGCGCTGAACGATTTCGTCGGGCGGAGTGAGCTCAACGCCTTCATAGAGAACTGCGCCACACTTTGAACACAGCACCCTTTGAGGCATCAAATCACGTCCACAATTTGACACGGATTAAAAACAGCTCAAACTATTTAAATGTAACATAAATGATAGGGAAATCTTTTAAGAGGCACCCAAATATCTACAAGGCGGAAATCACAAAAACTCACGGTGAGTATTCGTGCCCAAAAAAACCACAATCTCTATCATAAAATGTGATGTAGGTTCTCTGGCTGGTCACCACATTGCAGCCAAACCAATAATGGAAATTGGTGAAAAAAACCTGAAAAAAGCGAAGGAAAAGGGACTAATCAACAGTTACTACGTTTTTCACGCCGGAGACGACCTCGAACTCCTTATGGTTCACGAAAAAGGAGAAGACAACCCTCAAATTCACAAAATGGCTTGGAACACCTTTCTAGAAGCGACTGAGAAGGCCCAGTGCCTCAAACTCTACGGAGCGGGACAAGACATCCTAAAAAAAGCGTTCAGCGGAACCGTTCGCGGAATGGGTCCAGGCTACGCTGAGATGGAAATCGAAGAGCGAGCTTCCGAACCTATCGTGATATTCGCAGCCGACAAGGCTTCAAGCAGCGCCTTCAACTTTCCAATGTTCCGCATCTTCGCAGACCCCAGTAACACAGCGGGGCTAGTAATCGATCCAACTATGGCTGGGGGTTTCAAGTTTGAGGTTCTGGACACTAAAGAAAATACAAAGGTGGTGCTAAAATGTCCAGAGGAAATGTACGAACTAGTCGCGTTGATTGGCACAACCCAACGTTACACGGCTTCTCGTGTTTGGCGAGCACGTGACGACCTTGTTTGTGCCACGACTAGCACGACTAAGCTCTCATTGATAGCTGGAAAATACGTTGGAAAAGACGACCCGGTTGCAATAGTGAGAGCGCAACACGGTCTGCCGGCGGTCGGCGAGGTTCTTGCGCCTTTTATGCACAGCTACTTCGTTGAGGGATGGATGCGTGGCAGCCACTGGGGACCACTGATGCCAGTCGGCTTAAAAGACAGCAAGACCACAGTTTTCGACGGACCGCCCAGAATGGTTGCTTTAGGCTTGCAGATATGTGATGGCAGAATCGCCAGCGACAATGACGAAAAACCAATGGTAAGCGACCTCTTCGACGACCCAGCCTTAGATATGGCACGCCGCGAAGCACAAGAAAACGCGGCTGCACTACGCTATATGGGCGAGTTTGAGCCCGCTCGGCTGCCAGCGGAAACCTTGGAGTATACCACACTGCCGCAAGTGCTCGAAAAGCTGAAGGGTAGATTCAAGAAGGCCTAGCCCACCCATATCTTTTTTTCTCTCTAAGAAAAATGCACACTTTTATTAGGCATGGCAGTCGATAACTACCAAAAATGTTTACTTTGAATGTAATATGCTTTGTCATTTCATCTACCACTAAACCAAACCAAAACTCTAGACACGTCTGAACACCTTTTTCTCCGTCTCAATGTCTCTCAACTTCTAACTGGCAAAAAAACCAAGAATCATATTTGAAGCCTAATAGGATCCTAATAGAGGGGGCTCTACCACTGTGCGCACACACACAAAATATGTTTTCACAACTAACCCTCATTAACTAGAAATAGCTTTATCCTTTTGACCATGAAGACGTACTGTAAGATTAGTGGTTAGTGGTTAGTGTGTTTGTATGTTAGAGACGCTTCAGTTCTTCCAAACGAAGCTTGGCTGCTTCATGCACCTTCTTTCTAAGCTCTTCCCCGTGTAGGTTCATGCTGTGAATCACACTCATTCTCTTCGCAAGCTCTGCGTCTCCCAAGCTTTTGAACCAGTTTTCAAAATCCCTTCTCGAAACGTGAAACTCCACTGATTTAGCACTGACTTTCTCCACCTTGTCGCAAAAGTCTGAGAGGCTGTTTGCATGGACCCCCAGATACTGATGCATGCCGTTGTAGAAATGAAAAGCCTTGTCTGCTGGCAAGTGAATCAATATTTTTGTTGCGTGCGCCTTGTCCATTTTAGGCAAGCCTATTGCTTCTTTGCCCAGACCTGTTATGGCGTAGTAACCGTGTTGAGGCGTGGAGACGTGCCCTGTTTTTTTAAGCCCGAGCAGATGCATTGTCGTAGCCGCTATTCCTAACCCTGTTTTTTGGGCGACTTCCTTCGACTTCATGGGTTGCCCTTCTTCCCACAGTTTCTCGAGAATTTTCATTTTGGCTTCAACCAGACCCATGGTTCAACACATCCTCTTTGCAGCGCCAAAACAATACATTAACCGAACAGCCTTTTCAGTCTTTTTATATATTCTCCATGAAAAAGCAACAGTCTTTTTAGCATGGAAGTCAGGAGAAAGAGAAAATTTAAAGTCTATCTCTCTACATTTCTTCTACTTCGCCAACGACTGCTTGGAACCATTTCGTGCCTTCCTCTCCTCGGGGAGAAATTCTGATTGTGTCATCGATAGTAACTATGCGGACCATGTCGTATTTTACTTGCTGAACCTCAATCTCCACTATGGCATAATTCTTGTCTGCATTCATTTGTTCCCTAACCACCTTAGCATTTCCCCGTATGCTCACTGCGATGTTTGGGGGAGCAAGGAAAGTCACCATCACACGGTCATCATGACAAAGATTTTTGTAGGTGTCGTGACCTCGCCAAGAAGCAAACCTGAGTAATTTAGGTGTAATCGCACGTAGACTTCCAAAGGGCGCTGTATGTGGAGTTCCATCTGAATCCACCGTTGCCACAATTGCGGCAGGACTAATTGCTCTGTTGGGTTTATGCAAAACCTTGAATACCTCTTTTGGGAGTTCAGACTTTCTTTTTGAATAGCACTCTCGGCAGTATGCAGGCGTAATTTCGTCGGGTTTGTATGGAACTTCGCATTCTTTTCCACAATCGGCACAAATTGCCTTGTGCATCTTCACTTCAGACACCTTATGATCGCCTCAAATAGGTAGTTTGCTTCTTTCATCTATGCTAAATAGTCCTTTTCAGACTTTTGTATTTCTGCTAATGTTTTGTCTTGCGTAATGTTTGAATAGAAGTAGTTTGCATACACCTTATACCACCAATCCAATAATAGGAAGGAGAACATAGCCTAACTTCGGAGCGAGTCTACATTGAAAATGGCGGTGCTAGTCTGGGAGTATCCTCCAAAGATAGTTGGAGGCTTAGGCACATACGCTGCTGAGATTACACGAAAATTCGTTCTGTTAGACCACGATGTAACCGTGTTCACCATGAACGACGACACAGGCAGTCTTCCAACGAGGGAGCTGTGGCGTGGAATCGAGATTCATCGCCCACTGCACATCGATGTTTCAGACTCCCTGCCAGACGTCATTGCAGAAGACGTTAGAAAATGGGACTGGGGGGGCATTCATCTGTTCTCTAAGATTCTGGTGCACAATTATCTAACGGCGTCAAAAATGGTGAACGAACTCGTTCGAAGCGAAGGCTTCCTCTTCGACATCGTAATCGCGCACGACTGGCTCTCAGCCATGGGAGGCATAGCCATAAAACGCGAGTTAGACATGCCCCTCGTTTTTCATGTTCATTCCACCGAAAAGGGAAGAACAATGGGCAACGGCTCTGAGGTCGTGAGTGACATTGAACTTCGGGCTGCCCAGACAGCTGACATGATAGTAACTGTTTCCAACGCCATGAAAGACGAATTAATTGGATTAGGCTTCCCAGCTGAAAAGATTCAAGTAGTCTACAACGGTGTTGACCCCCAAAAATACAGTAGAGAACAAGTCAGTGACGAAAAAGTGCGAGAAGTGCGACAACTATACGGGTTAAAAGACAACGATGTCATGGTGCTCTTCCTCGGCAGACTCGTCTGGGTTAAAGGCGTGGACAAACTCATCGCATCGATGACACACGTTCTACAAAAAATTCCCGACGCAAAACTCGTTATTGTGGGTCTCGGTGACATGCGTGAATATTTAGAACGGATGGTGGAAAACCTCAAACTTCAAGACGTGGTGAAATTCCGCTTCGAGTTCATACCTGAAGAAGAACGAATAGCTCACTATGCTGCCTGTGAGGTGGCTGTGTTCCCAAGCGTTTACGAACCATTCGGCATAGTTGCCCTAGAGGCAATGAGCATGGCAAAACCAGTCGTTGTGGGCGCCAGCGGAGTCAGCGGAATGCGTGAAGTTGTTGTTCCCAGCGGTCAAGAACAGTGTGGCTTTCACGTGAACCCAAACGACCCGACCGACATTGCTTGGGCAATAGTCAACGCAGTGCAGGACCCTCAACGCAAGCTCCAGCTGGGTCAAAACGGGAGGAAGAAGGTGCTTCAAGAGTTCAGTTGGGACGTTATCGCCAAGAAGACCATTCAATTATACAATGAACTGTTAGAGTCCCAAAAACCTAAAAAACCTTAATCATTGATTCTTGTGCTGGAAGCGAAAAAGGTATGCCGATTGCAGCTAACGAGTTGAGAAAAGATTACTTGCTCGACCGCTGGGTGGTCATAGCCACACAGAGGAAAAAGCGTCCAACCGACTTTGCGAAAGCACAAGAAAAGAGACAAGAAGGCGTGTGCGCCTTTTGCCCTGGAAACGAACACATGACTCCACCAGCAGTCCTCGTATACCTGCCTCAAAACGGCGGCATCAGAAAAGATAAGGACAAGAATGGTCTGCGCCCCAAAAACTGGCTGATAAGAGTTGTTCCAAATTTGTATCCAGCGTTCACACCTCCAGAAAAGGGGGAAACGAAGATTGAGAAAAGCGATTTCAAGCTTCAAAGGTCAACTGGGCACCACGAGGTCCTTGTTGAGTCACCTCAGCATAATGAGCACATTGGTGTGGCGCGCGTCTCTCAAGCGGTTCATGTTGTCAACGCCTATATTGACCGCTTCCGTGATCTTTCCTCAAAACCTTACGTGAAGTATGTTTCCATATTCCGAAATCATGGACTTGAGGCTGGCGCCTCCTTGTCTCACACGCACACGCAGCTAATAGCTACTCCTTTCATTCCTAAAACAGTTGAAGACGAATTGAAAGCGAGCGAAGAGGCATCTAAGAAAGGTAAACGGTGTTTTTTTTGTGAGATTATCGAGAAGGAAGGTCATAGCGCCCGTTTTGTGTGGAAAAACAACGATTTCACAGTTTTTGCGCCTTGGGCGAGTGTTCATCCTTTTGAATTTTGGATTTTCCCCAAAGAACATCAGTGTTGCCTTTTAGACCTATCAAAAACAAAGGTTAGGTCATTGGCTGAAGTTCTGAGGGTTTCGTTGGGAGGTTTGAATTCGATTTTGAATGACCCGCCCTATAACTTTGGTTTTCATCAAATATGCGCTGAAGCGTGCGAACATTTTCATTGGCACTTAGAAGTTTATCCTAGATTGTCGATTTGGGCTGGTTTTGAAAAGAGCACCGGCATGTTCATAAACGTGGTTTCGCCTGAAGATGCTGCCAAACATCTGCGAGAGGCTATGCTAGAGCAAGAGAAAAAAATTTAACTGTAGAGGGTTAGGACTTTCATTATTCCAACTTTGGTGACGTGGTATTTTTCCACGCCGCTGATTTCTACGTGTTCTACGTAGCCTAATTCTCTGAGTCTCTGCAAACAGTCTCTTACGATTGAAACTTCGATGTCCGTCCACTTGGCGAGTTCGTCTGGAGTCAGAGACCTCTCAGGTGTGATAGCGCCTATGTTATGCATCATGGAAAGAACCTTAAACTCTTCTGGCACTGGTGGAAGAGGCGTGAAACTCATTTCTTTTCACTCCGCTTTGTTCCAGTCACTTCTTCATATACTCTGCTTGTCTTTTTAGCGATTGCCTCCCAACTATAAGATTTTTGCACAATTTCTAAGGCGTTTTGAACCAGCCATCTGGCGTGGTCAGGGTTGGATAAAACGTGTTCTACGCCCCAGGCAATTGATTCAGGGTTTCTAGGGTAGATTAACACTCCTGTTTTGTCGTGTTCAATGAACTCTGTTAAGCCGCCGACTTGACTGGCAACAACTGGCACGCCTCCTGCCATGCCTTCTAAGGCGACTATGCCGAAGGGCTCGTAGACAGATGGAACAACCATGGCATCGGCGCTCTTGGTTAAAGCGATCAAATCGCCGTCTGGAACAAAACCTGTGAAGGCGATTCTCCATCGTTGCCCCGTGGTGTTGGCGACCCATTCTAGGTGGTCTCGGAACCAGCCGTCGCCCACGATTATGAATTTGGTTTCTGGTCTGCGCCTTGCAAGTATGGGAACGGAGTGAATGAAGTATTCTACCCCTTTTTGAGGTACAAGGCGACCTACGCAGAGAATGAGTTTTTCGTGAGGTTGAATTCCGTAGCGGCTTCTGACCGCCCATTTGTCAACTGCTCCTTGATATTTTGATGGGTCGATGGCGTTTGGAATGATGTCTACTTTTTCCCATGGAATGTGGAAGTGCCCACAGACTTCGTGTTTCATGGCGTTGCTTGTCACTATCACCTTGCTGGCTTCGTATGTTGACCACCATTCTAGCCCATCAATAGTGAAAGAGTCAGGGATGTGCAAACCAGAACGCCCATGCTCAGTGCTGTGGGCAGTAAACACCATAGGCTTCTTGACAAAATGCTTACAAGCGATGCTTGAAGGCGCCGTCAACCAGTCATGCACATGCAAAACATCAAACTCTAAGCGTTTACTCACCTCGGCTAAACGTTTTTCAATAAAATGGTTGAAAAGCAGAACCCACGAGAGAAAGTTGGGATGTCCAACTTCACTGCGTGTGCGATAAACTTTGATGCCTTCAATTTCCTCATATTCAGGTGCGCCTGGAAAATCCAAAGTGAAAATGTGCACTTCATGTCCTTGCTTGACGAGGGCTTTAGCCAGACCTTCGCAATGACGAGCGATTCCTCCAACAATTCGTGGAGGGTATTCCCAAGAAATCATAGCAACCTTCATCAGTATCCCATTGACCTCCTCATTTTGACATCTGTTTTAAGCTCCTTATTCTCCGCCTGACAGCATCAAGCAGTCTTTTTCGAAGGTTTTCTTCTTTCAACTTCTCTCTCGACAAAACTTCTAATTCCTCAGCTAGCTGGTTGTCACCTATGACCTGACGAATCCACCTTTCGAAGTCTCCTCTTTCAGTGTGAAACTCTATGGATTTAACATCAACGACTTTTAGTGCAGCCATGAATTCTTCGAGGCTATAGACTGTCCATTGTGTGGGTCGGGCAAACTCGTAGAAGAAAGTGAAGCCTTTATCGATAGGTAGCGACCGCAGTATTCTTCTCGCCACCAATTCAGGTCTTTGCAGTTCCTGCAATACTCTGGCTTCAAGGTCTGAGAGGATGCTGGAATAAACTGCAAAGGCTTCGATGGGAGTGCTCATAGGGTTGAAGTAGCTGTGGACGTCGCCTGGTCCGCCGCCTTTTATGCTCAAGTAATAGAGGTGGTCGCTCATCTGGAAGTAGCGCCAAAGTCGTAGCAAGTCTGCGTCGCCTATCTGTTTGACCAAGGGCTCTAGTTCCTTAATCCTGTTGTAGCATATCCACTGCATAGGGTTCGCCAACCAAGCGGTTATGTCCCGTTCCAAGTCCGCCCAAGAAATCGAGTAATACTCGTGCACATCGATTTCTCCAACAGGCTGGCGTCGCCGAATCACCTCAGTCGGAGTTGCCCAGTTTAGGTGATGCCATTTTATCACTTCGCCTGGAAGCCACCTCAAGAACTCGTGAATCCCGCTCTCAGGCCAATGGTGTTCACCCCATGTCTCATAGTCCATAAACAGAATGACAACCTGACCCGGCGACGCCGCCAACCAACTGGAATATTTCTTTGCGGTTAAGGGCCACTCGTTCCACCAAGTGGCTGAGTAACGGAAACCGATGTCGTCGGAGAGCCTATAGTTACGCATCAGAACTCGAAGGTTGGAGTCTTTCGCCTTGTAAACGTAGTTTGGACTACGCCAGCTGAGAACTCGTTCAACGCCTTCTGTAATCATAGCCTCGTAGCCCATGCTCTCGGCAAGCTTGGCAAGGGGATTATTGTAAATGCACTCGGTGTTGACCAAAATTTTGGGTTCATAATTGAACAAATCCTTCATCAGTTGACGATGCATCTTCACCTGCTCAACAAACTCAGAAGGGTCTGCACTGAAGAGGCTGGAAAGCGAGTGATAATACGTTTCGTCGAAAAACTCGACGCAGCCTGTTTGAGCAAGTTGCTTAAAAGATTCGAGAAGGTCAGGGTTCCAGCGTTCACACTGTTCAAAAAACACGCCTGTGAGGCTGTATGCAACTTTGAATTGCTTCCACTCTTTTTTGAAATGGTCTATTTGCTCAAGAATGATGTTGTTGGCGGGAAAGTAGCACTTTCTGGCGGCTCTTTCAAAAACGTGTCTGTTCAAGGTTTGGTCAAAGTAGAGGTCGAAGAGGTCGCTCTTCTTAACTAGCGGCTGAGCCAAGAGGCTCGCGTGAAAGTTTCGATTTAACCGAAACGGTTGATGAACCTCAAAGACAAGGCAAATGTCAGTCACAGGTGTTTTCCGCCCATGGTTGTAATTTGGCAAGCAACTTTACATGGGCTTCACTATTTATTATTTGTTAACTTAGCATCAATAAAGACAACCAATCAAGATTTGCTGTTCGAAAGGTGGTCTTTTCAACAAGACATCTTCCACATAGGTTCTTAATGGTTCGGCTACACTCCAAGCTTGCGCTATGCAACCATTAGGCTCGTGAGGGGGGTCACCGTCGAAGATTTCGCTCACAGTTCCCAGACCAGCTCTAAAAATTTCCTCTTGAAAGGCTGGCTGCAAGAAGTTCTTGAACGCGAAACTCCGCCATTCAGCCTCGTGGTTTCTCAGTTTTAGAAAGCCCCTGACAAAGGGTCCGAGGAGCCATAGCCAAACTGTTCCGTTGTGGTAGGCATTGTCACGCTTCGCCCAATCTCCTTGATATTTGCCTCTATACAGCGGGTCATCGTCAGACAGAGTTTTTAATCCGTAAACGCCCCAAAGCCTCTTGTGCACAGTTTCCACGATTCGTTCAGCCATTGTGTTGTCAAGCATTGTAAAGTCCAACGAAACAGCAATTATCTGGTTCGGTCTGAGAGAAGCGTCTCCCTGTCCGTCGCCTTTCACTACGTCAAAGAGACAGTTTTTCTCTGAGTTCCAAAACTTCTCCACGAAACTTCTACGAGCTTTCTCAGCCATTGACAAGTATTCCTTAGCCTTTTCGGTTTTTTCAAAGTGATTTGCCAAAAGTTGCATGGTTTTTAGGGCGTTGTACCATAGGGCTTGAATCTCCACGGCTTTGCCCTCCCTTGGCGTAACAGGTTTGCCACTTGGGGCGGCGTCCATCCATGTGAGTTGTGAAGCATGTGAAATCAAACCGTCTTCATCAACGTGTATGTTGAACACTGTTCCCTTTACGTGGTTTTCGATTATGGATTCAAGCGTGTCCCACAGTTCTTCTCGGACGAACCTAAAGTCGTTTGTGTACTTTAGATATTGTAATACAGTGTCAATGTACCAGAGCGTAGCGTCTACAGTGTTGTAAACTGGGCTATCTCCGACGCTGTCTGGAAACCTATTAGGAACGATGCCTCTACTGCAATAGCGTTTGAATGTTAACAAGATTTGTCTTGCGTCGTTAAACCTCCCAGTAACGAGGGTTAGCCCTGGCAACGATATGAACGAGTCTCTTCCCCAGTCTTCAAACCAATGGTAACCAGCAACTACCGACTTGGTTTTGGTGGATTGACGCTCAACAACGAACGTGTCAGTTGCTAGAATCAACCATTTCAACCAATCCTCAACTTGAACGCCACTGTATCGTTTCTGAAAAGTTCTGAGCAGTTCGTTTCTACGCTTCAATTCTAAATTAAAAAGCGCATCGATACTCTGTGAGTCTTTGTAAACTGTGGACAGAATGCGCATAGCCTCATCTTCATTTTTGCCTCCAGCAACGAAAATCGAAAATTTTTCATTTACATTTGGAGCCACAGTGACCTCAAATGCTCCCGACTTGAAAATATTGTCGAAGCTGCTTTCTCCTCGGGAAGAGTCTACTCGGAAGTGGGTTTCTATCCATTCATCTAGTCCAGCTTTGTAGCGTCCTTTTGTTGAAACTATGGTCAGCGCAGTAAGCCCTGTTGACGGTTGAAGAGTTACGCCATGATTGAACTGCCTCTGCACGAAACTGGGTATCCTATCTTTTTCGGTGACCGTGTGAAAATGCCTAGAATTGACAAGTGGCGAGACGCTTACAACTGCTGTGTCTTTGGAGCTGTTCGATACTTCATACATTGCAACGGTCACGTTTTTTTCATGAGGCATAAACACCGTTTTATTGAGTTGAATTTCATCATCCATTTTATACGTGAAGGTTGGGAAGGGGGCGAAAGAAAAACCGACTAGATAACGATGGCCTTCTGGTTGAAATCCTCCACCTTTGAGTTCATTTGCGCCCAAAAAATATACTTTGTTGGCAACATGGATTTCCTCATCGAGTTTGGCTAATAGAACACGCCTATCTACAGGTGGATTAAAGGCGGCGACGAGAAGACCATGATACTTCCGAGTGTTTACTCCTAGAATAGTGGAGGAGGCGTAGCCTCCCAAACCATTGGTTACCAGCCATTCTGTCTTAAGGGCTTTGTCCACATTCGAAAGCTCATTTGGGCCAATAGTTATCTTGGGCAGAGAGTTTTCCATGGTTACCAAGCAGTCTAGTTATTGAGGATTAGCCTTTAAAGACTTCACGCAGCAAGGTTGCTATTTTACTAGTTTTGTCATTCCATAAATCAGAAGAAACAAGGCGACGTGTATTTGTAGGAAGGATAAGAAGTAGGCTTGCCATGGGCTGGTGACAATATCAATCGATGTAAAAGGTATCTGCATGAGCCAGAGTTCAGTCATACCTCGATAAACAGCATAGTTCAGAACCCAGTCAATGCAAATCCAACCTGTGACCCACCATATTAGTCCCCAAACAAGTGCAAACCAGCTCTTGATGTCCATAAAGCCACCATTCATTCGACATTTCTCAACGTCTACGCTAGAAACCACCGTTCGTATTGATATAGCAGTTATTTCACAGACGGCACATTCTTTTTTCTGAAATGTCCGAAAACTGAGAGAGCCTATATTTCGAATTTTTCTATTATTTTTCTCTCTTTTTCGCCAGTGATTTCAGCTATCACGTGTATGTAGTTCTGAAGCCCTGAGTTTTCTATTCTCGGTTTCAGTAATTCGTCTATCTGGAACACGCCTGCCGAGTTGGACATGGTTATCTTTATAGTTACTGGTTTTTCCTTTCCTTCTTGAATCTCAACTCGTTGTATAGACAGCGCTGAAACAGCGTGTATGTCTACTTTGCCTGCTTCAAAGGGGATTCTGGCTCTGCCTTCTTCCATGTCTAAGGCGTCTGCGACGCCCACGATGCCCGCCTCTACGGTCAATGGCTTGTATGGACGCTCATGAGAAACGATGGCGTGCAACACTTCAGAACCAATTATTGTGCGTTCTTCTTCAGAATAGACAGGTCGAAGCAGTTTATCGATGAATTTCCATGCCAGCATTGCGCTGAAGAGTTCGTGTCTCCTTCGAATCACGGTCATACCCAAATCGTGAAATATGGAGCCCAAGACTACCACAATTTCTGCGTCTTCATTCTTCATGTTATAATGCTTAACAATGCTGGGCGTGATTCCTCTTTTGACTAGGATTCTTAAGAGTTGTAGCGCCGAGTTGGCAACGATTTTGTTGTGAGTTGGACCGTGATCTGTATAGCCCATGCGGTCAATAGCCATGACATTGGAGCATCTCCAAAACGTCTGCAGTTCCGCGTCTTCCCTCACTGCCTCAACGATTTTTTTCAACTTTTCATTGTCACGAAACGGAACGGAGAAAACATATGACAAACTATTCTGCAACTCCTAAACTTTCTGCTATTCTTCTGTTGCATCTTAGCGTTTGCGTGCTTTCCTGTTAAATATGTTACCTTTAGTTAGTTAGGCGCAACAAACCTAGCCCCGCCTAACCCACCGCCAAAACAAACAAAGACGTGCGAGAACTCACACCAATCCCACCAAACTAAGCGTTTGATCATTGTTTAGTATATCTCAGAATGTTAGTTTGGAATATACACAGTTGTGTACAAAAGTAAACCGAGGTTATTAATATCAAGTCGTCAGAAGACTTGAAACTCCTTGTTGAAACAAAGATGAAACAAGCTCAAAAGAAAGGAGAAAAAAAGAAAAAATTTCAAATTCGAGAGGAGATTTGCAAATGAGCAGAATAAACAAGAAGCATTTAACATCAGCCATATTGTTAGCAGCGTTCATTGCACTTTTGCCAATGCAACTGGTAAGAGCAAGCCCAATATCAATTACTTCTATTTCACCAACAAATGGACCCGTTGGAACGGTAGTCACCGTTGTGGGTGAAGCCGATACACCAGGCGGCTTGGTTATGATATACTTTGATATTAACGGTAACGGCCTTATCGACTATGGAGAGTTTGGGGGAAGCAACTACGCATATGGCTACACCTTTACAGTCCCTATACTAGTGCCTCCCTCCACAGCTGGCACTCACGCCATCATTGCAAATGATGTAGACGCAGGCACCAGCACCGGTTCCGATTTCACCGTGACCCCACAAATCACCTTTATTCCAACCTCTGGTTCGATCGGTACAGTAGTTACCGTCACCGGAACGGGATTTGACCCAACCAGCACAATCACCATCACATTCAATGGCATAGACGTTACCCCTACACCCGCTCCAGTGACCAATGAAGTCGGCAGTTTCACCGCAGAAATCTCCGTTCCACCCACAATTGCAGGAGACCATCTCATCACAGCGACGGATGAAGCTGGCAATTCTAATTCTGGTCTATACAGTTTCACGCTGCTGCCAATTACTGTCGCAATCGACCCAACCAGCGGACCAGTTGGAACAAACGTGGATGTTACCGGAAAGTATGCTACGCCAAAAGGAATTGTAACAATCGTATGGGATACTGGACCCATAGATACCACAATAGCAGAGGAGAACGGATACTACTCATACCTTTTGACTGTTGATCCATCGACATACGGAGTGCACATAATAAAAGCGATTGATGTGGAATCAGGAAACGAAGCGTTTGAGGAGTTCTTCGTTGAACCTCGTATCGTCTTGAGCGTAGAAGAAGGAGTTGTAGGTACTGAAGTAACCGTGACGGGCACAGGATTTGCTGGAAACGCTTACGTTGACATTACCTATAACACAGACCTTGTGGTCGATGACTTTCCAACCAGTAACACAGGCAACTTCGAAACCACGTTCTCTGTCCCAGAAAGCGTCTTTGACGGACACATCGTGACCGCAACTGACACCATAAATCCAGCAATTACTGCTTCAGCCACATTCAAAGTTGGCCCTGAAATCCACATAAAACCAACCTCTGGAGCGGTAGGAACCGGAGTATTCATCGAAGGCACAGGCTTTGATGGGCCCGCCCAAGTTTTCGTGTACTTCGACAGAGATGCAGACGGAATCAGAGATCCTGAAGACTTTATTTTCGATACATCTACAAATGACTATGGTAGCTTCAGTGACGACTTTACTGTACCTACAAGTGTCTACGGGGACCACATAGTTACGGCTATCACTTACGGACACTTGGCTACAGCTACCTTCACCGTTGACCGCGCTGTAATCACCCTTGTTCCCGAATACGGCATGGTAGGGCAATGGGTAGAAGTTACGGGCGTGGGCTTCAGTGGAGAAAGCGATGTTGACGTGTGTTTCAATGGTAAGCTAGTGTTAGAAGCGAAGACGGATGAGTACGGTTCATTCAGTGGCAATTTCAGGGTTCCATGGGTAACAACAGCAGGAAGCTATTTGGTACGTGCAATTGACCTAGAAGGTGTATATGACGAGGCCTATTTCACTGTGGTGTTTGTGATGTACACTCGAAGCAACGAATACTTCCAAGGAGACTACCCCAGCTTTTTCATCCAATCAGTCTACACCACAGGTTGGGTCTATGTAGAAATAACGATATATGACCCAGAGGGGTACATGCAGTACTATGGCTACACATGGACAGTACCTCCTCAAGGCACGGTTCCCTACGACATGCAGTTCTGGGGTTATTACACTGGGGTACTTTCAGCATTTCATTTGCCATCCGACGCTACGGTAGGAACATGGACATGGAAAGGTTACGAGGATTATTATGGATACTCGATTAGCGGGTCTTTCGAAGTAGTTGAGAGAGTAGACCTACGGATTCTACTTGAGAAGCTTGACCAACTGCTGAAAGGACAAGAGGATATAGTTGGATGGATTGTCTTCTACGGTGAGAAGCTTCAACTAGGGCACAGAGATTTAGCCTTGCTTATCTCGGAAGTTGCCGAAGCACTACACTATGACCACGAGCAACTGTACGACCTCGTAGCTGATGTTGCAGACCGGTTGTCTATGGAACATGAGGCTTTAGCTGACCTCATTGCAGATGTGAAGACGCAACTTTCCATGAAAATCAGCGATGTAGCAGACCTTATTGTCACTGTAGCAGACAAACTTCAGATGGAACACGAAGACTTATGCGACCTTATCATGGGCGTAGCCGAAAAGTTGCAAATGGAACACGAAGACATAGTTACCCTGATCGGTGAGGTTCTCTCTAATCTTTCCGATGTTAGGGAAGACCTAGAATCATTGGAAAGCCTCATAGCAAATGTGGGTGCAAGACTAGATGCAGGCGTCGAGGACATACTTGCCCTTATCGCAACGGTGTCCAATAAGCTTCAATTGGAACACGACGAAATAGTCACCCTCGTTGAAAACGTGTTTGCAGATTTGCAGATCACAATTGACGAGGCAAAAGCGGACATACTAGCATCCATAGCGGAGGCCACAGACAAACTGCAACTGGAACATGAAGAACTGGCTGATCTCGTTTCAGCGGTCTTCGAAGCGTTGGAGATAAAGCTTGACGACATCAAGTCAGAAATAGTTGGGATAAAAGAGAAAGTCGACGGACTATACCTAGTAATTGGAAACCTTGAGGTCAAGCTCGACGACATCAACGCGAAGCTGACGAATGTTCAAGGAAGAATCACCACGATAGAAACAGACATAGGAACGATCAAGACTGACATTGGTAAGATTAACGGGAAAATAGTGGCTATTGAGGGCAGATTGGCTACCATTGAAACTGACATTGGGACAATCAAAACGGGTGTAAACGATATTCAGGCAGAATTAGTTGACGTTAATGGTGTCTTAGCCACTATCAACACTGCGTTAGGTAGGGTCGAGACGAAGATAGATAACATAGGAGCTGTTTCACTCGAGGAAATCAAAAACGACATCGCCACAATAAAATCGGACATTGGGACAATCAAAGTTAACGTCAGCAACATTAACGCAAACATAACTTCCATTAAAGGAAGACTCGTCACCATAGAGACCACCGTAGGCACGATACAAGCGGACATTGACGACATTAATGGAAAGATAGTGGCTATTGAGGACGAAACAGCCACGATAAAGACAGACGTTGGAACAGTAAAAACCAGCCTCACAGACATCAACACAAAAATAAAAGTAACTAACGACAACGTGGCCACAATTCAAACAGACATCGGAACAATCAAAGGAAGGCTAACAACTATTGAAGGCGACGTAGCCACAATTGAAACAGAAATCGGCATCGTAAAGACTTCGACAAGCAATATAGAAAAAACAGGAGAATCAATAAAATCCGACACAAGCCTACAACCCACAACCGTAGCCTTATCCTTAATCGCTGCCATTGCCGCAATAGCAGCCGCCGCAATGGTGCTCCGAAAAGTATACATGAAATGACAAAAACTTCCCATTCTCCCTACTTTCCCTCTTTTTGTGAAAAAAGAATATAAGTAAGCTGTGAAAGGACAGCTACAATGGATTTGACCTTTCTAATTTATCTCTTACAGCTTCCTTTACAAATTCAGCCCTAGTTTTATACCCTTTTTTTCGGTCTTTGATAATTTCATCTATTTCTTCAATTAGTTCTTTGGGCAACCTTACCGTGATGTATTCGCTTGCCAATTCTGCACCTCTCATAGATGTTAAACGTCCCAGATTATTTCACTATATCAATTTATACTTCATGTACTATTCAGAGCTAGAAATGTAGATTAGCATACTCTTTTATAGATTGTTTATCATGAATGATTCATACTTGACGAAAGAATTAAATAAGAAAGCCATGGAAAATATATGTCACCTGTTTGTCATAGGTGACACAATTTATGGGTTCACACTATGTAAGCCCTAAGGGCAGAAGATTTTTAGCGGCTAGAGAGGAACTTGTAAGCAAGTTGCGTAGCATTGCAAAAGCAAAAAACAAAAGCTTGTATGGGATAACTAACGAAATTCTTGAACAAGCCATACGTTTAAACAGTTTAGGCGAGGAATTACCCGATATCATCAACAATTATCGCATTATCAAAATGGCCAAAGAAAACAGGTCAGTATTAATACCCGAGAAAATATGGTATCAGACGCTCGAGAAAGCTTTTCAAAAGACTGACGATTCATTTAAGGAAACCTTCTATGACTCAGGCTTATGGTATGGAAAATATTTTTCAACAGTTCTAACAGACACCCACTCATTAGAAGGAATTAAAAGCGCCCTTCAAACAATTTTTTGGAACGCTTCAAGCTTAGAAATTACACAAAACGGTGATAAAATTATTCTAAGATACATCGAACCCAATTTCACGGACTCGCACACGCAGTTTCTGTCAACGATGCTTGAAGGAATCATGCACTCGTTAGGTTACCTTATAGACGGAAAAAAGATTGCCAGAGGACTAGTAATGCTAACTTTTACGAAAAATGCGTTAGAAAGGGAGGAGGATGTCTTCAAAGAAAGGTAAGAAGCTCATCTTAATTCGAAACGATTTACTCGAAGATATCATAAAGGTAACTGCAAAGGAAGGCAAAACCGTATTTGCTTTTACAAATGAAGTTTTTGAGCAAGCGCTAAAAGCCTATGAAACGCAAACGAGTCCTGCAGAACTTCTTGAGTTTTACACGCTTATGATGCTTGAAAAGAATAGAGGAGCAGTAATCGTGCCCATAGATCTTCTAAACTACCTGATAAAAAAATCATACAAGACAGATAAAGAAGGCATACTCCAAAAATGGTACGATTGTGGTCTGTGGTATGGAAAATACCTTTCAATCAAATCTCAGACAGAAAACTGGCTGCAAATCTTCGAGAAACTAATGAAGAAATGCGCATGGTACATAAGCGATTTCAACATAACCACACAAGGAGAAAACGTCAGCGTCAAATGCGTATCCCCACACTTCACAACGGAAAGCACTGAAGCATTCATGAAATTTCTAGAGGGAGCGATGCACTCATCGGGTTACAAGACGGTGAAAAACGAATGCCTTAAAGGAATGATTCTGCTCGACTTCAAAAAACAAGAATAAGCGAAAGAACAGCGGAACCCGCTATTCATTTTCTTGCGATTTGACTCTATCCACATAAATTGATCTCTTGATCTCTAAATACCTGTAGTAGACTTCTGACGCAACTATACAAGTCCCTATGGCAAGCACCAAAAACGCCATTTCTAGTAACGCCAATCCAGGATTTGGCTCATATACAAAATTTTGCTTTCCAAGCACACTAGAGTACAAGAAATAGAAGGACGTAATCGAAGATCCAACTGCTACCGCTAAGCCTATCGAGAATAAAATAAACTTTGCTCGGTCTGCCATAATTCATCACTGTGGAAGAAATTATCGGATATCGTAATATATTGATTACGTCTTAGACATCTAGATTCCAACTCTACAAAATTGAAACAATGAAGTTCTCTGTCTTGGCTAGATGATTGTTTGTTTTAGGGGTTCTCTTTCTCTAGATTCTCGGAGTTGTCGAACTTTGTTTTCCTCAACTTCCAGCCCCTTCTGAATAAGTCTTCTCAAGATTTCGGCTTGCGTCTCAGCATATTTTTTCCCAGTTACAACGAAATGGTCATCGTTGAGATTGTTTACTCTATTGAGCACTTCCTCATCTAATGCAAAGGACACATGAGGCTTACGTGGAACCTCCGACATGTTCATCATCCCTCCTCATGCTTACCCAAAACTATTCTTTGTAAAGAGAACCCATGTTCTTAAAGTAACATTAGCACATAAACCAATTTCAAGTGGTTCAAAAATAGACAAAGTCTAGACAACTCTCAACCTGTCTCAATTTCTCTCAACTTCTAACTGGCTAAAAAACCAAGAAACATATTTGGAGCCTATTAGGATCCTAATAGAGGGGCTAGGTCACTTGTGCGCACACACACAAAAATTGTTTCTTCATTCAATAAACTGTTGTTAAGTCATTAATTTGGCTATGTTCTTGTCTCTGCTGACACCAAAATAGTTAGCAACTGGTTGACACTTTGTTCGAAGCAACAGGGCATGTGGAACCTTCGGTTTAATCTCCGTCAGCGTCTCAGCGTAACCCATGCCCTTAGCCACGACCAAGTCTGCTGACTTATAGTGTGACAGAAACCGTTTGGAACACTCTTGGAGAAAAAGTCCCACCGTGTCGGTTCCGTTGCTAATCAAAACGTCTGCAACCTCGTGCATGCCCACGGCTTTTGCGTCCTGAATCGTAGCATCATTGATTATGGGTTTGCCCTTAACCGCCACAGCAACGTGTGCACCCAGATTTCTTAGTTCTCGAACCAATAAAGTATCGAAGGCGATTTCTCCAGCGTTGTCGGTTAGGTACAGAATTTCCCTTGCTTGTTTTGCGGCATCGCGAATCTTGGATATTTCGTCGATAGCTAGGTCGTTTTCAGCTTGCTGAATGAATTTTCCAATGTCCTCAAATTTGAACTCGTGTTCGGGAATGTCAAACTCTATGATATTGCCAACCATAGAGCAGAGGCAGGCCCTTCTAAACTTAGCCTCAGGCGACGAGCCGCTCGCAACAAATTTCTTGGCTTGGGGCAGAATCTCCAGGGCTCGTTTGTTGCTTAGCCATTTCTTCTTTTCATATGGGTCTGAGTTGCCAGTCACCCTCTTTACAAGGCGGTCTCTCTTTGTGCCCAACTTGGCGGCTACAGCTGTGGGTTTGAACTCACGGCTTAGGAGGCGCGTCAGTGCAGTCATGGCTCTGAACTGCACTGCCTGGTCAGTTGTGGCCTCAAGGATTTCCATGTAGCCTCTGTGGAGCACGCATGAAGCGCACTCGACCTCAACCTTCAATTGTCAATTTCCCTTCACTGTTGGCTTCACGCTTTTGTTATGGCTTCGGCAAACTCTAACAGCGCCTTATATGGGTCTTTCGCCTTCACTATGCCGCTTGACACCAAAACTCCTTCGGTGCCCAGTCTCAAAGCGGCTGCGACATCTTCGCCAACTGTTATGCCCGCACCACAGAGAACAACCACCTTTGGGTTGACGCGCTTCACGAGTTTAACTGTGCCAGACACGACTTCTGGCTTGGCTTTAGAAACAGGGATTCCGGTGCCGATGAGTTCTGGAGGCTCCACCGCTATCATTTTGGGCTTGAGAGCAGCGACCGCTGCGCTGACGGCCGAGTTGTTTGAGCAGACAACAGAGATTAAGGCAACCTCTTTAGCTCTGATGATTGCGGCGTCTATGTCGGCGAGTTTAAGTCGCCTCTCAGAGTGGTTGATTAACGTGCCAACCGCTCCTGCTTCCTTAACAGACTCTGGGAGAACATGACCCGTGAAGCTGCCGTGCGTAACTGGGTCGATGTGTTGGGCGAAGACTGGAATCGAAACGGTTTTGGCAATTGGAGCAATGTCAACAAATTGAGGAGCTATCCCCACACAGACATCTGTTTCCTGAGTTATTTTTTGGGCGGTTTTGGCGAGTTTCAAGGCGTTGCGACCCGTAGCCTCATAATACGTCTTAAAATTCACGAGAATTATGGGAGTGCTAACCTTAATCAATCTAGCATCAACACCACGCCTATAGCGTACACCTCAAAAGTTAAAACAATTATGGGGAAAACATCATTAAGAAAAATGGAGAATACAATTTGAAAGCCAGAGCCCGTGTCGTCGTTAGCGGAAGAGTTCAGGGCGTGTTTTTCAGAAGTGAAACCCAAGACGAAGCAGTAAAACGCGGCTTAACTGGATGGGTGCGAAACCTACCCGACGGAAGAGTGGAAGCCGTTTTCGAAGGAGAAAAAGACAAGGTTGATAAGTTAATAGAGTTTTGCAGGCGAGGTCCACCAGGCGCGAGAGTGACAAATGTTGAGCTTGTTTGGGAAAACTACACCGGAGAATTCCGAGACTTCAGAATACGCTATGGCTATTAAACTCAGATTCTCTCTCCTCGGATGAAGGCGTAGGTTTTGTATGGTTTGAAACCCACTTTAGTGTAGACACGTATTGCTGACGGATTGTCGCTTAAGACATGGATGAGTGCAAGCTTGGATTCTCGAAGTATTTCTTTCAACAATGCTGAGACGAGGGATGTTGCGTGGCCCCTGCTTCTGTATTCTTTGCGGGTGGCTACCATTCCAATATTGCTTCCCAAGCCCAAGATGCGTGTGTTGGCGAATGAAACAAGCTTTTCGCCTTCCTTGATGCCTAAGAAGAGAACGTCATCCGTCATTCTCTTAATGATTCCATCTGGGGTGAATCCCCTGAATTCAGGAAAACCTTCATTTAGCAAATCTGCAATTTGTTGAGCGTCAGCAGTGGTCAGGTTTATAATTGGATGTTTGATGTAAAGGTGTTCCTCTCCCCTTTGAAGGGTCATTAAAATCATGTCATGCTTTGCCATGGGTTTGTATTTCTTGAGGATAATTGCTTCGTGCTCCTTGAGAGCGTTAATCTCTGCTTTTTCCAAGTTGACCTTCTTCAACAGAAGCTCTGCTGCCTCTGAGCTTCCTCTGGTTTGAACGACGCGTTGGTCGTAAATCAGCAGCATGCCAACAATGTTCTCATCTTGAAGGGCGAGGCAAATCTTCGTTTTGTCTTTGTTCAGTTTCCAATCAAAAATGAAGAAGTAATACTCTGGGACATCCCGAAAGACATGACTCCAGAAGGCAGGCTCCCAATAAGAGTCGAGAGACAGGACTTTCATTGGTCGTTTCTTCCTTTCAAAATGCTATATGCCCGCAAGTTAAAAGCATAATGATAATCTCGAAGTTTTGCTCATTTTTCTAGGTACCCAGACCCAGAGACAGACGTCTATGCGGTCAAGGAAGAGGGATGCATATCCGTTACGCTTATCAAAATCAGGATGCAACACAACAAAAAAGCATTAAAAACATATTGAAATACATCATTCGTAGGCTCTAAAGGGTGAAAAAATATGGCAACTTATAAAGAAGTTCAAGAGTACATCAAGAAAAAATACGGCTTTATCGTAAAAACATGCTGGATTGCACATGTTAAAGAAATGTGCGGTCTTAACCCTTGAATTGCACCAAATAGATATTCACTTCGTAGTAGACAAAACCCCTGTCCAGCTGATAAGATTGATCCAATTAAAGATGCATTCAAGCATTTTGGGATGATATAGCATACTTACGTCGCAATACACAGCACACACGCTATGGGCTTATGTTATTCCCTCTAATGCATAATAGGGGACATTCTTTCGACTCTTGAAGGAAAATATTTTTTTACCTTAGCTCTCTGGAGACCCGGAAGTGTGACTCTTTCCCGGCGCTGATGTATTCGCCGCCTGTGCCACGGACAATGGATGCGATTTTGGCGAAGTTCTCAGACCCTAGATACTGGCGAGGCTTAATGATAATGTATTTGGGGGTCTCCTCAAAGTTGAGCATGTCTTCCAATTCTTTTGGAAACAACGTCCTAATGTCTTTCACTGAACGCAACGGTCCTGCAGGCGCGGGAGTTGGTGCTGGCGCCGGAGTAGTGACAGGAGACGGGGTTCTTGCCCCTTTCAACGACTTTGAAATGTCAGCTAAATCCTGTGTAATGTCCTTGAGAACAACTAGAAGCTGGTCGATTCTTTGTAAAACCTCTTCAACGTTTGGTTTCTTCTCACTCATAACGAGCCCACGCAAAATATTATTTCGCGCAGCTTCCTCTTTTGTTTTGCCCTAATATCATCAAAACGCAAAAGAACTCGGTTCACACACTTGAAAGGAGTGGTGTAGAGGTTTCACAGTGCTTGAAATAGATGGCAATCTAAAGAGCGGCAGCGGAACAATTCTACGCTTATCAGTAGCCCTAGCCGGCATAGTCAACCAACCGCTTCACATATTCAACATACGCCAGAAACGTCCTCAACCAGGGCTGCGACCCCAGCACCTCGAGGCTGTGCTAACAGCGGTTAAACTCTGCAACGCCGACGTGAAAGGAGCCACCTTGGGTTCACGCGAACTATGGTTCACTCCCCGCGAAATAGAGGGAGGCGAAGTAAACGCTGAAATCGGCACCGCTGGAAGCATTCCCATGCTGTTGTTAACGGTTTTGCCCTTGTGCGCCTTCGCTAAGACGCCAGTGCGCCTTCATGTGACTAAGGGTGGAACAGACGTCAGAAACGCACCCACAATAAACTATCTGAAACACGTGCTGCTTCCAATGCTGAACCGAATGGGGTTGGAGACAGCGCTCACCGTAGAAAAATATGGGTATTATCCCAAAGGCATGGGCGAAATCACTTTGACGGTTCAGCCTAATCGGAGGCTTAATCCCATACGCATCGAAGAGTTTGGAAAAGTGGAAGAACTACGCGGCGTGTCTGTTTGCACTTTTTTGGCAGACCGAAGGGTAGCCGAGCGTCAGGCACATACAGCAAACGAAGTTCTCAAAACCCGTGGTTACGAGGCAGTGGTTCAAGTGGTCAACGACACGTCAAATCCGCTTCAGAAAGGCAGTTCACTAGTTTTGTGGGCAAAAACAAGCACTGGTGCGCTCTTGGGCGGCGACGCCATCGGCGAACTTGGCAAACCAAGCGAAGTGGTTGGGCGTGAAGCAGCTGAGAACTTCCTAAGAGAAGTGGAGTCTAAGGCTACTGTGGATGTGCACCTCGCTGACATGCTGGTGCCATACGTCGCGTTGGCTCAAGGAGAATCAGTCTATCTGAGCCGTGTAATAACAGAACACTTGGACACTAACATCTGGCTTGCTCAAGAAATCTTGGGCGTAAAGTTCAGTGTTACTAAGGTGGGAAATCTCTATAGCATTGAGAAAAAAGGCTCATAGAAGGGACTCTTGATTTGACGAAGGCTCGGGTTCGCGGCATCTACACAACCGCTTTGACAAAACTTCTGCTAGACCATGGCTTCAACATAGTTCAAGCGTCTGCAACCACAAAACAACGCTTCCAGCTTGACGAAAACATTGACTCACCCGACCTCGACGTCTACGACAGACGTGACAGACAGGGAGTAAAAGCCTTGGGCAAGGCTGAACCCCTGAACAGGTTCATTACACTTCTGCATTCTTTTTTAGAAGACGTTGTTATAAGGAAGTGGGCAGTCACAGTGGATGGAATCTACAAGGGAATATTAAAAGAAGTCGATAACGCTAAACACACCGCTTTGGTTGATATTGGTCCCGCCGTTGGTGTGTTAAGCGACTCAGAAACCCCAAGCCAAAAAACAGAGCAATTGCTTGTTCAAGTTGAGCGATGGCGACTAGGGAGTAGGCAGCCTATGTTGACCACCGAAATAAAGGTTCCTGGGACACATGCCATTCTGATTCCAGGGCGCCAAGTGAAGATTAGTCGAAAGATAATGGACTGGCAGACAAGGACGCAGCTTCGTCAACTTGGAGAAGATTTGGCAACAGAGAGTTGGGGTGTCTTGTGGCGCACCTCGGCTGCCAATCAGTCTCCAGACTTGCTGAGAGATGAAGTATCAACTCTGGTGGAAAGAGCGGAAAGCATCATGCAAGGGGCAGAAGGGGTTGAGGCTCCCGCTGTGTTGTGGGAGGGCGCCCATTTCGTGAACGTGGAGTTTCCAGCCTTGTCAAAGCGGAGCTTGGACGATGTTCGAAGGATGGTGGCTCCAACTATTGATGGGCATCACCGTTACAAAGCGAGTGGACAAAGAGTCTCAATGGCGCTGGAGATGGCGGAAAAACTCTTGGAGAAAGGCTACACGCAAGCAGAGGTAAACGACCTGCTTAGACAAACCATTGAAAGGGAGTTTCCAAGCGATGGTTCATGGATAAAGATTGAACACGTGAAACTAGACGGAAAAGTGTTTCACTTGGGTCCTGCATTCATCGAAGCCTTTGACCAAGACAAATCCCTAATTCGATTTCGTCGAGTTTTCAAGAGACCAGGTGTCTATGATGGACTCAAAACTCCGAAGCAACCCGACGACTACGCAATAACTGAAGCCAAAATGGGCGAGTGGTACTTCAAGACACAGTATTTCTCTAAGGAGGGGCAAATTAAAGGTACATACATCAACCTCAACACGCCAATGGAACTCTACCCCTATGCTATACGATAC
>Ga0315312_1000355_pt1 | contig 61212 bp, 66 predicted proteins | sample TDP7_MG_FD_203629 | JGI IMG/M metagenome (GOLD analysis project Ga0315312, IMG submission 203629) | Freshwater sediment microbial communities from Lake Towuti, South Sulawesi, Indonesia - TDP7 | ecosystem: Environmental > Aquatic > Freshwater > Lake > Sediment | place: Indonesia: South Sulawesi... | reverse complement strand
TTTTGCCCTTATGCCGGAAAGTCAAGGCAGTGATCTGTCCTAATCCCCAGACTGGCCTGCCCCAAAATATCCCTTTTGGGGCCGCTCTCGGTATCGCCTACACACAGGCGATGTTAAGGATTTCGGCCCTTTTATGAATAATCCGGTTCTCACAGGTGGCATCGTGATTCAGACGGTCTCAGAATTTTTGGACAGCCTCACGAAACCAAAGCGTAAAAAAGGACCCATGAGAAAAAAATGATTCCAGCACCCTGCACAAAGCTCTAATGGGTACTGGCAGACTTATGGATCGATATGAGGAGAAGTTAAGGGAGCATAAGATATTGTTGATACGGTCACGTTATTTCCTGAGCAATTGGGACAAGAATCATAAATGACAGGAGGGGTTTCCTCGAAGAGATACTTAAAACTGGTTGAAATTATTTATTGCGAGGATGAGTTTTAGGATTGATGCCCAATGGATTAGAACAACAAAAGTTGTTTTAGAACCTACGTCCCCGACACCCTATATTGTTAGGCAACCCTCTTATTCATTTGAAAATTAATGGATGCCCCTAAAACCAATCAATTTTTGGCAAAACTTTGTTGATTGTTGAGACCTGACCCTTAGCTTTTCGCTTGGCAAGATTTTTATCATTTGCCCGTTGACTCTAATTTCTTTAATGTAAGAGCCTGACACCATTGACCATTCCTTAAAATGTACTTGTCTCTATCTCCTTGGCAATTGATGGAGTGGACTCGTGTTAAGAATGTAGTATTTCTGTTGAGTACTTCATGAACAATATTTGGTAGCACGATGACTTCATCGCCTGACTCAAGCTTAATCTCCGCATCTGCTATTTTGATTGTCATATTACCCTCAAGCACAGTGTAAATCTCGGTACCGATGAGGTGCTTGTGGCTATCCTGTCCTGCCGCGTGTGTGAATGTAGCGACCTCTATTCCGCCATACCCAGTTTCAAATACTGGAGTCTTTCCATCTTTGGGTCCGGGTTTCCACTCTGGGTCTTCTGCGAGATGTTCGCGAGAAGGATATACTTCATTTACGAGTACCTTTCTTCCATTGTTTTCTTCTTTTGGGGTAACATAAAGTTTCCAGTCTTCTTTAACATGGCACTTTTTCAATATCAGGTGAGTTGTCTGGTTGCTCATATCATCTCCTTTTTTATGCCCAACGTCGCGGATCAGGCGTGGCTATGAGCCGTCGCTTGCATCCGGCTTGTTGGGTGCTCCTCTGTCTTTCCGCTCAGTCAAGCGGTCACAGTTGAAGAAGAGAATAAATCCCTGAAATGAGAAAAGGAATGACACAATTAGCACTATCCACACGAGAACGTCGCCGAAGCCAAATTGCGCGAAGCAACGCATGAACGCATAAACGAGAAACGCCAAGGGCGCAATGATGATTGATGCTATCAGTGGGAGGCTTAGATTGACCACGAGCGGTGCCAAAGAACAGTCGGGTGCTCGACTGATGATTTCCTCCGCCACAAATGGACTGTGCGGCAAGAGGTAGAACTGCAAATCCTTTTTCGCCAGAGTCTCGTTGAGGACATTCAGCAATTCATCGTGTACCTCACGGAGCAGTCTACGCATCGTGGCCGCTGCGTGAAGCTCGTAATACGTGTACGCCATAATGGCCGGGATAAGTTTCTGAACTAGGGAAAGGTCTGTAATTTTTAGAGGGCCTAGTGTGAATTCAGAAATTCCTGCACGGCTGAATAACACGAAGGCGACCATGAGAAAAAGCGAGCGAAGAAAAAGCTTTTGCAAACGCTCTTCAGCACTGCCGAGGTTTGTCCGCACCTGTACGATGTAATCTTTGAAATCTTGATGAGACGATGGGGCTGAGAATAACTCATCTATTCGCTGTCGTATCACACTTTTCGCCATAATTGGACTCCGTTTAGACACCCAACGATTGAGGTCAGCGGTGGCTGTAAGCCATCCGCTAGAGTGTCTTGTTCGCTGATTTTACATTTATGGTGCGATTCCAATGATGATTAAAGGAACCGCGGGAACTCCACGTCCTTGCCTAACGACATTGTAGAATTCACCCTCATAATAAGGAACACCTGAACTCATATGCAATTGGAGAGATTTCATTGGTAGGATTTCAACACCGACATCAATATAGTCGCCGACGTAGAAGGCAAGATGTTTCACAAAGAGGTCATATGCTACGAATGAGTATTTACCAAATTGCACTTCGAGAGCTACGCGGTCTTTCACAAAATCAGTCTGGTTGTAACTAAAAATAGGCACTTCACCTGCTGCCTCGATTTCTTTCTTTTGTGCCTCCGGTGTCATGGTAAGCGTCTTTCGGATCAGCTTTTCACTTTTTGTTACCCAATAACTCACGCGACTTTCCTTCCAGCTCTTGGCACGTAGTAACCTTCTAAACTCTGCATTCATACCGACCGGACTATAAAGAATTTTGCCCTTCATCGTTTTCTCTTTGGAAACTTTGGTCTTAAACTTCCCCGCCTCCACATTGTTAATGACAGACTGTATTTCTTGCCATAAATTAGGCTTGTGAACAAGCAAATATTCGAGGCCATTCAGATGGGAATAATTTTCGACAATCTTCATTTTGTCCGGTATCTAACTTTCCTCTCTTTAATCAACAAAAGCTGCCCCGAATTTTTGGAATTGGCCCAAGGTGCTGTAGTTAGCCTATTACCCGCCTCAATTGGATCGTATACGGGCTTGTCCATTGGCCGTGTTCTTAATGTTCCGGCAAGTTCCTGTTGTATCCTATCCTTGGCCAATTTAATGTACTTGGGAACGACTTCTGCACCTGCCCCACGGCGATTGTAACGAATAGCGGCTATGATTGAGGTACCGGTGCCAAGGAAGGGGTCCAAAACCCAATCTCCTTCATTTGTCATTGAAAGGACAAGCCGCTCTATCAATTCTACCGGAAATTGACAAGGATGTTCAGTCTTTTCTACGTGGTTACTTTTGACGTTAGGAATAACCCATAAATCTCCCGGGTTCTTGCCGAGTGGGTTGGATGAGTATTTTCCGACATTTGGTCCTTTGAAATATTTCTTACCTGGGTACTTCTGTGGCACTCTTACTGGGTCGAGATTGAATGTGTAATCGTCTGATTTTGTAAACCATATGATGGTTTCATATCGTCCGGAAAATCGACGGCTACAATGTAAACCATGTTCAAAATGCCAGATAATCCGGTTTCTCATTTTGAGACCTTGTTCCACGAAAATCGGATGGAGGACTGTGTCTAGTGGAATGATGGCACCATTGTCGACATAGTTTCCCACCTGCCAACAAATGCTCCCGTTAGGGGATAGGCATCTTACACATTCCCGGATCACAGCCGCCTGTTGTTCGAGGTAGGATTCCAGCTTGAGTCGTCTTTCGTATTCTTTACCAATGTTATAAGGTGGCGAGGTGACAACAAGTTTTAATGATTCATCGGGGATGGTTTTCAGCAAGTCCAGGCAATCACCAGGATAAACGACGATGTGCTCTGATAAGGCAAACCTCTCAACTATTTTTCGTTTATCGAACATACCATTATGATAATAAAATGATGTTGTGGAGTCAAATAATTCATTTCTTCATTCAGCGAACAGATATTAGACGGAAATATTATATTGTGATATAATAATTCCGCCTATCATTACATGTTGAATTCTTGCCTAACCTATAAACATTAAAAGGATTTTTAGGGTGAACATCATGGATGTCCACAATTCCAAAGAGCGCAAGCGTTTTTGGGAGGCCTACCGGGGGTGCGCGGAGGAGAACAGGGTACGGCCAGACCGCTCGCCCTTCTATGTCAGGTGGGCGAGAGACTTTGCGAATTTCCTCCCGGAAAAACCTTTCCCGGAATAATGATATCATGCAGCCTCTCAGGAACATACAGCCTCGGTCTTCCTATTATGGCAAAACATTACCAAAAAAGGATACGCTCGTCAAGATATTTGGGATCATTCTTGTCTAAATTATGCTTTGGCTTTTGCCTTTGGGGTTACCTTCGAAATTCGATTAATGGCGAGGATGCTATTCAAGATCGTAGTGGAGCTTTAAGGCTTGGTTGACCCTGTCCGTCAACTCTTCAGAAAGGTGACCTAATCTTTTTATAAGCCGAATCTTGTCGACCGCTCTGGTTTGGTTAACCATTATTTTTGATCGGGTACGTAATCCTCCCATGCCTGGAGGAATTTCCACCTCAAAGGAATAGACCTTCGTCACGGTTGAAGTAATCGGAGAAATCGAAACAATGGGCGAGTGAGCGTTGTTGATATCATTTGATACTACAACAGCAGGTCGGGTCTTCTTGGCCTCGGTTCCCACTGTTGGATCAAAGTTGACGAGAAAGACCTCTCCCCGCTTAATCGAGGCCATCAGAAAGTGCTCCTTCGAGTTCCTGGTTGATTTGCTTTATCTCCTTTGCGGCTTCCTCATATTCTGCTGCAAGTCGCTTTTTCTTCAATTCTTTAAGGGAGCTCTTAACGGCCTGAGTAATGAACCGACTTCTCCTTCGGGGCTTGATATCCCGCGAAAGTTCCTTAAAAGTTTCTTCAGGAAGGCTGATATTGATACGAACGGAACTCATTGCGCCTCCTTAGTGTGTTTTTTAATTGTATCATAAATAAGAACAATCAATTTGTCAATATTCAGGAACAACTTGCTGTGGATTGAAACTTGAACAAGGGTAGGGCAAAGGTCAGGTCTTGCTTTTTGATATTTTACAATTGTCCTGTTAACCACTCCGATGGTTGAAGGGCACAACCCACCCAAACGTGCCCAGGATCGAATTGATTAAATTCTATAAAAAACCTATCTATGGTCAAGGAAATATTTGGCCGAAGATTTTTGTTGACAAAATAAACATAATTTATTAATTATTAACAGATAATGTTTATTTTTATAACAAAATAGGAGGGAGGTGGATTGATTGAATCCATTAATTGGTAGAAAAATCAAACAGTTGCGTGAAGCTAACAAATATACCCAAGAGGAAATTTCCCGTCTACTCGGAATCGACCGAAGCAAGCTGAGCCAGGTAGAGAATGGTAAGTTAGGGGTTTCAAACGAAGAACTTTACCGTATCTCAAGATTTTTTGGCCAGCCATTGGATTATTTCTTTGAGGAAGAGATAAAACCCAATGAAAATCTGCTCTTTTTCAAAGCAAAAGGTGATCTTAACGAAGATGATTTTGTCCACGTAAAAGAGTGCCAAGAAATTGCAATAAATTTTACCGAGCTTGAGGAATTGGTCTTTGAGGAAGAACCTCGTCCTTCATTTCGCACATATTCTCCCCCTCCTGAAATCCATTACGCTTTGATTGCAAAAGCAGTAGCGAAAAGAGAGCGATCTATCCTCAATTTGAGCCCAAAAGACCAGGTCCCTTTAAGAACAATTCTTAATAAACAAGGCATCTTGGTTCTTGAAGTTCCTTTTGAGTCAGAGACACTCGATGGTTTTTTCTTTATTCGGGATAAGCAGCCAATCATCATTGCCAATACTCACGAGAAAAATCCTTTTTCACGAAATTTCGTGATTGCTCATGAATTCGCACATGTCCTATTAGACAGTAGCGAATACTCACGTTTTTGCCATTCGATTTTTGAGGAATCACAGGAGATCTTAGAAAAGCGTGCCAATTCCTTTGCTAACGAATTTTTATTGCCAGAGGAAGGCATGGATATTTACTTTGCGGACCTTGGGTATAAAAAGGGAAAAGGAGAGATTCAAAAGTTTGATCTTTACCGTTTAATAGACCATTTCCAATTAAGCCGAGAGATTATTGTTAACCGCCTTTTTCACACTGGGTGGATTTCTGGGGAGCAAAGGGAAAACTTTTTAGGAATCGTAGGGATTGCTAAGGATATGGAGAGATTGGGACTCAAGAATGAATACACCCGATACTATATAGAGAGGAAAAATGAGCTAAGACCCTCTATGTACACCATCTTTGATATGCTTCCAGATCGTTATAAGGATTTGGCGAGATTAGCATATATGAGATCGAAGATCACTTTTAACAAACTCTGCGAATATTTATTCTTACCCAAGGACGAAGTGTCAAGCCTCTTCGGAATCGAGAAGAGAGAACCAAGTATGGAGGAAGCCCTTGGGGTTTCATGATATTCTTATTGATGCAGATATTGTCTTCCTCATTTTTAAAATTCATAAATTACAATATGAGCGAGTTAGTCATTTCTTCAAACTTCTTAAAAGCGTTTTGAATTGGAAGCTCCTGATCTCGGAAGAAGTGGAGGGCGAAATAGAAGACCCTTTCTCCATCGCACTGAAAGAAAAACTGGTTAAAGAAGGCATCCTCGAAAGGTTTCAACCATCAAATAGTCAAGAACTCAAAGAAATCGCCCAAGCATACAAAGATCTCCGAAGGATCATGCACAAAGGAGAGGCCAGTTGCTTTGCCATTGCGAAATGCAAAGGATTTTTCGTACTCTCGCACGATCATGAAGCATATGGTCTCCTTGCTCCAGAAATCAAAAATAAATTCAGTCGGTTTTCCTTTTATGAAATGATTTATCTTTTAAATAGAGAGGGTGCCATTTCAGATACCGAGGCGCAGGGTTATCTTGATGCACTCGGGATCCTGCCAGATTTCACACTTCCAGCAGAGATTCGAAAAACAGGATTTAGTGGGATTAAATCACTGTACGATAAAAAATATGGGAACAGAAGACAACCTCCAAAGGCAAAGGTATCCCCTGGCATGAAGAAAAGGATGCCCCGAATTAACGAGGGTGAAAATTCATGAAAAAAGCTTTAGAGCAGCAGTAATTGGGTACTAAGGTGTACGTGTTTCGTGTCCGCAAAATCTTGATCTTCATAATTTATAGGTGACGAAGTCCTCATGACCGATGGCCTAGAAAATAAATTCCAATTACCCGCACCCCCCTTTGCTAAAGGAGGGATTATCCATCCTTTACGGCTCAAAATGGTTAAAACAGAGACCTGTCAAACCCGAATAAAGTCTTGAATTTGTGGTGAATTATCAAATCGGAATAAAAATGCAACAAGAATTTTTGCGTGTTAAAACTGAGGTTAAGGTTGAGGTTTAGAGTTTTATAATAAAATCAATTATTAAGGAGTACATAAAATTGTTTGCCTTCACCAGAGTCACGGAGGTACAGAGGAAAGGATTATTTGTTTGTCGATAGATTGCAGGGGCGGGTTGGCAACACCTTCTATTGAAAAATTTGCTCTTGAACCTTCTGTTGTATCCAGAGATTTATAAGGGTGTCTGATGAAACACCTTGCTTCTTTGCAATAGATTGAATCTTTTCAGAAAGGCCCTTCTCAATAGGATAGTAAATTACCTCGGATTCAATCTGGACATCGAACTTTACCTTCCTGGTTTTATGCCATACCTTCGATAGATCCTGAGTATCCCAATATACTCCGATATCCTCGTAGGAACTTGCTTTCGAGATAGAGCTTTTATTTTTTTTCATAACGATTCCTTTCTGCATCTTTCATATCCCGTGCAGATACTATAAGAGCTTGTCTGTTCTTTTTGTACACAAAGAAGACGATTAAATAGCGACCAGCATCGGTTTGCCCCAGGGCTGCGTATACATTCTCTCCTGGATGGTGACCTTTTTCAACAAATCGAAAGTGCTGTGAATTTCTGAAAACTTCTCCAACCTCGTTCTGACTAACGTTGTGCTTTTGTTTTATTTTTTCGACAATCCCTTCAAGCCAGATGAGTCCTGATATTCTCAACGATGTTGCCTCTAATTGTACATTAATATTATCTCAAGTTCAAAACCTATATGGTGCGTAGATCTCGGCAAGAGCGGAATGGACTGACTTGGGGGCGGCAAAAGTGCAATTTAACCAAACTTGTTTAAATGAACAATCTTAAACAAAATTACACTATTGCAAGCTCCACTTTTCTCTCTTTTCCAAAGGATAAAAATCTTTATCAAATATTACCAAAATGGAATAAAAACACAACAAAAATTTTGAGGAAGATATTGCCTCACTTACACGGGGTCTCTCGCAGAGCACTCGGAGAGAAAGAGGGACCGCACTCTGCGTGCAAGGTAAAAACCATCATATGAATTACGGTAATGTTTTTAACAAAATGTACCTTCGCGGCCTCGCCCAACTCCTCCACGGCCCAGATAAGAAAAGGGTTTGTTTATGACCCCTTTTCCGCTGACTCCTTTTTTAGCCTCTCAGACCCCATCCCTTTTGATGCTGTGATTTCCATGTACCATGACCAAGGTCTCATCCCTATCAAGATGTTCGATTCTAAGGGAGCCGTCAATTTTACCTTGGGGCTCCCATTTATTCGGACATCCGTGGGTCATGGAAGGGCCTATGAGATTGCCGGAAAGGGTTTGGCCGACCCAACCTGATTAGAGCCATGTTCGCAGCATCTAACCTATCAAAATTACAAAGAAATTATTAATGCTCCCCTTTGAGAAAAATATGTTGACAAAAGGATGGATTTGGGCTAATAAAGATAACTTGTGAAAATTATCTTTTGAGCGTCAACCACTTTTTACCAACGGAAATGGTGAAGACGAAAAGGAGAATTAGATGAGAGAAGTCGTGATTGTGAGTGGATCAAGGACAGCCATAGGTACATTTGGGGCCTCCCTGAAGGATGTTCCAGCCGTTAAACTGGGCGCCATTGTCATCCGGGAGGTTATCAAGAGAGCAGGGTTCAAGCCCGTGACAAAGAAAGAGATCTTAGAGTTGGCCCCGGATGTATTGAAATGGACAGGAATGACAGAATTGGAGAAATCCAATGATCAGTGGGGTGAATCGCTGGAGGAGATTCAGATCGATGAGGTCATTATGGGGAATGTCCTCCAGGCAGGACAGGGACAGAACCCTGCTCGGCAGGCGATGATCTATGCTGGGGTTCCAAAGGAGACCAATGCATTTACGATCAATAAGGTCTGCGCCTCAGGCCTGAAGGCCATTGCTCTTGCGGCTCAATCCATTCTCTTGGGTGAGGCGGACGTCGTAGTCGCAGGGGGGATGGAAAATATGAGTCAGGTCCCTTATGCCTTCCCTCAGGGCCGTTGGGGAGCGAGGATGTACAATCAGGAGATGGTCGATTTAATGGTCTTCGACGGCCTCTATGAGATCTTTTACGGATATCATATGGGAATGACCGCCGAGAACATCGCCGAGAAGTACAAAATTTCGAGGCAGGAACAGGACGAGTTGGGTCTGCTGAGTCACCAGAGGGCGAGAGCTGCCATTAAGAATGGGATCTTTAAGGATGAGATTGTTCCAGTAATCGTTCCTCAGAAGAAAGGAGAGCCGCTGGCCTTCGACACAGATGAAAGACCGATGGATACATCCTTAGAAAAGATGGCAAAACTGCCCACCGCCTTCAAACCAGGAGGAACGGTCACCGCAGGCAATGCTTCTGGGATCAACGATGCTGCTGCCGCTGTCCTGCTGATGTCGAAAGAGAGGGCAAAGGCATTGAAGATGGAGCCTCTGGGAATGATTCGCTCCTATGCCTCAGGTGGGGTCGACCCGGCCTATATGGGCTTGGGTGCCATTCCTGCGGTGAAGAAGGCCTTAAAAAGGGCTGGTGTCTCTCTCAACGACATTGGACTGATCGAACTGAATGAGGCCTTTGCATCACAAGCGATCGCATGCATTCGGGAGCTCCAATTCGATCTCGAAAAGACCAACGTCAATGGAAGCGGGATCTCCTTGGGCCATCCTATCGGATGCACTGGTGCGAGGTTGATCGTCACCCTCATCCATGAGATGAAGCGAAGGAAGGTGAATCTGGGTTTGGCGAGCCTCTGTATCGGTGGAGGCCAGGGCATGGCCATGCTCATTGAAAAAAGTTAGGAGTTAGAAAGACACCGAACTAAGAACTCCAAATTCCGAACTAATAGGGGAGGGAAGATGGAATATAAAAATATCTTACTATCATTCGAAGGTGAGATCGGGACGCTTACGATCAATCGGCCCAAGTCGCTCAATGCCTTAAACATCGAGACGCTCAAAGATATCCAGATGGGGATTCAGGAGGTCAAAGACCATCCCGAATTGAAAGTTCTCATTGTAACGGGAGCTGGAGAGAAAGCCTTTGTCGCAGGTGCCGATATCATGGAGATGAAAGGGATGAACTCCCTGCAGGCAGTCGAATTTTCAAAATTGGGTCATCTCACGTTGAAGATGATCCAGGATCTTGACCGACCGGTCATCGCAGCTGTCAATGGCTATGCCCTGGGGGGAGGGACCGAGATCGCCCTTGCCTGTGATTTCATATACGCCTCTGAAAATGCAAGATTTGGTCAGCCAGAGGTCACGCTCGGCATCTTTCCGGGCTTTGGAGGAACACAACGACTTCCCCGGCTGATTGGAAAAGGGAAGGCGAAGGAACTCATTCTCACAGGAAAGATGATCAGTGCCGAGGAGGCCTTTCAGATGGGGATGGTCAACAAGGTCCTTTCTCAGGCCTCTCTCATGGAGGAGACGAAGAAGGTGGCGGCCCAGATTGCAGGGAATGGCGCCATCGGAGTGAGATTGGCAAAGATGGTGATGGACGCGGGTTTCAATATGGACCTCGAAGATGCCTGTCTTTTAGAATCCTATGCCTTCGGTATCGGGTTCACCACCGAAGATCAGAAGGAAGGGATGAGGGCTTTTGTGGAGAAGAGAAAGCCCGATTTTAAAGGGAGATAAGGGGGAGAAAGTGAAGATCGCTGTCTGTATCAAACAGGTTCCGGACACGACTGATGTGAAGATCAATCCGGAGACGAACACCCTGATTCGAGAGGGTGTGCAGAGCATTACCAATCCCTTCGATGAATTTGCAGTGGAGGAAGCCCTTCTCACCAAGGAGAAGTATGGAGGTGAAGTTCACGTCTTGACCATGGGCCCCCCACAGGCGATCGAGGTCTTAAAGAATGCCTTGGCCGTGGGTGCAGACAAGGTCTACTTACTTTCAGACAGAGCCTTTGCTGGAGCAGATACATTGGCTACGGCTTATACCCTGGCCAAGGCCATCGAATCGATTGGAGGGGCGGATCTCGTCATCTGTGGAAAGCAGGCGATCGATGGAGATACGGCTCAAGTAGGGCCCGGGATTGCCACACGCTTGGGAATTCCCCAACTGACCTACGTCTCTAAAGTCCGAGAGGTCGATGTCGCCAAAAAGAAGATCATGGTGGAGCGCCTGTTGGAGAACGGAAGAGAGGTCGTCGAATCCTCGCTTCCCGCTCTCATCACTGTTGTCAAGGATATCAACGAACCCAGGCTTCCGTCCCTCTTAGGGATCAAGAAGGCTGCGAAGGCCCAGATCCCTACCCTGACCGCGAAGGATATTCCTGTAGATGAAAACCGTATCGGATTGAAAGGATCGCCTACCTGGGTGATGAGGGTCTTTACACCGGAGGCCAGAGGGGGCGGAGAGGTGCTGAAAGGAGAATTGAATGAGGTCGTTCCTCTTCTGGTGAACAAACTGATGGATTCCAAATTTATTAAATAAAATTAGTAACCCCCTTGCCCTCCTTTACTACTTGCCTGCCGGTAGGCAGGGTAGGCAGGAAGGGGGGAAGGGGGGATTAGGAGGAGAATCGAATGGCGAGGTTATTGATCGATAAAGATATCTGTACAGGATGTGAATCCTGTATTCCAGCTTGTCCCTTCGGAGCCCTGACCATGAAGGAAGGGATTGCTGTGGTCGATGATAAATGCACTTTCTGTGGTGCCTGCGTGGATATCTGTCCGGTGAATGCGATCACTCTTGAAAAGGAAGAGAAGGCCGTGACCATCGACATCAACGCCTACAAAGATGCCTGGGTCTTTATCGAACACGAACAGGGAAAGGTATCCAATGTCTCTTTTGAACTCTTGGGTGAGGGAAGGAAGCTGGCTGATGCACTGGGCTGTAAGCTTTGCGGGATGATCTTTGGAGAGAAGGTCGACGATTTCGTCAAAGAGACGATCGCCTATGGAGCTGAGAAGGTCTATGTCACTGAAAGCCCTGTTCTCATGCAGTATCGGACCGATCCCTATGCGTGTGCTGCTGTGAATCTCATTCGAAAGTATAAGCCTGAGATTGTTATTTTTGGTGCCACGACCCAGGGTCGAGATTTTGCTGGAACCGTAGCGACGACCTTGGAGACGGGTTTGACGGCAGACTGTACTGGGCTGGATATCGATCCTGAGACGAAATACTTGAAACAGACCCGGCCTGCCTTTGGTGGGAACATCATGGCAACGATCCTCGACTATCCCAATTACCGGCCCCAGATGGCAACGGTCCGGCCGAAGGTTTTTCCCATGCCCCCACGGGATGATTCGAGAAAAGGGGAGGTCATTCGAGAACCCTTGCCGATGACGGAAGAACAGGTCAGGACAAAGATCTTAGAATTCATCAAAGGAGCAGAGACCGTCAATCTGGTGGATGCGGAGATCATTCTTTCAGGAGGAAGAGGCGTTGGGAGTGCCGAGGGCTTTAAGGTGATCCGGGAAGTAGCGAAAGTGTTGGGTGCAGCGGTCGGAGCCTCTCGGGCAGCAGTCGACTCTGGCTGGATTCCTTATGAACATCAGGTTGGACAGACTGGCCGTACTGTCAGACCCAAGATCTACATTGCCTGTGGAATCTCAGGCTCCATTCAGCATCAGGCTGGGATGAAGACCTCCGATATCATCGTGGCCATCAACAAAGACGCGGAGGCCCCCATCTTTAAGATTGCCACCTATGGGGTCGTGGGCGATCTCTTTACCATCCTCCCCATGCTGAAGGAGGAGTTTAAGAAAAGGTTAGGACGATAATTAAGTTAAATTTCAAATGTCAAGATTCAAGATAACAAATCCATTTTAAAATTCGATTTTGACATTTGACATTCTTTTGTTTTCATTTGGACTTTGGGTTTTGACATTTGTCACTTGTTTTTCTGCTATTTTCTTCTTGATTTTTCCCATCGCATTTCCCATAATGACAAAAAATTGTTATCAAGGGGATTTCTATGATCGTCACCTGTGCCTCCTGTCTGACAAAGTTTCACTTGGATGATTCCAGAATCTCCGGCAAAGGAGCAAAGGTTCGTTGCTCCCGGTGCCGACATGTCTTCTACATTGCTCCTCCTCCTGAGACAAAAGAGGAGATCATCGAAAATTTCGAGTCCTTTGCCAAATACCATGAAGAATTGATGGGTCCTGGTCAGAAGGAGGTAGAAATTCCTTCTCCGGTGAAAGCCGAAAAGAGACCAGTGCCTCCAGCGGAAGAGGAGACGTCCCTCTTTGCTGAAGAGACTCCCACTGAAAAAGTGGGAGAAGTGGTTCCTGCAGAACCATCAAGGGAAGAGAGGGCTGAGGTTGAGATCTCTAAACCGAGGAGGATCGTTCGCGGGGAGAGGAGGGGCCTCTCTCTTTTCTTTGCCATTCTTGTTCTTCTCATCCTCTTGGTCTTTGGTCTTTTCTACCTCTGGACGGAGTCAGGATCCGGTGGCAAATCCTATTCCCTCTTCGAATATCCTATCGAGAAGGTCACCGATCTCTGGGCGCGGATTTGGGGGACTGAGAAAGAGGGCCTGATCGTGAGGGATCTGAATGGATACGATGAGAAGGTTGGAGAGGTTTCCTTATATGTCATTGAGGGGAAGGTGAACAATCAATCTCGGTTCACAAAAAGACATATCAAAATTAAGGTAGCAATTTTTGATCAAAACAAGGCCAAACTGACAGAGAAGGAGACGCTGTGTGGCCGCGCCATGGGTCGTGAAGGGTTGAAAAACTTGCCCGAGGCCTTTTTTAAAGGGGAGATGGTGATCAGACCGAAGCAGGAGATGGATATAATCACACCTCCTGGAAAAGCAGTTCCCTTCATACTCGTCTTCAAGAATTTACCCGTCCAGGCAAAGGAATTCCAGGTCGAAATTGTCGAAGCCCCCAACCTATAAGAGATATCATTGGTTCGCTTCTGTCTCATACCTTCGCCGAAGCAAACCGTCTCAAGAAATCGAGGTAGTGGAAAAGTAGGTAGTAATCTTCAACAAGTTCTGTCTGCGGTTCAGGTTTACTCATCTCATCGACCGAGATTCTATTAACAATCTCCAAGGCCTTCTCTGTGAGATCCCTGGTAACGGCTTTAAATCTCTCCAATGGATCTCTTTTTTCACCCTGATTAATATTTTGAATTGATTCTTTTTCTTCCATCTTGACTATTCTTAATCTTTCCATATCTAATTCCTCCCTTTCACCCATCACATCTCCGCCAAGGCAAGTTAAAAATCTCCAATCTTTTTATGAATCCAAAGAGATGCCTTTTATCAGGCTGTCAAGACTATCTTTTGCATCTCCCAGAAGCAAAATGACATTTCTCTCTTTATATAGCGGGTTTTCGACTCCTGAGTATCCGGGCTTTTCATCTAAATTGCAAACCACAACCCTTTTGGCTTCGTGGACCATCAGAATGGGCATCCCTGAAATCGGTGTTCCTTCCACACAGATTGCTGCAGGGTTGACAACATCACATGCCCCGACAATGATGGCCAAATCCGTCTCTTTAAATTCTGCATTTATTTCCTCCATTTCGAAAAGCTTATCGTATGGCACCTCGGCTTCAGCCAATAAAACATTCATGTGCCCAGGCATCCTGCCAGCCACGGGGTGGATAGCAAATTTCACTTGTTTTCCCAATCGTTCGAGGAGATTAGCTAACTCCACAACCTTAAACTGAGCCTGAGCGAGCGCCATACCATACCCGGCGATCATGATGATTCTTTTTGACTCTTTGCCTGCCTCAATGGCCTCAGAAAGCGGATCTTTCCTGGTGGGTTTTTCTGGGAGAGCTTGCTCCTCCTTGTCCACTGTAACAATTTTATTCTCCGGTTCAGCCCAACCTGTGGCGGTCGTTTGAGTCCAGTCGACAGCAACTTTTTCTTGAAATCCTGTAAACACTTTAAGAAGATTTCGATTCATTGCCCTGCACATCACATGGGTTAGAATTGATCCGGAAGCAGCCACTGTCGCTCCACAGGCGACAAGCAATCTATTCTCTATGATGACTCCACAAAATGCGGCGGCTAACCCTGCCGTTGCATTTAAAAAAGAAATCAATACCGGCATGTCGGCGCCCCCGATTCGAAGGGAGAAGACAAGACCCAACAGAGTAGATAGTATGATCAACATCATGAGATGGTATACGAGCTTATGCCCCATAGAATGACTCGCAACGAAGCCGAAAAGAATTATTAAAACTATTATCCCTGCCATCCAATAGCTGTGTTTTGGCAAAAACCGAGGTGTTTGTTTTATTACATTCGCAAGTTTTCCGCTGGCAACCATACTTCCACTAAAGGTTGCCGCGCCGGTGATAAGACCAAGGATTCCCGAAACTTTTCCTATAGATATTCCAGGGTTTGTATTTCTTGCCAGTTCAACGAATGAAACTAAAAAAGCCGCAATACCCCCCGCTCCATGCTGGAATGCTATCATTGCAGGAATTTGAATCATGCTGACGCGCATCGCCACATGCCAACCAAACACAGAACCCACCATCAAGGCAATGGCAACGATTCCAGGTTCAAGGATCTTGCCTCTGTAAACAACCGCAATCGCAGCGGAAGCCAACGCTAAGGCTGCGGTTAAATTGCCTATGCGTGCCCTCTTTGGGGATCTAAATTGGCTAACCCCCAGTATAAAAAATAGAATGATCACAATGTCAATGAATAGATTGAACAAAAAATCCATTGGATTTATTCCTTTGGCACCCAATCCATACTGATGATTTCCTCTGTGACACTCAATATTCCCTCCATCTTTAACCTTTCTTAAATAACTTAAGAATCCGGTCAGTGATGACGAAGCCTCCCACCACATTGAAGATAGCCATCCCTATTGCTATGGCACCTAATATTTTCCCAGGGACGTTGGTTGTGTCAGTAAATATGAGAAGGGCTCCAAGGATGGTCACCGCCGAAATCGCATTGGTCATGGACATCAACGGTGTATGCAGTAAGGGAGGCACACGTGAGATGAGGACATACCCGATTAGAAACGAAAGGACAAAAACGGATGACATAATAATTAATATGTTCATGTTCTATCCACCCCATTGTTGAATGAAATCCGACACTCAATATCTACAAACCCTTTTTGAAAGAGGGACTAATCTTGATTCGATGGATCAATCGGATCGATCAAATCATGGTCTCCAGATAAAAGGACAGAGATAGTGAATGAAGCCCTATGACTTCTGTCCCAGAGCCTTGAGAACTCCTTCATAAAGAATTTTACCTTGGTACGTGACGAGAGAATTTTGAACGATTTCATCCTTCAGGTCGAGGTTGTTTAGGCCATTTTTAAATAAGTTTTTTACATAATGAAAAAGATTATTGGCATAAAGCCAGGTGGCATGGACAGGGATTCTGCCAGGAATGTTTTGCAGGCCAGAGATCAAAACTCCATGCTTAATAATCTCCTTACCCGCTTCTGTAGATGCGCAGTTTCCTCCCTGATCAATCGATACATCCACAATTACAGAGCCAGGTTTCATCCTGACAAGCATTTCCTCAGTCACCAGAATGGGGGCAACTTCACCCGGCACCAAGGCACTTAGGATGACTGCGTCAGCCTCTTCCACTAAAGGACTTAGGACTCCCCTTTCCTTTTCCAACCAATCACTGGGAAGAGCTTTGGCATAGCCCCATTTCCCAATAGACAATTGTTCAGGTACATCAAAACCTCCGATCTTTGCCCCTAAACTCATGGCTCCCTTCCTCGCCTCGTCACGAATATCTACAGCCGTGATGATGCCACCGAGTCTTTTGATGGTGGCTAAGGCCTGAAGGCCCACGACACCAATACCGACGACTAAAAATTTTGCCGGCTTCATTGATCCTATGGCAGTCGTGATCATGGGAATAAACTTTGGCAGATGGCTGGCAGCGATGAGGACGGATTTGTAACCAGTTACTGTACTCATGGAAGTGAGGGCATCCATGCTCTGGGCACGGGAGATACGCGGAATGCCATCCATCGTGAATGAGGTGATTCCTTTATCTCTTAGCATTTTGATCATTTCGTGATTCGAGGGAGCAGCAGGGTGTAAAAAGGCAATTAGAATGCTTTCCCCCTTCATCATTTCTATCTCATGTTTCCCTACAGCTTCGTTGTAACAGGGTTCTTTTACCTTTAGAATCACATTTGCATTCCCATATAAGGATTCCACATCGGGCATGATGGCCGCACCTGCCTTCTCATACTCTAAATCGTCACAATGGATACCTTTACCGGCAGATGCTTCTACCATAACGTTAAAGCCCATCTTGATGAATTTTTGTACTGTTTCAGGTATTGCTGCAACTCTTTTCTCTCCAGCCATAATTTCCTTTGGAATTCCAATGTTCATCATATACTTCACTCCTGTCCGTATGAAGGGTGATTCCCATTAGATGATCCCAATCTCCTATTTCTCTATGATGGATTTTAGTGATTTCTTGACTGCTTCATGAAAAATGGGTGGTCCTGGTGAATTCAGAATATCCAGCATCTTGGGAACGACAATGGTCTCACAAAAATTTTGATCCTTATTGGGATCTTTCGGTCTTCGGGGAAGCAGGGATTCCAGGGTATGAACGGCAAGTATCCTTGCGTCAAGGTAGATGTTTCGGTTAATCATAATATTATACACTTCTTGCAGAAATTCATCCGTAGGCTGAATTATTTCTTTCCCATACTCAAGGACTGCCTCAAGAAGTCTCCAATTTTGTCCATACTTTAATATCCTTGCCAGCCCGCTTTGATGTTCATCCAATTTTTCTGATTTTTTTAGACTCTCAAGAAGTTCCAGAACCTGTCCCCATTCTCTAAGATTTCCAAAAATGTCTGAATTCAATGTTGATTCCTCCTTTGGTATTTGCAATCCAATGCGTCAGACTGAATCATGCTAAGGATACGAAAGCCTTTCTGTTGGAATTCGGCTTCTTATACTGGCGATATGCGAGGCCTCTTGACAACGATCGTTTTTATTTTCCATTTATCATCCTCTACCCTGACGATCATTTTTTGTCTTTCCAGTTGTAAAAGGATTTCATTGACTTCGTCATAAGTAATACCATCTTCAAACCTACTGTCTTCCCCCAATTCATACCAGATATCCATTGTGGTGATTGGCTGATAATTTGCTATGATTTTTAAAATGACCTCCCCAATATTATCTTCTTGTTGAAAATTGCCACCTATCATGATAACCATTGCTCCTATTGATGATCGTTTGACTGAACCCAATGTCATCGGCCCATCCAGAGATCCTAAAATCCATAGAGGAAATCTATTTTTCCCAAAATCCTGAAGGTTTTTATCATGAAGCTTCAGAATTGAAATGTTTGCAAAAAAGAGAATCTTCTTCTGATAGATTAATTACTAAAATGGGACAATTTGAACGGTAGATTGTTTCAGAACATAATCCACAATTCGCCCCTTCCTTTCTCCACATTTTAAGAGTTTCACCATGAAGAATGATCAGGTCATGCACACCGTCTTTAATCTCGTTAAAAACCATCTCCCATGGAGGAACGGTGATGACTTTAAAATCATACGGAATATCCATTCTAACAAAATAATGTTTCACCCTTTCCAAACATTCTTTTTCCTCTTTCATCCAATGATTTAAAGTATTGGGGCCTAAGCGCTTTTTAAAAAGATCACAGAGATAGGAAGCAAAGATGACCTTTACGCTCGGTTGGCCTTTCTGAATGATTTGAAAGGCATCCAAAATTGAGATCGAAGCCTCCCTTGTTGCACTGGCAATGATTAATATTTTGGAAATCATAGTCAATCTACACTCTTCCTCTCAGCTTCATTGAACGAAAAAGTTTTTCTTTTGCAATCGATATCTGAATCGCTGTTTGTGTCCTTCATTTTTCCCTCCCAAAATTCATGAATGAGCGTTTAAAGCGCCCCTTTCTACCTTTTTCCATTTGTCACCGGTGAGGTCCTCTTCAACTCTCCACCCAGTCTCTTTATCCGGATAAGAAATGAGTCGGCTCCAGCAATGATGACAATAGAAGCTTCGCTTAACCATGATCAAAACCTCTTTGAACTTAGGAAAAACTCTCTTGCATACTGGGCATTCCATCTCTTTTCTCATTTCTTAATAGAAAATCCAAAAAGTTGTTTAAAAAACTGAAACCAACGGTTCGTCTCCTTCCAATTCTTCATCTTAAGTTTATACATGGGGCACTCCGAATAAGCCGAAATTGACAGGCAAAAGATTTTTAAATGGGCGGAACTCGGGGCATAGCCAAGCCGCTCCTTGGGGCCACAAACTTTTAAAGGATTCCCTGAACTTAAACCGATATAAAGAGGGCAGGGCATGATACTTTAACCTCCTAAAATTCTTTGTACGGACAAGAGCATCTCATCGATATCGAACGGTTTCACGAAAAAAGCTTCCGCTTCATTTCCACTCTTTTTTCCGGGATAAAGATGGGGGTAGGCCGTCATCACGATGATGGGAATGCTTTTCATGTTCTGATGGATGAATTTGATCAGATCCATCCCAGATAGAGACGGCAACTCTAACTCTGTAATTACTATATCCGGTTTTTCTGCTTTCAATTTCTCCATAGCCTCAAATCCATCCTTTGCCGACAAAACCTGAAATCCCTTTCCAATAAAAATCTTTTTCAGCATGTAAAGAATCGTTTCCTCATCATCCACAATCAATATCTTTTTCTTATTTTTTGGAAAGTCGTCTGTCCTTTGATGGTGTTCCTCTTTCAATAGCATCTTTCGTCTCCGTCAAGACTCTTGCTCTAACAATACTTCTTGTACCTGATAGCTGAACATATTTTGCTAAATCCATCAAACTTTTGACTTCTCTCTTGTTCCAAAAAGTTAAAATCATGGGGAGATTTGCTCCTGTGACGACTTCGATTTTTTCCTTATTCAAAAAAGAAAATGCGATGTTCGAAGGAGAGCCTCCGAAAAGGTCTGTCAAAAGGAGGATACCGTCTCCTTGATCGACTTCCTTAATTGCCTCTGAAATTGTCCTCCTTGCTTCAAAGGCATTCGTTTCACAATCGATAGAAACTGCAGTTATACCTTCAATTTCCCCGACAATATACTCTGCTGTCGCAATCAGCTCTTTTCCGATAAAAGAATGTGCAACAATGACAGCTCCGACCATTTCGGAAGTATTCCCTCTAAATAGAATTTCTGTGGATGGCCAAAATGGAATAATCTAATAATTAAGGATTTCCTCAGCCTTTGTTTTGTCAACATCAATAATATATTTGATGCCGCTGATGTCGGCGGCATCACGTGTCAGGGATGCGATGTCGTCTCTTGATATGTGTTCCATAGAAAACTTTCGACTGCCAGCCATGAGCTGCCGGAGGCCCTGAGCCAATCGCTCATAATAGGTATACAGGCCGAGGGCACCGGTAGGTATTTTCTCAAACTCCATATCCCCTAATTCCTTACGTAATGAACTTGCCGTTACAAAAATCTCGTCCTTCGAATGGCCAAAGCGCTCAATGTAGACAGGAATCAACTGGTTATCAATCGCCCGGCCTATTGTCTTTCCCACCATTGCTGCTGCAAGGGGTGCACGGGCCATGCCTACCAGTTTCACAAAGGGTGCGCCCATGGCCAGAGCCTTAAAGATTCCATCTTCAAAAGTGAATCCTCCTCCTACGGCCAATGGAGGAACATATTTTTTCTTCTCGGTTAGATATCTGGCGTACTGATACAGAAGGGAATGGAGTTCTACAGGTGGCACTCCCCACTCATTCATCATCCGCCAGGGACTCATCCCTGTTCCACCCCCGGCGGCATCCACGGTGAGAAGATCCAGCCTGTACTTGGAGGCAAAGGAGATTGCTCTGGCCAGGTCAGCCGGCCGGAAGGCACCGGTTTTGAGGAAGATGTACCTGGCACCTGCCTTACGGAGATCATCCACTCTTTTTGCAAAAGATTCTTCAGAGATCATACCGACCCGTGAATGTCGCTCGAATTCCTTGAATGTCCTGCGTTCGAATGCTTTGATCACATCGGGATCGGCTGGATCAGGCAGGACGATATAACCCCGCTCATTGAGCATCTGAGCTTTCTTGAGATCTTTAATCTTCACTTCCCCACCGATGTCCTTTGCTCCCTGCCCCCATTTGAGCTCAACACATTCGACCCCGAGCTTTTCGATGGCATACTCCTGGGTGCCGAGACGGGTATCTTCAATGTTGGCCTGAACAATGATCGCTCCATACCCGTCGCGCTGGTATTCCCTGTAAAGATTGACACGCCATTTCAGTTCCAGTGTATCGATGACCCTGCCGTTCTTTATGACCGCTTCAGGATCCATTCCAACGACATTTTCTCCGATGGTCAGGCCGGTCCCTGAAAGGGCAGATCCAATGGCCAATCCTTCCCAGTTGTTTTTGGCGATGTCTGTCGAGCCAATGCCTGAGATTAACCATGGGTAACGAAATTTTATTCCTCTGTCATGGCCGATGATCACTTCCAGATTGACCGAAGGAAAGATGGCCCGGTCACTGTCTGCCTCGATGCCATGGGCTCCCACCACAGTACCCATGATACTGAAATGGGAATAGTCAACAGGGTAGGTCTTTTCAGCAGCGGTGGTAATGACGCCAAATGGCTGCGGGTAGATCACCTCATGACCCCGGTAAGCGGACTTACCGATCTCACACATTCCAATGCAGCCGTCCACACAGGTGACGCACATGCCTGAAGAGGGGACCACGGAATCTTCGGTCCTGTTTTTTGTCAATGTTGCGGCTGAGGCGTTTACTTTAGATAATGACATGTTTCAATTCTCCTTTCCTTTTCTCAATCCTTTCTGATTTCGCAGGCGACACAGGGGGCCATATAACACATCATGTCGTCAAAGGGTTCCTTCTCGAGGCAGGGCGGACTCAGGTTGGCACAGCCTCCACAAATTGGTTGTTCAGGTTCCGTGTAAGTACACCGGAGTTGGCAGGCTGGGCAGACATACATACATGCTCCGCAAAGGCGGCAATCCTCCGAATTGAGATCAAAAGGAGTCCCGAGGCTTCGCTTCTCGCCCCGGCCGCGGAAACCAATAGCCTTGGCTGCCATCTGTTCCTCACACATTCGAATGCATCGTCCACAAAGAATACAGTTTTCGTACTCCTGTTTGAAACGCTGCTGGCGAACCTCATAAGCTGAGGCCAAATCCTGGATTGTCTTCGACTGCGGACAAGAAGCAAGGAGAAGTTCCAAAATCATCTTACGGGCCTTTATAACGCGGGTTGATCCTGTGCGTACTTGGAGTCCCTCCGTTACCGGGTAAGTGCAGGAGGTGACGAGTTTCGCATTCGATCCTTCCCCGATCTCCACCACACAGAGCCGGCAGGCTCCGTAAGGGGAGAGCCCATCTATATGACACAAAGTTGGAATAGGGAATCCGAAGAACCTTGAAGCCTCGAGCAGCGTTGTGCCTTCCTCAACTGAAACCTCTAAGCCATTGATATAGAGAGTGATCATGGTATGGATCCTTGCCCCAAATCTATCTATCTTACGTCCACAGCATTAAATTTACAGACACTCTTGCAAGCTCCGCACTTGATACATTTCCCCGGGTCGATCATATGGAGCTCCTTCTTCTCGCCGGTGATCGCTTCTGCAGAACAGGCCCGCAGGCAGAGCTGACAACCCGTACAGTTTTCGTTGATGGAGTAAGTGATCAATTCCTTACATACGCCTGAAGGGCACCGCTTATGTACGATATGGTCCAAATATTCATTTCTGAAATATCGTAGCGTAGAGAGGACAGGATTCGGTGCTGTCTGTCCCAGGCCGCATAGGGTCGTTTCCTTCACTGTAGTGGCAAGTTCCTTAAGAAGATCCAGAGATCCTGAGGTTCCTTTGCCCATTGAGATGTCATCGAGGATCTCGTACATTCGCTGGGTACCTTTTCGGCACGTGAAGCATTTTCCGCAGGACTCATCCTTCAGAAAATTCATGAAGTACTTGGCGATATCCACCATGCAAGTGTTCTCGTCCATGACGATCATACCACCCGATCCCATGATCGATCCTGCCTGAGTGAGACTTTCGTAATCGATGGCCATATCAAACATTTTTGCAGGGATACAGCCGCCGGATGGCCCACCTGTCTGTACCGCCTTAATCTTTGACTTGCCTACCGGGCCTCCACCGATATCGTTAACGATCTCATCAATAGTGATACCCATCGGTACCTCCACGAGACCGGTGTTTTTGATCTTGCCGACAAGGCTAAATATCTTGGTACCGGAGTTCTTCTTTGTGCCCATTTTAGAGAATTCTTTAGCACCAATCTGAATGATGACCGGAATATTAGCCCAGGTCTCCACATTGTTGATCACGGTAGGTTTACCATTAATGCCTTTGTGGATAGGAAATGGAGGTCTTTGGCACGGTTCACCTATTTTCCCTTCGATAGACCTCATCAATGCCGTCTCCTCTCCGCAAACGAACGCGCCTGCACCCCTGACGAGTTCGATATCGAAGTTAACCCTCGTTCCCAGGATATCCTCTCCCAGAAGGCCAAGTTCCTTCGCCTGCCGGAGCGCAATGGTGAGATGCTTGATAGCAAGTGGGTATTCGTTTCGGACGTAAATCACCCCTTCTGTAGCTCCGGTCCCGTAGGCACCGATAACCATTCCTTCTATGATACTATGAGGGTTACCTTCGAGGAGGCTACGGTCCATGTAAGCACCAGGGTCCCCTTCATCCCCATTACAGATAAGGAACTTGCAGTTACTAGTTGTCTGCTTGGCTAAAAGCTCCCACTTCAGACCAGTGGGAAACCCAGCACCACCCCGGCCGCGCAGCCCGGAAGCATTAACCTCCTCCACCACCCAATGGGGATCACCATTGGAAAGTACTTTGACTAGCGGCAGATAGCCCCCGTTCTCAATGTAGTCAAAAATGCGAATTGGATCGACCTTCTCATTGAGAGATAGGAGAGTCCGGACTTGCTTCTTAAAGAACGGTATATGACTCTGTTTCTCAATAGGCTTCCCGGTTTCTTGATCCACAAGGAGCAAATCCTCAATGATATCACCTTCGGCTACAGCCTCGATGATCCGAACCATATCCTTGATGTCAACCTTCGGGTAGAAGGTTTCAAATGGCTCGACAACTACCGAAGGTTCCATTTGACAAAATCCGTGGCAACCAGTGATGCGCAAATGTATTTTATCTGTCAGTTTCCTGGATAGAAGTTCCCGTTTTGCAATACGAATGAGGTCATTGGCACCACTTGCCTGACCACAAGTCCCCGCTGGAATCACAAGGGTTGGAATTTGGGGATCCCTGGTAGCAACCAGCCTGTTTTGCAGGATCAGGAAATCATCAATCGATTTGAGCTTTTCCATAAGTCCGTTCTTTTCTATATCGGTTTCGAACTTCTTTGACAGGCTTCGTTACTTCCATATCGTTTAATCGGAAGTTGATTTCCACAAGATCCAATATATGTTCCTTACATCCCCTCCGAGAACAAATTTGCACCACACCTCCTTTACCGTGTATTAGCATCGGCACCATGGGGGCACCACATGTCATACAATCTGAGGTACCAATCAATTCGGCATGGCAGTGGGGACAGAAAAAGTTAACCACTGCGTCGATTGGGACTTTATATTCCTGATCCACGGAGAAACTGCCGTAAAGAGAGGAGAGTCTGACCCATCCATGCCTATCTCCAAAAGAGACCGTCACCCGGATTGAAGGGTGACCGTCGATATAATTGTGGGGGTCCATTAGACTGTGATTGCATCGTGGACAACAAACCTCTAGAGGGAAAATTCGCTCATCCGTAGCAATATCGACCCGATCGAGGCCGGCCTTGGCTTTATTGATAATCTCTTTCACCTTCGGTGGATTGACATTGGAGAAGTAATGTCCATCCACAACCACGATTGGTCCGAGCGCACAGGCCCCGAGGCAGTTCACTGTCTCAAGGGAGACTTCATTGTCCGGTGTCGTTTCATCAGATCTAATTCTCAGCTGGTTTTTAAACTCCTGAATAATGGATTGAGCACCACGCACATGGCAGGCGGTGCCCAGACAGACGGAGATAAGATGTATCCCGCGGGGTTTTAAACTGAACGATTTATAGAAGGTGGCCACACCATAGATATCCACCAGTGAGTGTCCGGTCTTTTGGGCCACGATCCTCAGCGCCTTTTCGGGGAGGTAGCTGTACTTCGCCTGGATTTCTTCGAGGATGGAGATCAGCCCGCCCTTACTGCCGGTATGATGCTCTATGATTCTCAGGATATGTTCCGATTCCATGTCTTCCCCTTCATACAAAAGCTGTCCCTTTAAGACGATGGATTAGTCATGTTACCTGTACTCTTCGCAATGCCAGACCCCTCCCTCAGGTTTTATAAAAGTGCAGGTTTTACGGTCTTCACAAATGCTGCATAGCCCTTTGTATTTACCTGAATCTTTCTCCTCAAGATTAGACCTAAGTTCGGGGGCAGCCGTTAATAAAATGTTTTCAACAATAGGTCTCACTGGACGAGGTTCGTAACCATCAAACTCTTCACACTGTAAAACCGGTCTCCTGAGATCTTTTGTATAAGTACAGGTCGAGGCAGATTTACAGGAGGAACATAGACCAACATATTCTTTCTCTCTTAAAGCAATTCTTAATTCCTTTCTCTTTTTAGTCGGTTGGGTAATTCTCTTCATACTTTCTTCCCTTCTTTTTTATTTGAGGTATTGTCATGAGAGAATAGAGCAATTCTGTTGCCAAAAATGAGGCTCTCGAAACAAATGGCTATTCTTTTCGGTCTGGAATATTACTTATTGGAAAAAGCTAAGAAAAATCGGGGGATTAGGGGATACAATCTTTTTGAAAATGTTCTATCCTATGTTAGGTGATCAATGAAAAAGGGAGGAGTCGTTGGGGAGATTTGAACCGCTGGGAAGAATTTCCTCGAAAGAGGGTTACTCATGTCAAGTGTGTTCCATAGAGTTTAAGTTTTTCTCGCAATGTCTTCCGATCAATTCCGAGTATCTCCGCTGCCCGTGTCTTGTTGCCATCTACACTTACCAAGACATTGCGAATATATTCGGCTTCCACTTCAGCGAGAGTCCTATCAAGACCTATCTCCCGTAGGGCTGAAAAACGCATCAGTGACGGTAGATCCGGGACCTCAATGAGGTCCCCATCCGTCATGACCACAAGGCGCTGGATGACATTCTCAAGCTCTCTCACGTTGCCTGGCCAATGATAATTTTTTAGCAATTGTAGTGCATTATCGGTAAACCGAAGTGTCGGTTTACCTAATTCCTCGGCAAACTTGTTTGTGAAATACTGGGTTAAAAGCAAAATATCATCTCCTCTTTCCCGCAACGGAGGTATTTCAATCGTAATGACATTGATGCGGAAAAAAAGGTCTTCACGAAATACTCCCTTCTTTACCAAACTGGACAAGTCCTTGTTGGTTGATGCCAGAATCCTCACATCTATTCTTCGTGAACGGCTCGATCCAACCATGCAGACTTCCTTATCCTGGAGCACTCGTAGAAGTTTTACCTGCATTGAGAGACTGGTCTCACTGATTTCGTCAAGAAAGATGGTACCACCATCAGCTGTTTGAAAAAAACCTGCCCTGGTTTCGGTGGCTCCAGTAAAGGCCCCTTTGATGTGTCCAAAAAGTTCGCTTTCCAACAGTTCTCCGGGGATAGCTCCACAATTTACTGGGACGAATGGAGCAGAAGCCCTTGGACTATTGTAGTGAATGGCTCGCGCTAAAAGTTCTTTACCTGTGCCGCTTTCTCCTAAGATGAGTACCGTGGCAGAAGCTGATGCAGCTTTGGCTATGGCACTAAAAACTTTTTGCATTGCTTCTGACTCACCAATAAGGCCGTAAAAAGTCGGCTGTGCCCGATGCAATCGGACTTCTGCAGCCCTCCGAACATGGAGTTTGTCGAGTGCCCTCCGGACAGCCGAGAAGAGTTCCTGGTCGGTAAAAGGTTTGGTCAGATACTCCTCGGCACCGATCTTAACCGCCCTGACTGCCCCTTCGATTGTAGGGTAACCGGTAATCATCATAACCTCGGTTTCTTTAAAGTTTTCTCGGACATGCCTTACTAAATCGAGACCACTGACCCCCGGCATTTTGAAGTCTGTGATGACCAAATCAATGGGGGTAACGTCGAGTATTTTTATGGCTTCAGAAACATTAGAGGCAACGAAGGCCTGGTATCCTTGTGATGTCAGGTTTCTCTGGAGCACCTCCAATGTATTTGGGGTATCATCTACGACCAGAATCCGTTCTTTCTTAACTGAATCTGCCATTTAGTTACCTACTTCAACATCGAGTGAACCCATTACGGGTAGTTGAATCTCGAACCTCGAACCTTGATTGATTTTACTCTCAACTTTGATAGAACCTCCGTGCGATGTCACAATGCCATGTACAACAGGTAGTCCCAACCCTGTTCCTTGGCCAAAATCCTTCGTCGTAAAAAATGGAGTGAATATCTGCTTCATTACCTCTTCGTTCATGCCGATCCCTGTATCTTCCACAATGAGCGAGACGTGTTCCTTATCAGGAAGAGTCTGGATTGTCAACATACCTCCTGTAGGCATTGCTTGCAATGCATTCACGATCAGATTGACAAGAACTTGATTCAACTGTGATGGATCAGCAGAAATCTCTGGCAGATCAGGAGAAAGTGAACGGGCCAGTTCAATTCCCTCTTTGGCGCACCGAGATTCAAAAAAATGGAGTCCCTCTTCGACCAACTGATTTAAGTTGACTTTTGTCTTTCTTGGAGGCAATTTTCGAGCAAATATCAGAAGCTTCTTGACCAGTTCCCGTGCATTCAAAGAAGCAGTCAAGATCTTCTCGATGTCCAACTCGGCCTGTTTGGGAAGGCCTTGGCATTTCTTTGAGAGTTGGGCAAATCCTAAGATATTACTTAAGGGTTCATTCAGTTCATGGGCTACACCTGCAGCGAGTTGCCCGATGGTGGCCAATCGGTCAGCATGTCTAAGTTGTTCTTGGAGCTCAAATTTGTCCTGCTCAGCCTGTTTCCGGGTGATGATAATTGCCACCTCTTTTGCAAGAGTATCAATCAGATTTCGCTCCTCTTTAAGGAATGGCCCCTCATCAAGCTCAGGTTTGTCCTCTGAGTAGACCACCTCAACCATACCTCGTTGTTTTCCACTCACGATTATATCTGCCGTCTGTTTATGCTTTCCCTCTTGAAAACCAGGGGTTGAATACGAATGCCCATCCAAAATGATCTCTGCGGAGGCAATTTCAGAATATAACCAGGCTGGAGGGAGAAGCTCCACAATGCTTTGCAAAATCTCTTCCAACGCTATGTTAGGTTGGGCAGCCAAGCGAGCTATACCATAAAGGCATGTCAGTTCTTTGACCCGTTCGCGTAAATCTGACTGGGCATGCCGGTGTGCCAAAGCAATTCCAAGAACCTGGGCGAGGTCTTCGTAAAGTTCTCTTTCATCCTTTGTAAAAAAGTCCCTTCGTTTACTCTTCAATATCAAAAGCCCGATATTTTTATTGTCGACCAAAAGAGGTATACAGCCAAGGGATCGATAATCACCATTGAAATTGAAACCATGAGCATGCGATTCTCTGTTAGGCTTCGATTGGAGGGTAAGTAGTTTCTTTGTATTACCTGTCCAAAAACTTCCTTTCTTTGTGAAAACAGGTAGGGAAGGATCAACCCGACCACGGATAAGGTCGCTGCACAGATATACCAAGTTCGGATCATCATCCGGACTTGGTATAATCTCACCTCTCTTATTTTGTACGTAGGATTTAATTTCCAAGGAAAATGGTTGCTTGGAAGGCCGCTTCGCTTCACAACGAAAGTATTTCCCATGTTCTTTCAACCACATTTCTACCGCATCGCATCCCGAGAAGTTCATGATCATCTTCGAGACTTCCTGCTGGAAGTGAGGTCTCAGGAGACCCTGATTTGCATATTTTAATATTTGTTGGGATAGGGCTCGAAAGTCTTTTAGCAACCTGCGGGGATGGACATTTCTTTTAATTCGATTTGAACGATTCATATTCATTAACATCCCAGATCTCTATAAATGTATTCATTTTAGGTTTTTTCTGGGATTATTTCAAGCGACCCCCGGAATGTGGAGGGTTTGGTCTTTAGAGGATCTCGGCTCAAAACTTCTTATGGATGGGATTTTATATTGTGGTTGCGGTCGATTCTGATTCCTCGGACATAAATTTCGATCAGGGTGAGAAAGAGGGTGACGATCATCGGACCAGCCACCAGTCCGATGAGTCCAAAAACCTGGATCCCTCCTAAGACAGCGAAGAAGAGCAAGAGGGGATGGATTTTCGTCCTTGTGCTGATTAAGAGGGGCCTGAGCAGATTGTCCACCATGCTGATTCCAAAAATTCCGATGACCAGCAGAATGATCCCCTTCAAGAACGATCCCTGAACGAACAAGAGGACTGAAGCCGGAGCCCAGATGAGGGCGGTTCCCCCGATAGGGATGAAGGAGAGGAAAGCCATCGCTGTCCCCCAAAAGATGGGAGAGGAGAGTCCGAGGGCCCAAAAAGATAGTCCACCCAAGAGACCCTGAAGGATGGCAATAAGAATCCCTCCGTAAATCGTCGCGTAAACCATATCCTTGAACCGGAGGATGAGAAGGTCTCTTTCCTTTGATGGAACAGGGATCACCTCCTTCAATCTTTCGAACAGACGATCCCCGTCTTTGAAGAGGTAATAGAGGGAGAGAAGGGTAAAGAAGAATCCAATGACAAAAGTGGAGAGGCCCTTGATGATCTTCGTCGTCTGGTTGAAAAGAAAGGTGCTGATCTGCTGAAGATTCTTTAAAAGAAAGTCGAGCGGTTCCTTCTGAGAGAGATCGAGGGATCGATTCAACCTCATCAAGACCCATTTAAAGATGGGGATCTCGCTGATCCTCTCCATGTGAGCCTGAAGTTGACCTGTCTTGATCATCTCCTCCACCTGGTGGTAAACCTCAACCACCTCGACCGCCAAGGAGGCCATCAGAAGGCTGGAGGGCAAGACGATCACAGAGAGGACGAATAAGGTCATGATCCCTGCAGAGAGGGTTCCTCTCTTTTTCAAAAGGTGTTGAAGTTTTTTGAAGACGGGATAGAAGGCAATGGCCAGGAAGATGGCCCAAAGGATAGACGGCAGAAATGGAGATAGGATTTGATAAAGGAGATAGACGGAGAGGAGAGTCAGAAAAATGGTGAAGATGAGAAAGATATGCTCTTTTTTCATTCTCCCTCAAACTCTAAATTCCACTGACCAATGACTAATGACTTACAACTATTTTTCGGCCTTTTACCAGGTAGATCAAAGGCAGACTTCCAATCGTAATGGCCATCTTCACGATGTATTGCCCTTTGATCAGGATCCAGATGGGCATGATCCCGTAGAATGCGAGGGTGATGAAGACCACACTGTCGACCCACGTGGAGATGGCATTGCTTACCAGCACTCTCACCCACTTCGGCCCTCGAACATGGGCTCTCCAGAATGCAAAGATTTCGGCATCGATGAATGCACTGATGAGGTAGGCGGTCAGGCTCGCAATCACGATCCTCGGAGTGCTTCCCAACACTCCTGCAAAGGCCTCTTGCCCTGAATAGAAAGAAGGGTGAGGGAGAATCACAGCCAGATGGGAATAGAGGGCAAGGAGGATGTTTGCAATGAAGGCAGCCCAGATGACCTTTCGAGCCCCCTGTTTACCAAAGGACTCATTGATCAGATCGATCAGAGTGAAGGTGAGGGTATAGATAAAGATGGCTGCCGGAACAACGATGCCACCCAGTTGGACCGGTTTGGAGGCGGTCACATTGGCGATCAATTCACAGGCGATGTAGAGTCCGATGAGGATCGTCCCCATGGAGAGGCGGTTACTCCTTGAAACGGAGAAGAAGGATGGGCGTTTCGGCCCGGGTTAAGACTTTGAGCGCAACGCTTCCCAAGACCCACCGAGTGATTCCAGAACGACCATGGGTGCACATGACGATAAGATCCACTCTGCTCTCCTTTGCAAAGTCGATGATCTCCACAGCCACCTGCTGACCTGTCCTCACCACTGCCGTCACCTTATAGCCTTCTTTCTTCATCTCCTCGGCGAGATTGGCGAGATACCTCTCGACCGTTTCTTTCTGCTTCTCATCGATGATGAGAGGTGTCACCAGCTCCGGTGACCCATAGATGGGCATAAAGGGGACAACTTGGAATAGAATGATTTCAGCATCGAAGGTCTTCGCCAACTTCTCGGCCTGATCCAACGCCTTCTTTGCCAATTCCGAACCATCCAAGGGGACTAAAATCTTCTTATACATACTCCCACCTCCCTTAAAATCCTCCCAGCTCCTTTAGGAAAGAGGGCCGAGGGAATTACTCATTTCCACGATTGTGTGGAGGATCTAACCACATATGGAATACCTTATATCAATATACCAATTTTGCATTCGCATGGCAACAGAAAAGAGGCTATCGATCTATTTACCAAAAAAGAGATGAGATTATTGAAAAAACCGATTTGACATCCTTTCTTGAGCTATTAAAATGGTGTGAGGAGGAGAAAGATGGCTGAGTTCGATTGGCCTCAGAAGGATCTGAGGTCTTGGAGACACTCAGAGGCTTATCAGGGAAGGGGGTGGAGGTCCTCTCCTGCGGAACCTGTCTTGACTTCTATGGATTGAAAGAGAAGGTGGAGGTAGGTGTGATTTCCAATATGTATGACATTGTCCGGTCCTTATTGGAAGCCGACCGCGTGATCAGGCCATGAGGTGCATCTTTATTTTTGAATCAGTTCACCAGGTGATGAGGGCTGAGAAAGTTCTCAAAGGGAAGGGGATGGCGGTTGACCTCATCCCTGTGCCACGGGAGATCAGTTCGGATTGTGGGGTAGCCATTGAACTGCCTGATGAACTGCGCGAAGAGGCAAGGCATCTCTTTGAACAAAATGGGATATCGATCGTGAAATGTTATAGAATGTTATAGAAGGTTTCGAAGAGAAGATGGGAATATTCCGTCTGTCTGAAAGATATCTGAGAAAATTGAGATACCAACTCGCAGGATGGAGAAAAGGAATGAATGGTGTGCGTCTCACGTCAAAGGTTCGGAAGGCAGGTTGAGCCTCTAAGGTGGGTCCAGAGGATCTGGATCATATTTTAAGGGAACTGCCTATTCGAAAAGACCCAAACGTCTTGGTAGGATTGGAGACATCCGACGACGCTGGGGTCTATCGGTTGAATGACGAGGTTGCCCTCGTTCAGACGGTCGATTTCTTTACGCCCATAGTGGACGACCCCTTCACCTTCGGCCAGATCGCCGCTGCCAATGCTTTAAGTGATGTTTACGCCATGGGAGGGACCCCTCTCACTGCCTTAAATCTGGTGGCCTTTCCCATCAAGACCCTCTCTTTCTCAATTTTGAAGGAGATTTTGCGTGGAGGGCTGTCGAAGATGGAGGAGGCTGGCGTCGCCTTGGTGGGAGGGCATACGGTCGAGGATCCAGAAGTGAAGTACGGTCTTGCAGTCACAGGCATCGTCCATCCGAATAAAATTCTGACAAATGCAAAAGCAAAGGCAGGGGACCGACTGGTTTTGACTAAACCCCTGGGCACAGGAATTATCGCCACTGCCCTTAAGGGAAGCGTGGCTTCTGAGGAGGCAGTCCAAAAGATAGTGGAGAGCATGACGACACTCAATTGGAAGGCCTCTGAACGAATGAAGGCCTTGCCCGCTCATGCTTGCACTGACATCACAGGGTTTGGTTTCATCGGACATGCTATGGAGATGGTTCTGGCAAGTCAGGTGGGGATGGTGATTCAATCAAAAGATATTCCTATCTTTCCTGAAGCCATGGAATATGCACGGTTGGGTCTGATCCCCGGAGGCGCTCATTCGAACCGTGACTTTTTCTCCTGCCGAGCGGATGTCCAACCAGATGTCCCTGCTCTGTTAATGGATCTTCTTTACGATCCTCAGACCTCTGGGGGTCTCCTGATCTCTCTGCCTTCTGATGAAGCGGAGAGGCTGGTGGAGGCACTCAAAAAGGAGGACATCGATTCATCCATTGTGGGAAGGGTGGTCGATGAACCCCGTGGGAGAATTCAGATCGTTTGATCCCTTTCTGCTTCGGCCCTAAAACTTCCCTCTCCCATCGAGGGAGAGGGGGAAATAGTCAAGGTCAGTCTCGTTCTTAAGTCCAAACTGTCGCTTGCTATGAGAGTAAGGTTACGTTAGAATAGGAAGGTCAAAATAAACGAAAGGGTACGAAATTCGATGGAGATTGAGGTTAAACTTTTTGCTACGTTAAGGGATTATCTCCCAAAAGGGAGCGGCCGCTTCTCCTGTAAGATGGAGATCGATGGCCACACCCGGATTCAGGATGTCTTGTCAAGGCTCAACATACCTGAAGAGATACCTAAGATCATCTTGGTCAATGGCATCCATGGGAAGAAGGAGCAGGTATTAAAAGAAGGCGATGTGGTGAGTATTTTCCCTCCTGTTGCAGGAGGCTGATTTAAAGCACCAAATTCCAATGATCAATAACCAAATAAACTCCAAATTCCAATAACCAAAACTTAAATTTGGTTTATAATCATTGATAATTGGTTATTTGTGCTTATTTGGAGCTTGGAATTTGGTGATTGGAATTTAACTTACTATGTTATGATTACTTCTTTCTCTCTTTCAGTTCTCTAATCTTGTTTTTCAACCTTTCTATCTGATCCGGTTTGGGATCCAATTTTTGAGCCTTTTCGTAAAGTTCTATTGCCTTTTCGATCCGGCTCAGCTTTGAATACCCATCGGCCAGGTGTTCAGTGATGATGGGATCGTCTGGGGTCAATTGGTTTGCCTTTTCGAGTTCGGTCACGGCCCTCTCGTAATCCCCTAACTTAAAATAGACCCAGCCCAAGCTATCCGTGATATAGCCCATATTGGGTTTCAAGGTCATCGCCTTCTGGATTAGTTGAAGAGCCTCTTGGAGATGGATGCTTCGATCCCCATAGGAATAGCCTAAGTAGTTCAAAGCATCCGCGTGGTTGGGGTTCAATCGGAGGACCTCCTTCATCTGCGTGACCATCTGATCAAAGTTGCCCAATTTGTCGTAGAGCGCTCCAAGTTGATACTGGATCTCGATATCCTCCTTGTTATGATCCAGGCCTCTTTTGAGAGTCGCCAAAGCCTTTTCCAATTGGTTCTCCTTTTCGAAAAGGGCTGCGAGGATGAGATAGAGTTCTCCATCCTTCGGTTTGACCTGAATCGATTCCTCCATCATTCGAATGGCCTCTTCGATTTTGTTCTGTTTCCTTAAGACCAGGACGATGCTTCTCCTCGAGTCTGCAAAAAGGTCGGATTCGACTGGGATCTTCTTGAATTCTGAGATGGCCTGATCGAAGGCACCTTTTTCTACATAGGCCGCCCCTAAATAATATCTCACCCGATCATCTTTGGGGTGGGCGGCAAGGACAAAGTTGAATTCCAAGATGGCTTGGTCCAGTTCTCCCTGTTCCATATAGATCAGGCCCATCTTTGTGCGGATATTGAGATCCTGTGAATCGAACTTTTGAAGCTCCCGAAATTGATCCAATGCCTCATCCAACTTCTTCTTTTTGATATAGATTTGACCCAGTCGTTGTCTTGCCCTTTTGTTGCCCGGGTCGAGGTTGAGGACCTCTTGGTAGACCTCGAGAGCCTTCTCCGGCTCATTCTGAATTTCATGGATAATCCCCAAATCCAGGAGCACAATGATCATGTTGGGTTCGATGTCCAAGGCCTTTAAGAAGTATTCCTTGGCCTTTTCATAGGATTTCGTCTCAGCATAAATCCTTCCCAGGTAGTAGAGCCCTACTGCCGATCTGGGCTCGGCCTGGAGGAACCGCTGAAGAATCTGGATGGCCTGATCATATTCCTGCTCGTCTGCATAGAGGGAACTGAGGAAGAGGTAACTTTCCCGATGGTGGGGATCGATCTTAATCGCCCTTTGGTATAATTCGATGGCCAAGCGGTTCTTCTTAAGGGAGGTGTAGATTCCACCCAAGATCAAATGGGCCGTTAGATCATCGGGGTCATGGAGAAGGGCAGCCTTACACTCCTCAATGGCGTCGTTCAGGAGGCCTTTATGAATATAGAGGGTGGCCAATTCCACATGCAAGAAAGGGTCTTTTTCGTCGTATGCGATCGCCCGTTTGATTTCTTCGATCGCCTCATCAAGCTTCCCCTCCCTTGACTGGAGCTGAGAGAGGAGGAAGTGGTAATAGGCGAGGGGGTTCGGAGGAGCCTTTTTTGGCGATTTTAACTGGAGCATTTGAGGTGAGTTAGGTTCTTGCTTGAGTTGTTCAACCTTCGGGACTCCGGCACAGCCGGCCAGAAGGGAAATGGAAAGGAGAAGAGAGAAAAAATGTAGCGAGATGGAATGCATACATTTTTAATAACATTGTTTCTCATTCGAGTCAATGAAGATTCAGGAGCTCAATTTGGGTTGGTCTTCTTGATAAAGCGGTAAAGGGTTCTCGGATTGACCTTAAGAATTTCTGCTGCGACTCTTTTGTTTCCAGCGGTCTCTTTCAACACCTCTGCAATGTATTCAGCCTTGACCTCGTCCAACGATTTACGGTCCATCGCTTCTCTCCTGACTAGGTCTGGAGCCCCTTCTTTCAGGTTTTTGGGGAAATCCTTGGGGGTCAAATAGTCCTGATCTGCCATGACCACTGCCCTTTCGATGACATTTTCCAATTCCCTCACATTCCCCGGCCAATGATATTCCAAGAGGAGTTCCATCGCCTCTTTTGAGATTCCCTTGATCTGCTTCTGATTTTCTTTTGTGTAAAGGTCGAGAAAATAGTAGGTCAGCAGAGGGATATCCTCCTTCTTATCCTTCAGGGCGGGGAGAAAAATAGGGAAAACATGGAGACGGTAGAAGAGGTCTTCACGGAACTTTCCTTTTTTTACATTGGCTTCCAAATCTTCATTGGTCGCCGCAATCATTCGGACATCGATCTTGATCCTTTCCGTGCTCCCTACCTTCATCACCTCCTTCTCCTGGAGGACTCTCAGAAGTTTCACCTGAACAGAAGGGAGAATGGTTGAGATCTCATCCAAAAAGAGCGTCCCCCCATTGGCCTCCTCAAAAAGTCCTCTCTTGGCCTGGACTGCTCCGGTAAAGGCACCTTTGGTATGGCCAAAGAGTTCGCTTTCAACCAATGTTTCAGGAATTGCTCCGCAATTGAAAGGAATGAAAGGTTTGTCAGCCCTTGCACTATTATAATGGATGGCCTTAGCAACCAGTTCTTTGCCCGTTCCGCTTCCTCCGTAGATGATCACAGTGCTGCTGCTGGGAGCCACCTTTTCAATCAAGGAGAAGACCTCTTGCATCTTTTTGCTCTTCCCGATGATATTTTTGAACTCGAATTTTTTCCTCACCTCCGTCCTCAGGAGACGATTTTCCCTTAGGAGGAGGTTCTCCTTCTGGACTTTTGAGATGTGGATGCAGAGTTCATTGAGGTCGACCGGTTTGGTAATATAATCGTTCGCCCCCAGCTTCATCGCTTCAACGGCTGTTTCGATCGATCCATAGGCGGTCATCAGGATGACCATCATCTCCGGTCTCGTCTCTTTGATCGTCTTGAGGAGTTCGAGGCCATCCATCCCTGGCATCTTCATATCGGTCAATACCAGATCGAAGACATCGTTTTCGATCCTTTCGATCGCCTCAATTCCGTTTTGGGCGACTTCGACAGAAAACCCTCCGAGTTGGGAAAGGCCCTTTTTGAGAATCTCCCGAACAGGGGCTTCATCATCGACGACCAATATTTTCATGGTTTCCACATGTCGCTCCTTAGCGTACTTCTATCAAAAATCGTCATCAAAATCAATAAGGATAACATTCACGGGTGACTTTGAACGGTTGCCCAATAGAATTTTTGAAAAGTGTTAGGAATTTTTTAAAAGTGCACTCTTTATGATTTAAAAGTGCACACCTTTTAATTCAGAGTTTTTGACTTTTTGGACATCAATCAACTTCTCGTCGCACCAGAAACGGATTTCAGAAATTTCATCATCAAGAGGGCAAATACGTAGGTTAACCTGTTTTCTTGGATCAGCGTGGACTTTGAATCGCAGGTTGCTAATAGAAATTTTTCGATAAGGGTCAGTGATTCTGTTCATTCTGAGACAGAAGATATCCTTCACCGATTGGAAAGGCGGCCTGATTTTGAATTCTCTAAAGAGAGACTGATTCTCTTTTAAAGCTCTTTGAAAACGAAGATAAGCAATCTCCTTGGTGGTGGAATGAACTTGTTGGTGGTTATATCTGTGGAGTTCCTGGTTCAGGATCATTTGGGCCTGTTGGATATCGGTAATATCTTCTCTGACGCAGGTTCGGATGAGTCGATCCTGGAGCCAGCCGTAAGGTCTCTCGATCTTGCCTCTGGCTTGAGGGGAGAGGGAGTGAATGACCTTCACATTGCAGTCTTCCAGAACCTGTTTCCACTGAGGGGTGGCCTCATCGGTCAGGAGGTGGTGCTTTCTCCAGAGGGAGTCCCTTCCCTGGACAAATCGAAAGATCGAGTGGGAGTCTACATAGTAGCAGTAAGGGAGTCCGTATTGAAGGATGACGGTTTGGAGGGCCAGGATATGAGTCCAGCTGGTCTCTTGTTTGACCAAAACGGCATAAAGGATCAACCGGCTATAATCATCGAGGGAAGTAATCAGGTACCATTTTTCTTGGGCTGCTGGTGCCCAGAGATGATGAGAGGCGTCATGTTGAATCAGTTCTCCAACATAATGGGTTAAGACTTCTCGATCATGAAGCGTCTTTTTAGGTTTCTTGAGATAGAATCCATGTTTTTTGGCCCGATCAATAATGGTACTCAAGGAGACCTTCTGATGGTATGTCTTTCCCAACCAGGCTTTGATGTAGCTGTAATTGTAAGATCTTAAAGGGACTTCTTTGTTTTGGATGATTTCTTTTTCGATGGCTAATTCTTTGAGGATATTCTGTTCAATCTCAGGAGAGATACTTCGGGAAGGCGTAGTTCTCTGGTATTGGACCGTGAAGTGCTGAGGATTTTCTTTATACTGTTTCAGGAGCATGAAAAATCGCCTTCTGCTGATCCCCAGGATCTCCTGAATATATTTCCGTTGCACTTCGTTCTTTAAATACCGTTGGAGAAGCTCTTTGACCGAATCTGAAGTAAACCGCTTGTGTAATTGGGACATAATCTTAGACCTCCTTTGGGGTTTTGGATTATCTCCCTCAAATCGAAGCGAGAGGCGACAGCGAGTTATCCACAGAGTGCTACGAGAGCTCCGAGATTTTGCCCTTCGGGCCGCCCCGCTCCACCTGGAGGGCGCTGGGCTAAAATCTCTCCGCTCTCTACCCCTCTATGGATAACTCAAAAATCGGGAGTGCACTTTTAAATCGTAAATCTGAAAAAACGGTGCACTTTTAATTCGTAAATGACATAGAATTTTTGAAAAGTTGACATATCTCAAATCTTTTAGTATGAATATCTTAGAAAGGATAGATCGCTAGGGGAGCTGATTTGGCTGAGAGTCCCTGTCCCAAGGAGGCGGGGAGACCCTACGAACCTGTTTGGGTAATTCCAGCGAAGGGAAGCGGAAAGAGATGACAAAGCCGTAATGCCTCGATTGGAATTACGGCTTTTTTTCACCCGTCTGATTGTCATTCCTGCGAAAGCAGGAATCCATTTCTTTTTGGAAAGTTATTTCTGGATTCCCGTTTGCACGGGAATGACAGAATACGATCAAGGTAATTAAGAGATTATTTTTTTTAAACCATTCGGGAGGTTTTTATGGTTCTTGACGAAAAAATTATCACTCAGGCGATTATCGATCGGTACTTCCAAAAGCTAAAAGGTAGCCTTGTGGTCGACGTGGCTGTCGTGGGCGGAGGCCCATCGGGTCTTGTCTGTTCCTATTTTCTGGCCAAGAATGGGGTTGAGGTCACGCTCTTCGAGAGGAAGCTCTCGATCGGAGGCGGAATGTGGGGCGGAGGGATGATGTTCAATGAGATCGTCGTCCAGGAGGAAGGGAAGAGGATCCTCGACGAGTTTGGGATTCGATCTCATCCTTACGGAGAGGGTTATTATACTGCGGATTCGATCGAGGCCATCTCAACCCTCTGTTCAAGGACAGTCAAGTCTGGAGCAACCATTTTCAATCTCATCAGTGCTGAGGATCTCATCCTTCGGGAGAATCGCGTCACTGGACTGGTTCTCAATTGGACAGCCGTGGAGATGGCCAATCTCCATGTCGATCCTCTCACCGTTCAGTCGAAATTCGTTGTCGATGCCACAGGCCATGCCACTGAGATCGTCGCCATCCTCCAGCGAAAGAATGAGGTAAGGCTTTACACAGAGACAGGCAAGATCGTAGGCGAGAGATCGCTATGGGCGGAGGCGGCTGAGAGGGATACGATGCTAAACACGAGAGAGGTCTTTCCAGGACTCTATGTGGCCGGCATGGCAGCCAACGCGACCTTTGGGTCGTATCGAATGGGTCCGATCTTTGGAGGGATGCTCCTTTCGGGCGAGAAAGTGGCCTCTTTAATCACAGAGGAATTAAGGAGATCGAGATGAAGCGAATTCTGACAATTGCAGGGTCGGATTCTGGTGGTGGAGCCGGAATTCAGGCGGACTTGAAGGCGATCACTCTGCTTGGGGGTTACGGGATGAGTGTCCTCACTGCCGTCACTGCACAGAATACCCTGGGCGTTCAGGCGATCCATGAAGTTCCTGCTCCGTTTGTTGAAACGCAGATCGATTCTGTTCTCTCCGACATCGGGGTCGATGCCATCAAGACAGGGATGCTGGCCAATGCGGAGATTATCGCAGTGGTCGCTAAAAAGATTGAACAATATAAAGTGGAAAAAGTAGTGGTGGACCCTGTGATGGTGGCCAAGAGCGGCGATCCTCTTCTTCGAAAAGATGCCCAAGAGGCACTGATCAAGCGATTGATCCCTCTTTCGATGGTGATCACACCAAACCTGATGGAGGCATCCGTTCTCACCGGAGTAAAGGTGAGATCTATCGGAGAGATGAAGGAGGCAGCCCATCGGATCTATGAGTTGGGTGCCAAGCACGTGGTGGTGAAAGGAGGCCACTTAAAAGGAAAGGCGATCGATCTCCTCTATGACGGAGAGAGAGATGATGAAATAGAGAGTCCGAGGATTGATACAAAGAACACGCATGGAACGGGGTGTACCTTCGCTTCAGCGATTGCCACCCTTTTGGCAAGAGGCGATACCGTTTCTGAAGCGGTGAGAAAGGCGAAGGTCTTCATCACCATGGCCATTCAGTCGAGCCTCAGCCTTGGAAAAGGGACAGGTCCGACCAACCCCTCTGCTTATGTCCTGAGAGAGATGGAGCGATACCGTGTGATCCAGGAGTTAAAGAGGGCAATCGATGTTTTAAAGGAGGAGAAGGTAGGACATCTTATCCCAGAGGTCTCTTCCAACTTAGGTTATGCCCTTCCAAATGCCGAGGGGATTGGCGATGTGGCTGCCTTCCCGGGGAGGATCGTCCGATTTAAAGATACGATAGCGACCCTCACTGATCCAGAATTCGGCGCCTCTCAGCACATCGCCAATATTATCCTCACGGTCATGAGATTCGATCCAGAATATTGTTCAGCAATCAATATCCGGTACTCAAAAGAGAACGTTGCTCAGCTAAGGGAGAGGGGTTTCCTTGTTGGCCATTTTGATCGGAGGTTTGAGCCGAAGAGAGTGAAACAGAAGGAGGGTTCTTCGTTAGAGTGGGGTGTTGGAGAGGTCTTGAGAAAGATGAAGCGGGTGCCTGATTTCATCTATGATGAAGGCGATGTGGGTAAGGAACCCATGATCCGAGTCCTTGGGAGGAATCCTACGGAAGTCGTAAATAAGGTTTTGAAAGCATTTTAGATCTGCAATTTTCGACCGTCCGTCGTATGTTGTTAGTTGTCTGTTGCTTCCAATTAGCCACTGACGACAGACAACGGAGAAGGAGATGTTTATGTCAGGTATAGAGCCAATTCCAAAGGAAGAGAGGAATTTAAGGGGGTGGGATTTTTTTCTGCTCTGGGCAGGGGCAGCGGTCTCCTTGGCGGAGATATGGGCTGGGGGCTTGATCGCACCTCTTGGCCTCCGTTTGGGACTTTGGGCCATTCTTCTTGGTCACGTCATCGGCAACACCCCTTTTGCCTTAGGTGGCTTAATCGGAAGCCAATGGGGCATTCCAACGATGGTCAGCGTCAGGCCCTCTTTCGGAATCAGGGGTTCCTACTTGGCAGCAGCTCTCAATGTGATCCAACTCGTCGGCTGGACAGCAGTGATGTTGATCGTCTGCGGTGGAGCAGCGGATGCGATCTCCAAGTTTTACGGCTTTTCAAACCCCAACCTCTGGATCATCCTCTCCGGAATCATCACCACCCTCTGGGCATTGGTGGGACACCGCATCTGGAAATGGCTGGAACGAATTTCTGTGGCCGCCTTACTGGTTTTATGTTTGGTCATGACTTACCTGGTTTTCAAAGAGTACGGTTGGGAGAAACTCTCCCTCATTCCGAGGCAAAAAGATTTTCCTTTCATGATTGGAATGGATCTTGTGATCGCCATGCCTATCTCATGGCTTCCTTTGGTTTCAGACTACTCCCGCTTTGCTACGGATTCGAGGTCAAGCTTTTGGGGTACTTGGATCGGATACTTCATCCTCTCCTCCTGGATGTACCTCATCGGTTTGGCCGCCTCATTGGCCACGAAGTCTCCAGATCCTTCAGGAGTCGTGATGAATCTCATGTTAAAATTTGGTTGGGCGATCCCGGCTCTCATCATCGTCCTCTTCTCCACCTTCACCACCACTTTCTTAGATATCTATTCCACTGCGATCTCGGGATTGAATATCGTTCCCAAATTGGGAGAACGGAAAGGTGTGATCATCGGCGGAGTTTTGGGGACAGCCACAGCCCTCATCTTCCCCACCCTTCTGAACTATGAGCACTTCCTTCTCTTTGTCGGAGCTATGTTCTGTCCTTTATTCGGAATCGTTCTCGTCGATCACTTTCTCATAAGGAAAGGTTCTCTCGCTTTGGGGGATCTTTATAGGACAGATGGAAAATATTGGTTCTGGAGAGGGATAAACCCCCTCGCCATCCTTGCTTGGGGGATTGGGTTTGCCATCTATCTTAGATTTTCACCCATGTTGATGGAGAAGGTCGTGGGCATCAAGGTTTCACTTCCGTGGCCGATCGGTTCATCTTTGCCGAGCATGATATTGGCAGGCCTGGTTTATTGGGCATTGAAGAAAAGATGATTTCGGAATGCAGAGTGCGGAATGCGGAATTAAAATTCCCTGCCTGCGCCTGCCTGCGGTAGGCAGGGCAGGCAGGCGAAATCCGCACCCCGAATTCCCAATTTATTGGGGGTGTTGCTATGACACAAAAAATTGAAGCTCAGAAAAGAATTATCACGAAAGAGATGGAGGTAGTCGCAAGAGAGGAGGAGGTTTCCTCTGAATGTCTTCGGGAAAGCATCGCCTCTGGCCGAATCATCATCGCGGCCAATCGAAACCATCGAGGAGTGAAGCCCGTAGGGATTGGGGAAGGGCTTCGGATCAAGGTGAATACGAACATCGGGACTTCCTCTGACCATATCGACTTAGAGGAGGAGCTGAGAAAACTCGAAATTTCGATCGAGGCGGGGACGGATACGGTGATGGACCTGAGTACCGGTGGAGATATCGATGCGATCCGAAAGGAGATCATCTGTCATTCTTCTATCCCCATCGGAACGGTTCCCATCTATGAGGCGGCCGTCGAGGCTGTCAGGCGTAGAAAGGCTTTGGCTAAGATGACGGTGGAGGATATTTTTGAAGTGATTGAGCGTCAGGCAGAAGAGGGCGTGGACTTCATGACGGTCCATTGCGGCGTGACCCGAAATGCTGTGGAACGGCTGAGACGGGCTCGGCGACTCATGGGTGTGGTCAGCCGGGGTGGGTCATTCCTCATCGAATGGATGATTTATAATGGTCAAGAAAATCCGCTCTATGAGCATTTTGACCGACTCTTAGGAATCGCCAAAGCGTATGATGTCACCCTGAGTTTAGGAGATGGATTGAGGCCAGGTTCCTTGGCAGATGCGACAGACCGACCACAGGTGGAGGAGACGATTGTGCTTGGAGAATTGACGGAGAGGGCTTGGGCAGAGGGCGTTCAGGTGATGATCGAAGGACCTGGCCACGTCCCCCTCGATCAGATTGAGGCAAACGTCCTTTTGGAGAAGCGATTGTGCAAGGGCGCTCCTTTCTATGTGTTAGGGCCGTTGGTGACCGATATCTCTCCCGGATATGATCACATCACCTGTGCCATTGGCGGTGCCATTGCAGGAAGGGCAGGGGCCGATTTCTTGTGTTATGTGACACCTTCTGAACACCTGAAGTTACCTTCTGTGGAAGATGTGAGAGAGGGCGTGATTGCCACAAGGATTGCAGGCCATGCAGCAGATATTGCCAGGGGAAGTAAGAAGGCATATCAAAGAGACTTTGAGATGTCAAAGGCCCGAAAGAATTTTGACTGGGAGAGACAAATTGAACTTTCCATCGATCCGACGAAGGCGAGGCGTTATCATGAGGAGGGGAGGTCTGGTGAAGGGGATGTATGCACCATGTGTGGAGAATTCTGTGCCATCAAAAGGGTAAAAGACTTCTTTCAAAATAGTTAGAAGTTCGGAGTTCAGAGTTTTTTTCTAATCATTCAAAATGTTTAATTACTCCGAACTAATAACTCAAAACTATCATTCTGAAATTAAAGAAAGGGGGAATGACGATGAAGAAGAAATTGGCTAAGAAGCAAGCGGCAAAAAAGAAGGTGGTGAAGGTTGAAAAACCAGCCAAGAATGACGTAGCTGAGCTGAAAAGAGAGATGGCGAGGTTAAAAAGGCAGTCCAACACAAAGATCAGAGAATTGGAATCGAAAGTTAAAGAGACGACAGAAGAACTCGTAAAGAAAGAAGTGGAGCTGAATAAGCTGAAAGAAGAGGTCGAATATAAGAATAAACAACTGGCTTCAAAAGAGGTGGAGATGGAGAGTTATAAGAAGGTGGCCGAAGAGAAGATCTTTCAACTTGAGGCAAAGGTGAAGGAGTCGGAAGGAATGACCCAAGGGCCTGCTGCTTAAGGAATTCGGATTTCTATCATTTGCAATTTTCGATTTTCAATTGCCAATCTGAAATTGCAAATTGGAAATCCCGAGCTATTTGTCCAGAACTTCTCTTACCTTACGGGCTAAGGCCTCGACTCCTTGAGCTGCCTCCAAAACTTTATATCCCTGCTCTCTGAGGATCCGGACGGCCACCTTCCGGACGACGACGAAGCTTTCGGCTGAGGAAGTGGCTCAAGCCTTTTTGGCAGCAGGTGTTAAGATGCCACCCTGGGTTCAACCGATTGGCATTGCGTAGTGCCATAGCAGGTTTTCTGTTTCCTAAGTTTTTGATTTCATTGAATTCTTTTTTTCAAACTGTCGAAGATGACTTTGAAGGTTGATTAAACCAATTTCTATTCAGAATGTTGAGGCCACATTCTACTTTCCACCTGCTGCTTTCCAAATCACCCCAGCCCCCCTTTAATAAAGGGGAGATTATTACACCTTAAAGGCCTCCTCCATCCCAATATACTTCTTTCTCAGTTTTGGTTTTTCTATCTTTCCTGTTGGATTACGGGGGACCTCACCGAAAAAAATCTTTTTAGGTCTTTTATATTTAGGTAATTGCTCACAGTACTTGACCACCTCTTCTTCTGTGAGTGTTTTGCCCGGTACGACATCGATGATGACCGTCACCACTTCACCTAAACGCTCATCAGGATAGCCAATGGCTGCTATATCCTTGACGCTCGGGTGGGCATGGAGAAAGTCTTCAACCTCCACAGGGAAAACATTCTCTCCACCACAGATGATGAGGTCTTTTTTCCGATCGACGAGGTAAATAAAACCATCTTCGTCCTGCCTGGCCATATCTCCTGTGTATAACCATCCATTCCTTATCGTCTTTGCCGTGGCCTCTGGATTTCTATAATACTCTCTCATGACGCCATCGCCACGAACAACCAGTTCTCCCACCTCACCCATTTTGACCGAATTCCCTTGCTCATCCACAATGCGAGTTTCCCAGTTGAACCCTGGGAGCCCGATGGCCCCCACTTTATGTTCGTTCTCTATTCCAAGGTGTACGCAACCTGGACCAGTTGATTCACTTAGACCATAGTTTGTATCGTAGGCCATGTTGGGGAAATACTCTTTCCAATGTCTTACCAGCGAAGGAGGAACAGGCTGTGCCCCAATGTGCATGAGCCTCCATTGGCCGAGTTGATAATCTTTTAATTTGATCTCTCCGCTGTCGAGTTTTAAAAGAATGTCTTGAGCCCATGGAACAAGAAGAAAGATGAGCGTAGCCTTCTCTTCGCTGATCGCTTCGAAAACCCATTCGGGTGAAATTCCTTTCAAGATGACAGCCCGTCCTCCCACAATGAAGCTTCCAAACCAATGCATCTTTGCCCCGGTATGATAAAGGGGAGGGATCAGGACAAAATTATCCTTTCTCGTCTGATAATGATGAGCATTCTCTGTAATACAGGCACAGACCATATTCTTGTGTGTCAAAAGGATGGGTTTAGGTGTGCCGGTCGTGCCAGAGGTGAAATAGAGGCCACACGGGTCATCGAGGGTGATGCGAATGTTCGGAGGATTTGAAGAAGATCGCTCAAGTGATCTTTCGAAGGATTCTGCATAACTTGGAATCTCTTTTCCGACAAAGATATAGTCTTTCACAGTCCATAGCTCGTCCTTGACCCCATCGATGCGATCAATAAATTCCTCACCAAAGACGACACATCGAGGTTCTGCCACGTCGCAACAGTATTTAATATCATTCCCGGTAAAACGAAAATTGAGGGGTACAGCCCATGCCCCTGTGCGCACGATACCGAAATAGGCGATCAACCAATCGATGGAGTTTATCATGAGGTGGATGACTTTATCACCCTTCTTTACCCCTTTTCCAATCAGGACGTTTGCAAATCGGTTAACCATCTCATCAAACCGCTTCCATGTGATCTCCCTTCTCTTCCTTTCACTCGGTATTCTCTCTATCAAGGCCAGGCCGTTGGGATACATCCGTGCATTTCTTGCTAACATCTCTCCAATATGGATGTCTAAAGTCCCCATGGCCCCCCTTAGTAATTAAACTTTGCTCTGCAATTGGGATATTGGAATCATGGAATGGTGAAGCCAACTACCATACGATAAAGGTTAAAGGAGCGTCCCCCGCAACAGGACTTGAGGTTGGAGGCTAAAAATTTTTTGCCTCAGACCTAAAGCGAAGCAATCCTCAAGCAACGCGCTCTTTGGGTCTTCTTATTTCCAGGTACGCCGATCGACAATCAGGCTCTCCTTTTCGGAGAGGGTTCCTTTTTCGATGAGCTCAAGTTTATCAATCTTGACCGTGCATATTTCCTTAAAAACGTTTTCAAACTCACTTTGAAACCTGGCCTGATCTTCTGGCCCAGCCTCAACCGTCACGGTTAAATGGTCTTTAAAGTCTAACCGATCCACAACTGCCTGAAGTCTCACTTCACCGAATCTGGATGCGACAAGTCTTAATTGGCTGGGAGCGATAAACATCCCCCTTACCTTTGTCGCTTCGCCAGCCCTTCCGGAAATGCCCATCAAGCGGAACGAGGTTCGACCACATGGGCAGCGTTCTTTGATGTAACGTGAAAGATCTCCCGTTCCAAATCGGAATAAGAGGAAGATGTTGTTCAGTCGAGTGACGACCACTTCACCCAGTTCACCAGGGCCAAGTTGCTTGCCGGTCGTTGGATCCACGATCTCAACGATCACTTCCTCACAGATATGCCAGTGATTCTTCTCCCGGCACTCATAAGCAATATCACCGACCTCTGTGGCTCCATACATCTGATAGGTGTCGATTCCATACTCCTTTTCAAATTTTTCTCTCAAGGAAGGCTGAAGCGGTTCAGCAACGAAACTGGCACGTCTCACCTTGAAATCATTTTTAAAATTGTAACCCATCTCTTCCGCCTTCTTGATAATCGCCATCAAAAAGCTGGGAGTACCGGTATAGGCCGTGACCTCCAGATCACGGATTAATTGGACCTGGTTCTCTGTGCTGGAGGCGCCTGAGGGGACGACCGTGGCGCCCACCCGCCTCAGGCCGCTGTGAAAGGTCAAACCAGCAGCAACCATATGGTAAGAGAAGGCGTTGAGAACCACATCCTCCTTTCTGAAACCCGCTGCATAATAACCTCTGGCCCAGATAGGGTCTTTTTCCGTAAGGTGGGGCTCGTAGACCGGACCCGGAGAGGTAAAGATTCTATCGGTCTTCATATCCTTGGCACAGAATCCAGCAAAGGGAGGGTCCTCTTTCTCAAGTCTGACCAGTTCCTCTCGGGAGATCACAGGCAGCTTTTCCAAGTCCTTGACCGATTTTATATCTGAGGGACGGATGTTCCGTTCATCGAAGATCTTTTTGACCCTTTCAGATCTCTGGTATCCCAGGCGAACCATCTTGGCCAGGTTTCGATTATAATAATCCTCCCTCTTCTTCAGACCCATCTTCTCTTTCTCATCAAAATAGCGAGGCTCTTTTTTGACTGCCATATCTCTCCCGCCTTATAAATCCCAAATCACAAATTCCAAATCCCAAATAAGCTCCAAATTCCAATTTCAAATGACCAAACAGATTTTGTTTCGAATTTGGGTAATTGGGATTTATTTGGAATTTGGTGCTTGGGATTTGGTGCTTCCATATGTCTATGCTCTTTCCGATTTAGAGCCAGCGCTTCCGTCTCTTGTAAGACTTGACTTCTTTGTACGACTTGACGATCCCTGAAGCCGCCGTACCTAAATAAAATTCTTTCACATCTGGATTCTCTCTCAGGTTGCCCGCGGCCTCCTCCATCACGATCTTACCATTCTCCATGACATACCCGTAATGAGCAATCAGCAAAGCCATATTCGCATTCTGTTCGACCAAGACAATGGTGGTCCCCTGCTCCCCATTGATCCTCTTTACAATCTCAAAAATCTCTCTGACCAGAAAGGGTGCCAGACCCAATGAGGGTTCATCCAAGAGCATAAGCTTGGGTCTTGCCATCAATGCCCTTCCCATCACGAGCATCTGTAACTCTCCACCGCTGCAGTACCCGGCCAACCTGTTTTTTCTGGCCACCAATGGTTGGAAGTAATGATAGACCAATTCAAGATCTTTCTTATAAGGCTTACCCCATCTTGTGGCTGTGCCTACCCTGAGGTTTTCTTCAACGGTCAAATATTTAAAAGGCTGGCGACCTTCCAAGACCTGAATGATTCCAAGACGGGTTATATATTCAGGGGCCGAATTCTGGATCGGATGACCCTCATAAACGATGCTGCCTTCTGTCACCTTGCCATTCTCAGGTTTAAGCAATCCAGAGATAGCCTTCAAGGTCGTCGTCTTCCCTGCCCCGTTGCTACCAAGGAGGGATACGATCTGGCCTTTTTTAACGACCAAAGATACCCCTTTTAACACTTGGATGACATCGGAATAAACGACACTGATGTTGTTGAGTTGAAGTAGAACGTTGTCTTCCATAATACCCTCAATAAGAGAATGGCCAGAGCTTAAAGCTCGACTTGACGATGCGCCATACCTCTGCTAAACCTCTCGGTTCAAAGATAATAAAGAGCACAATGGCCAATCCAAAGACGAACTCCCTGAGGGGTGCAATGGTAATGGCAACTTTAGTAAGAGCATTGATATTCATAAGGAAACCTGTTGCATGGGTTAATACTTCATTTAAGAGGGTGATGAAGATGGCACCGAACACAGACCCGGGAATGCTCCCCAAACCTCCAATGATGATCATGGCTATGAATTCAATAGAGAGCATCAATGTATAGGGCTCTGGGGTGATGCTCCCGATATAGTAAGCAGAAAGTCCTCCAGCAAATCCCGCATAGAAAGAACTGATGGCAAAAGAGAGAAGTTTATAGCGAAAGATGGGAATCCCCATACCTTCCGCAGCACGGTCATTATCACGGATAGCGATAAAGGCGCGTCCATATCGGGTGCGGATAAGGTTTACAGCGATCCAGGTCATGACGACGAAGCAGACAAAAATCACATAGAAAAAGGACCTATCACCTTTCACATCCACACCAAAGAGAGTCGCACGAGGAAGAAGAATGCCTTCAGGCCCTTTGGTGAGGGTATCCCATTGGACGAAGAGGTATTGAAGAATAAACTGACCTGCTAAAGTCGCGATTGTCAGATAGAGGTGTTTGAGGCGGACGGAAGGGATTCCAAAAAGCATGCCCACGAGGGCTGTAATGAATCCTGCACAGAGAATGGAGAGCCAGAAGGGGAAACCGACAGCAGTTGCAAGAATGGCGGCCGCATAGGCTCCCACACCGAAAAAGGCACCATGGCCAAGGGAGATCTGGCCTGTATATCCAATGAGGATGTTGAGGCCAATGGCAGCAATGGCAGCCATTCCAATGTGATTGATAATGTATAAAAAGTAAGGCTTACAGATGAAGGGGATGACGACAAAGAGAAGAAAAAGTCCCACCCACATCCAGAGCCTTCCAAAATCCGTTGAGAAGATGGTGAGTTCTTCTTCGTATCGCTCATTAAATTTTCCACAAGGATGTAATTTCAGCTTTCGCATTCTCCCTCCAACCTCATAACTATAACTATGTACCATGAACGATTAACCATGAACATTTTGTTTATAGTTCATCGTTCCTCCATTTAGACTCGCTCGATTTCTACCAGACCAAAGAGCCCGTAGGGCTTAACCAATAAAATGAAGACAAGGACAATATAAGGAACCACTTCCTTGAGGGCAGTTGAGATATATCCACCCGTGAAGGTTTCGAGCAACCCAATGATGAGACCACCGATAATGGCTCCACCAATACTTTCAAGCCCTCCCAGGATGACGACTGGAAAGACCTTGAGGCCCATGGCACTGATATCATGGACATTGATCCCAGTCATGATTCCAAGAATGACCCCGCTGATGGCACAAACCAATGCGGCAATCGCCCAGGAGAGGGCAAAGACCCTTCTCACATGGACGCCCAGTGATAGGGCAGCAGGTTGGTTATCAGCCACGGACCTCATGTAAATCCCTTGGGAAGAGTATTTGAAAAAGAATCCAAATATGGATAGGAAAATGATGCCAATGATAAAGGATGCCACATAGACGGGCGAAATATTGATGGCTCCCCATTGAATGGCAAGACCCTTAGGAAGGAATTCTGGATAGTTGAACACATTACCGCCGAAGATGAAAAGCATTAAACCCTTAAACATGGCAGCCAATCCGACAGTGAGCATAATGACCATGATCAGGGCTTCTCCAATCAGGGGACGGAGAAAGAGTCGCTCGATGACAAAACCCATGGCGAAGCTTCCTGCGAGAGTAAACAAAAAGGCGATGGGGATGGGTAACTTTAACCATAAGGAAAGCACCAGAAAGAAGAAGGCTCCCATGGCTAAGAGATCACCATGGGCGAAATTGAGGACGCTGGACGATTTAAAAATCATGACAAAGCCCAGGGCAGCGATGGCATAAAGAAAACCAACGGAAAGACCCTGTATTAAGAGTTGGAGAAAAAATTCCATAAATGAAGACCCCTTTCAATTAAAGATCATTGAAAACTGCAAAATGAAAAATTAGCAGTTAGCAAGAATGAACAAAATTTGCAATTTGCATTTTACAATTTATATTTTGCAATGAAGCTTTTACTCGACCGTTAAGATTTTTACTTTGGTGGTAACGGTACCGACATGCCCATCCCGGTATCGGACTTTCCCAGTAACCTCCAATTCATTTGTGTCACTGTACATCGCCTCTATCAACTTGATGTACTGTTCATAAACGAATTTCCTCCGCACCTTTCCTGTTCGTGTCAGCTCTTCATCGTCGGCATCGAGAAGTTTATATAATAAAATAATTTTACGAAGCCTCATCGGCTTTGGCAATTGGGTATTCACATGACGGACCTCTCCAAGAATCAGTTCCTCCACGGCAGGTTGCTGAGAAAGATCGGTATAGGTGGTATAGGGAATCATTCGATCCTCTGCCCAACTACCCACATTCCCAAAATCGATGTTGATAAAACCTGTAATATATTCACGGCCTTCACCCCATACTACTGCCTCTTTGATGTAAGGGCTGAATTTGAGCCTCGTTTCAATAAAGTCCGAGGAAATGGCTTCGCCACCTTTGGTCCGCATGATTTCTTCTTTACGGCCGATGATCAAGAGATGATCATCGTCATCAATATAGCCTGCATCGCCCGTATGGAGCCATCCATCTCGAATGGCCTTTTGGGTCGACTCGGGATCTTGATAATAACCCACAAACATAGAAGGGGTTTTTACAAGGACTTCCTGATCTTCTGCAATCTTGATCTCTGTCCTGGGCAATGGTTTACCAACACTTTCTGGTTTGACCTCTTTATCCGGTTGGACCTGAAAGACGCCTCCACCTTCAGTGAGACCATAAGCATGCTTAAGGTTCAATCCTTTTGCACGAAAGAATCGTATGACATCCGGGCTAATGGGATGTCCTCCTGTAATTGCAGCACGAATTTGTCCGCAGCCCACTCGATCCAATAATGGACGGTAGACGATCCTGGCGAATATTTTGTGAAGAATTTGTAAATAAGTGGGCACGGGTTCCTTTTTCGATTCTCGATCAACCACTGCCCTGCCGATGATCTCGCCTAAATCAAAGAGTTTTCGCTTGACATAACCTGCATCAGCAATTTTCACTCTGATCTTGGAGGCGAGGTCTTCCCAGAACCTTGAAGAGGTAATGATGACGACTGGTCCGATCTCGCGAAAATCTTCTGCTTGGGTTTCCAGGGTCTCGGGGAAGTTCATGGTCATCCCCGTGAGCGGGGACACACCCACTCCCCACATCTGGTCTACGATCCATGCTGTTGGGGTAATAGAAATCCAATTGTCTCCTGGGCCAATGGGCGCTGTCTCAACCCATTTCCTTGCGATTTCAGTGAAACTCTGATGGGAAAGCATGGCCAATTTTGGAATACCTGTTGTTCCGGAAGTCATGATCATCAAGGCGACCTCATCCGGTTTTCCCTTCCATAACTCCTCCTCGAACCGATTGGGTTCCCCTTTATCCAATTCCTCACCAAGTTTGAGAAGCTCCTGAAAGCTCATCAACCATGGGTTGCTGGTATAGGTCCTCATGCCAGTGGGATCGATATAGATGACCTTCCGCACATGAGAGAGCTGCTCCTTCATCTCCAGGAGCTTATCGACCTGCTCCTGGTCTTGAGCGACCACATAAACGGCTTGAATGCGATTCAGCATCGTTGTCAGCTCTTTGGCGATGGAGGAGGTAAACAGATTGACTGTAACGGCACCCACGGCCTGGGCCCCTATCTCCGTGAAGAGCCACTCTGGATGGTTGTCAGTGATGATCCCGATATTTTCACCACGATTAAGACCGAGAGCCAGTAAACCCAAAGCCACATTTTTCGTATAACCGAAGTAATCCTCCCAATTATAAGACAGCCATATGCCATACATCTTTTCGCGAATGGCTATCTTATCTGACCCTAACTGCTTTGCCTGTTTGAATAGTATCTGAGGAAGGGTATATTGATTCAAAGAGGATAAGATCTCTTCATCGATCCGTTCTGTTTTATTGATCGCCATATCGACTTCGCTCCAAAATTGGAACAATGGAATGTTGGAATACTAAATTGATTTTGACCATTACTCCATTATTCCAACATTCCAGTTAATCCCCCTCTCCCCCCTTTACTAAAGGGGGGAGAGGGGGATTAGAATTTTGTTGTCTCACCAAGGTAAGCCTTGATGACTTCTGGATGGCTTTGAATCACCTCCGGAGTGCCTTCTGCGATCTTCTCTCCGAAATTCAAAACCATAATTCGCTGGGAGATACTCATGACAACAGACATATCATGTTCCACGAGGATGATGGTCTGACCCCATGCCGAGTTTAACTCCAGTAAAAAACGGACCATATCTTCCTTTTCCTCAAGAGTCATTCCTGCAAAGGGCTCATCGAGGACTAATAGTTTTGGCTCTAAGGCCAAGGCGCGACCCAGTTCGACCCTCTTACGTAACCCATAAGGTAAAGAGCCAACCGGTTTTTTGCGGATGGATTGCATCTCAAGGAAATCGATCAGCTCTTCCAATACCTGTCGGTGACGAACCTCTTCCTTACGGACGGATGGGGAGAAAATCGAAGCGAATCCAATGCCGTAGTTGCAATAAAGATGACGAGCCAAAAGCATGTTGGCTAATACGGTGATCCCTGGGAAAAGTTCAATATTCTGATATGTCCTTCCAATCCCTTTCTTGGTAATCCGATGGGGATGGAGGCCTGTAATCTCTTCTCCATTGAAGATGACCTGTCCCTTTTGCGGATGGTAATAACCTGTAATACAGTTGAGAAGGCTCGTCTTCCCTGCGCCATTAGGACCGATGATACTTATAAACTCTCCAGTGCGAACGGTTAGATCCACATCATTGAGGGCCATCACGCCCCCGAAGTTTAAGAATACTTTCTTCACCTCCAGCTCAGCCCGACGGTCTCCAGGCTGAGTGGAGGCAAAGATACTGGGCTGACCTCGAAATGCCTTCATCTATTTCCCCTTTAAGACTTTTAAAATCTTAGGTTTCTCTGTTCCAGGAACGTAGAAATTTGTCATTGGATCATAAGTAGCATCCTCGTTAATCTTAACGAGCCTTCCCTTGAAAGAGCCTTCATGGCTGTCCTTGGTGTAGGTCACATAAGGGACAAGGCCTCCGAAGTCCTCATTGCTGAAGGTCTCCATCGCCCTATTGATCGTCTCTGCATTGATAGTCTTATACAATCCACTTGCCCGATGGATGGCCCTCTCCTGAATCATGGCGACGACTACACCTTCCCAATAAGAAGTATCGAACTTATCCACGGTCTTGTATCTTGCCCACAATTTCTCCAATAAATCGATCCCAGGCATTTTTTCACCCTTAGGTGTCTTATCCCCTGGGAGTACACCGCAGAACTGCATGGCGAGCCGATCCCGGATCAATCCTTTTCCGAGTTTAAAGAAGTCAGGGTCTGTGGAGGTCCAGGTTCCAAAGAAAGGAACCTCGTAACCGACCTTATCGGCTGCTTTGAAGGCCATGATAATAGCAGCAGGAAGAATCTGCATGAAGACATATTCCGCCCCTTTCTCCTTCAGACGGAGCATCTCGGTTGTCAGATCCACGGCTGCCGGTGGAAATTCCTCAATCGTTACGATATTGATGTTATGTTTGGCAGCATACTCCTTGCTCGGATCATGAATGGACCTTCCATAAACGTTGTTATAAGTGAGAAGGCCTACCTTGGGTGCATCCTTTCCTACATGGATGGAGCGGATATATTCGAGAACAGCATAGGAGTCTAAGATGTAACTGCCGAAGGGAATATAGATATAATCGATAGGAGGTTTCAGAATCCCCTGATACGTGGAATAGTTGATGGTGGGGATCTTATACTCCTGGACAATTGGCTTAATCGAGATTCCAGTTCCAGCATCCCAGGTGGCAATCATATCCTTCTTTTCCTCGCAGAACTTCTTTACCAATTTAACTCCCTCTGGGACCTTATAAGCATGATCCACGATTTCTAAATCGATCTTTCTACCAGCAATTCCGCCTTTTACATCATTCACATAGTTCATATAATCCCGATGGCCTTTGGCATGGAATTGACCCCAAGTAGAGGCTGGACCGGTTAGATTGATGACCGCCCCTATTTTTATGGGTTGAGCCCCTCCGCTCACCGCCAAACCAATGGAGATTACACCTAAAATAGCTACAAAAATAAGTACCTTACGCATCACTTTTTCCTCCTTTCTGAGTCTTGATTTCTCGAACCTCTCTCCTTATGCACTATCTGCTTCTCTTGCAAACCCCACCTCCTTTCTTAGACGTTTTTTTCTTCTACCCCCTCACCTCCCAAGAGGCCTTATCCACATTATTCTGTGATATCTTGCCATCGAAACAAATTTTTTTTAAATCTTGCCCGTTGAGGAATGTGGTTCGTTAAAATTCCGAACCTTACATTGGATTAAAGCATTCGTCAAAACCCGATACTTTTTCTCTTTGGAAAGAAATTTTTAAGATTGGAACTCCCTCATAAATCAAATTTTACATATCCAGAAAAAATATTGCAAGTAAAAAATTTCACTAATTTGGGATTCCGCCATAAGGATGAAAGGTTGTGAGGACTTTCTCTATTTTTAAGAGATGAGGACGAGTCCATGTCGTTATTATATAGGTATGAGGATGCGGCTTCTGCACACTTCGGAGATTTAGGAGATGGTGGAAAGGAAAGAAAGCGGAGGTCCTTTGATCTTAGGAGAAAAGTATCCCTTTAACTTTCCAACTGGCAGAGGATGGGATTTCGGATTTTTGGATTAAGTTGGTTTAGGCTTTTTCCAGGGTGACCTTCGCCCCGTCCTTCGCTTTTCGGAAGACTTTGGCATCGGATAGAACCTTTCCGATCACATTGACTGCGCTGGCAGCTCGAATCTCATCTCCCCGACTCGCAGGAGTTGGACCGAAGAAGATGCAGAAAGCATGGCCCGTGGGCCAGTATCCTAACTCTCCGGCTGAGACGACCTCTCTTGCCCCCTCTTCCAGCCCAGTCTTGACCGGAATGGAGAAGTAGATCTCCTCACCCCAGAGATTCCCTTTCGCCTCCATGGGTAGAGCTTCCCAGATCAATTGAGCGGTCTTTGAATCATTCAGTTCGGCGTCAACCTTTAAGTCACTGACGAGGATTCTGATCTTCTTTCCCATCTTCTTTCCCATCTTCTTCTCCTGTTGCCTCGAGAGGATCGAATTCATTATATAGAACTTCCTGCTCTCCTTCGGTCGATAGGCTGTTCGGGAAGAAGAGGATTTCCCGTTCCATTCTCGCTGATTCTCCTTTTAAGGAAAGAAATTTATGGGTCTGGGTTCTTAGTAGAAAAAAACCCAGGACTACCAGGACATAATTAGTGAGTTCTCTTGCCATAATATGGAAGAAACTGGTCTTCAGGCCGAAGAAGAAATATGCTTCTACAAAATGCCTTATGCTGTTTATCAGAAGAGTCAGAGTGATGATGAACAAAAATCGTTTGGTCTTCGTACTGTTCTGGGCCAAGGAAAGGAGGCACTGGTCATAGGTCCTTTTAAAGTTCTTCCAACTGTTCGAAAGGTTCTTGAGAAGTTCCTTGTACACCTTCTCGTCATTTCGGTAAATCCTTAGACGGACTTGTTTATCCCCTCGAAAGAGAAGATAACGTTTTAACAAATCCTCTCGTTCAGAGAGGAGGGTCTGATTCTTTTTGAACCCTCGATACAAAGTGAAGCCCAGACCGACAAGAAGGACAAGAGGAATTCCTTCATTTAACAATCTGATCCACATCACTTCGCTCATTTCACATCCGATTTATCAAGCTGGCCATATAGCCCGCCCCAAATCCATTATCGATGTTGACCACCGCTACCCCAGAGGCACAGGAATTCAACATGGCCAGAAGTGCAGCGATCCCGCCAAAACTCGTCCCATATCCAATGCTCGTCGGGACTGCAATCACAGGCCGGTCCACCAGTCCTCCTACGACACTGGGCAGTGCTCCTTCCATACCGGCCACCACAATGAGAACACGAGCTTTTTCCAATCTCTTTCTTTCGGAAAGGAGTCGATGAATCCCTGACACACCCACATCGTAAACCGTCTCCACGCGATTCCCCATGAACCGAGCGGTCACAGCAGCTTCTTCCGCCACAGGAATATCCGTCGTCCCTGCAGTGATGACAAGAATGGTTCCTTTCCCTTCAAATGTCACTGGATGGGTGAGGTAGGTAAGAACTTTCGACTGAGGATAGTACTCGCTCTTTGGAAAAGCTTTTTGAATGGCTTTGGCTTTCTTCTCTTCCAAACGCGTGATGAGGATGTTCTGGCCCTTCTTCTTCATCTCTTTCATGATCGCAAGAATCTGTTCGGAGGTCTTCCCTTCTCCCCAGATCACCTCTGGAAAGCCTTTTCGAAGGCTTCGATGGTGGTCAACCCTGGCATAGCCCAGGTCTTCAAAGGGAAGTGATTTCAATTGAGCCATCGCCCCATCAATCGATGTCCTTCCTGACCTCACCTTTTTGAGAAGACCTTCGAGCTTCCTAAAATTCATCCTCTCCTCTTTAAAATATTCTATTCAGTCCACTAACAAAAAGTCAAGAAGAACTCTATTGGGTATCTCCGTACAGCCTTTGGTGGGCTTTGGGGTCAAAGCTAAACTATACACTTTACTTTATGAGTCGTTATGCTAAACGTCTTGCCAATTTCAGCATTTCTCTTGCCGGTCAACAGCTTGCATAGATACACAACTAGCTTCCCTTGCTCGGCTGTCCTCTTTCTGTGCTTCAATAGGTCACGCTCTTCTATCCTGTAGTAGCCTGTTAAAAATTGGTAAAAATTTGGGACAACCTCACACGTCCCATTTTTCTCTTCTGCTAACCTACTTGTACTTTCCTATGCTTTAGGAATGATTTATTATTTACAATAACCACATTTTTTAAACCCATCTTCTCACAAAGCTGTTCAATGTCGATCTTCCCTCTTGCCTTTATCCATTGTGCTGGAGTCATGCCTTTTGATCTGATCTCTTTGTCGATCTCCTCGCGTACTTTATGAATCCACTCAAGGGATTTCGTCTCCCATTCTTTCTTATTCTTCATCTCCGATCACCTCCTCCGGTGAAACAATTTCTATCAACGGAAATCCAAGTCGTAGATTTACCGAATGGACCGCCCGTCTTGTTCTGATATTTACCATATCCCGGAAATTCCATGAAACAACTGCATCCACTCCATTCACTGTGGCCACCGCAAGATGTCTTAAATCTAATCTGGCCCCTTTGCGAATAAAACCCTCCTTTTCATAGACGTCCAATAGGTCAGCAGAAGCCTCATCCTCGAAAATTATTTGAAAAGGAACCTTGCGAAGTTCTCCTGTAAGTGCTTCTCGTAACTCTTCTGGACTTCGCTCTATTTCTTCAAGGACGATGTTCGAAATGACCCCGGTATGTCGCCCGTTCAGAATGGAATCGAGCAGGATCCCTGTAGTTGCTATCCTCTGAGGCATTTCTGTATCGAATAGAGCACCAATAACTGATGTGTCAAGATAAAGTCTCATCTTTAATAAAGTTTATCAAAAAGGAAGAATCTTAGCAACTTATTAAACAGAGCATAAAATTGTTTACTTTAACCATGTTGAAGTCGCAGAGAAAGCATTTAAAAATCCCCCCTACACTGCCCTGAAGTAGTGGCCTAATGGGGTAGTGGCCTAATGGGTAATGGGCCTAATGGGGTCACATCTTCATTTGTCATCAAATATTCCTCAAGTCTATAGGCATCTCCCCTCACCCTATCCCTCTCCCCAGCAGGGCGAGGGGATTAGTGTTTATGCTTTGTAAATTTCTATTGCCTCTGCTTTAATCCCTGCTTGGGCGATATCCTCAGGAGTTGTGTTCGAAACACTTACAAAGCTTTGGTGCCAGGCAACGGTAATAAGGTATTTTATTTTCCACCAAATTCCACCAAGAGAACTAAATACATTGGCAAATTGCTAACATTAAAGACTTAATCCCGTATTACTATGCATTAACGGACTAGTCAAATCCGCATCGGGTATTTGGGTCAAGAATTCCCTCCTTTCATTGTCTGATATTTCCTGGGATGCAAAAAACTTTTTAGCAATGGAAACATACCTTCCAGATAGCTTTTTAGCTGGCTCAAAGCACTTTGAGAGATAATTCGTTTCTTCGCCATAAAACATATCCTTGAATTCTTTGGCCTCCTCTGTGCCCTTCTCTATGTTTTTATTTGCGTCATGGTAAGGTCCTATCTTTGGCATCGGGTTAAAAATAGAATTAAATCCCTTGACCCATTTTTCGATCTCATCTCCATCAATAATTACTCCATAGGTCTCAAAGAAAGCCCGTTGAATGAATGATCTAAACCAGTCATACGTATAAATCTTAGAAGAGAGTATCTTTTCGGTCTTAGGCTCTCCCTCTAGCCCTATGGTCTGTATCTCTACTTCTTTTTGGGGCTGGGATACATCAAACCACGGTGGGAAATCCTCTTCAAAAAACTTTTTGCCAGACCATTTCTCATATAGAAAGATATCTTGATACACCTCTAAAGTTCGATGCCTCTTTCGGTTTATGCCTGACACATAAAATGATCCTGCGTACTCCTCCACAAGGGGATGGATGTGTTGGTCAGCGGCCACATGAGTTAAATAACCTAAAGTGAAAGCCAATTTTTCTTTTTCTGTTTTTGAATCTTTATCCTTTTTAAGGATTTCAAGCATTTTCATCGGGAATAGATTGGGCGACTTGGCATGAAAGTAGTCCCCGTTACCCGAATAGAACCCTGGTGAATCTGGATTATATTTTTCTTCAAAGAATGTTCCAATAGCCGTTCCAAAAACATTTCGGTAATAAGGGAGGTCAGGTCCCAAAGATCCCAATAAAAAATAGTTCCGAGTTCCCTTGATATCATCGATATCCAAAGAATTAAGTACATCTTGAGAGATCAAAAGATGAACGACAAATGAAGGCATTAGAAACCTCCTTTTTCATTTCAAGAACTTGTTTTTCGACTCACATCGAGGCAGGGCATGCCCTTGCTATTTGACAAATTTTCCTGAATTTTTTTGATCCTTTTCTCTAACTCTTTACTTCCTGCCATCTTATGTATTCCCATCTTCAACTAACTTATGGGCTGTAAATCTTTATGGCGCCTGTTTTAATTCCTGCCTGGGCGATGTCTTCAGGGGTAGTATTAGAAACACTTATCTCAGAACCGAGGAAGTCCCTCCCTGCCTCTCTGTAGCAGTATCTTACGAAGGCACTGCCATACATGTATTCACGAATTTGAGGTCGCATCTTTAAAATTGACAATTTGAAATTCGCATTAGCAATACTTCAAGAGTAAATATGTTTCCAACGCCCTCGTGCCTCTCCAATAAATATGTTGTGAAAAGTGTAGACACGACACCCTATCTTTACCACCCTATCTTCTACCCTATCTTCTCCCCAATCAAAAGGGTCCTTCCAGTTGGTGATTTAATAAAGGCACAAAATCCATGTTCAACGTTAAAAATAATTACTCTAAAGTCTCCCATTTTAAATTTCCTTCCTTTTAAGTTTTTTTTGAGAGATATTATAAAAGGATTCCCAAGAATGTTCAGCATACCTAAATGCAATCTCTTTTGTTAATCTAGGCAAGATAAACCAACCAAGTATTATACAACCAATGAATAGTAGAGCATTAAGAATAAAACCGACCAAAACCAATTTGGCAAAATCTAAATATAAAAGTAATCCAGAAACCCCGGTGCTCACAATACATATGATAAGCCAAATTGCTCTACTGCCATAAAGATTTCTAGCAAATCCATATTCGGCATTGGCAATAGACCACAGCCCCTCTTTATCTTCTGTCCTGATTATACCTTTTATCCGGCTGAAAATTTGATCAATCATTTCGTGAGCTCTTTGCGGATTGCTTATTTCTTCTTCTGTAGATGGTATAGGAAGTCCCAAGTAAATATTCGCAGCTTCAAGATATTTTCTTTTTAATTCTGCCCCTAAAGTGGTATCATCCCAGCTGACTATAATTGTAGATGGAAACCCACCCCATTCTTCCTTGAGTTTTGGCTCAAGCCTTTTCCCCATTGCTCTAACTATTACTGACAAACTATACACCAACACCGCAGATAGGGTAGCCCCAATCATATTCGAAATTTCTTTAATTTCCGCATTAAAACAGGTCCATGCGCTCAATAAAACAGGAAGCGCCAAAAGCAGGCCAGGCGCATACCGGGCTTTTAGGTCGTATGAGTCGACAGGAAAGTCCATCGAAATTCCCTTTAGCAAAAATTGGGGGGCAGGTCTATATTGTTAGACCGAACCTCCCTCGCCTACAATGGAGACCTTGAGTGTCTGACCTTGAGTGTCTGGTCTACACTATTGACTGATCGCTATTTGGGAACTTTTAGCGATTGCCGTAATAATACCTCAAGAATCAAAATAATTTATTCCGATCAACTCAGTGAGTGAAAAGTGTAGACC
>Ga0315312_1000354_pt1 | contig 61289 bp, 43 predicted proteins | sample TDP7_MG_FD_203629 | JGI IMG/M metagenome (GOLD analysis project Ga0315312, IMG submission 203629) | Freshwater sediment microbial communities from Lake Towuti, South Sulawesi, Indonesia - TDP7 | ecosystem: Environmental > Aquatic > Freshwater > Lake > Sediment | place: Indonesia: South Sulawesi... | reverse complement strand
CGTTGACCGTATCGGTGCTGCTGCCGCCAACGCCGTCGGTCACCTGAAGCTGGAAGGCCAACTTCTTTGTGTGCGACCATATCTCAGGAGCGGTGAAGGTGCACGTCCCCGGAGTCGGAACGCTCAAGGTGATCCCGGGAGGACCGGTCCACTGGTATATGATTGTCGCAGAAGTGGAGATAGAGCCTCTCCCGTCGAGAGTAACAACCGTTCCTTCCGGAACCTGCTGGTCAGGACCCGCAACTGCGGTGGTCTTGAGGTTTTTCACGACAATGCGAACGCTGTCGTCGCTGGCGCTGTTGCCCTTATCGTCCTGGGCTGTAAGCTTGAAGACATAAACCGTGTCGGCATCAACGCCAGGCGCCGCAAAGTTGGCTATTGCGCTTGTGCTGTCGTTGATGGTAACCGTCGGGCCGCTCACCTGCTCCCACTTGTAAGAGGTGATGGCGCCAGCCGTCGAGAAGGAATAACTCCCGTCGAGGTTGGCGGTCGTCCTCTCCGGAACATCGGCATCTACTCCCTGAACGACAATCGCCGGTCTTGTCTGGTCGCCGTAAACCTCAAGCTCCGAAATGGAGGTGAAGTAAGCCATCCCGCCGGGGACGCCGTAAATCCTTATCCCGTTCCCCCTCATGCAGGGGAAGCTGATGTCGAAGCGGCCGAAGGCGGGTCTCCCCGCAGGAGCGTTCGTGAAGTCGTAGGCAGGATCAATCTTTACGCTCGGAATCTTCTTCCAGGTTGTTCCGTCCTCCGTGTACTCAGCCGCAAGTTCCGTGAACCAGCCGCCATCCCAGAAGACCCCGCCGGTGAAATAGACGATGCGGTCGAAGTAAAGCGCATTAGGCCACAGATAGCCCCAGTAGTCCTCCGCCTTGTAAGCTCCGTTCCAGCTATCGTTGTTGTCGTCACGGGCGCCGTTGTTCATCCCAGCAATCGCATAGTGGGAAATCACGTACACGTAGTTGCTTGGCGGAGTAGCTCCCCCAGGAGCCGGCAGAGCGATGTTGCGCATTATCCTGTAATACCATACCTCGGACTCTGCGCCGGAACCCTTTGCGTTCTTGGCAATGACCTTGACGCCATACCTCTGCCCAACCGGGAGGTTCTTGAACTCATACATCGGCTGAGCGTCCTCGGGGAATGCCAGGTCGGTTGCATAGACAAACCAAATCCCTGGAGCTATCTCCAACGCTAAGTCGTAGAACGCAGCATCGAAGACGTGCTTCCAGAGAATCCAGAACCCCTTGTCGGTGGGACGAAGGTCCAAGAGAGTCGGAGGAACCTGAGGAGGCCCGGCGGACCTCACCTTAATGAGGAGTTCGTCGGTGTGGGTTCTCTCACCTGTCACCGTCAAGCGGAAGGTAAGCGGGCGCCCGACGGTGAGGCTTGGGGCCGTGAAGGTACACTTACCGTCGGGTGGGTCCGGGTTGCTCAGCGTGACGACCGGGTCGCCCGCCTGGACGATTTGGTCCCAATGGAAGGTCGCCGCCTTTATTGACCTGCTGCCGTCGAGCGTAACAGTGTCGCCGCCATAGACCCACTGGTCGGGGCCGGCCTTTGCGGTAGTTATGGGTTCGTGGCCGGGAATGGAAAAGTGGCTAAAGGTCATGGTGGTCGGCACGGTCTGCTCGTGGCTCGTGAGAGCGAATCCGACGTAAACGGGGTCCGAGAAGTTCGCGTTGACATGGGTGCTGCCGGCGGTCCAGTTCTCGCCGTCGGTGGAATAGAATCCTGCGAAGGTGTTGCCTGAACGCGTCATCCTCAGGTAATGTGGGTAGCCGAGAGCGTTTTTCGCGACATCGGCGGAACCGATCCAGCCGGCGCCGGTGTTGTCCGTGTCCCTCCACTGAAACGAGGCGTCTCCGCCATCGTTACGAGTGTCGGCGTAGTATACGTATTTCGATTCCGGCGTAACGGAATCGCGAACCATGACGCCGGCCTTTGACCAAGCATTCGAGGCGGGACCGGTGAACGCGTGGTCAACGCAGACGGTAACCTCCCAGTCGCCCGTCGGTATTTCCATGTACATAAAGGCGCAACCGTCCTGGGAATCCCAGATGTCGTGCCCGGCTGCGGTGACCTCGTAGGTTTCTGCTACATCGTCGTAGTCCAGGGTGGGATCGGGCATGCTGCCGTCGGATGTGCCGGCGAGCTTTACGAACTTAAGCTGCCACGTGTCGCCGATGTCTACAGGCGTTCCGCTGCTTGTGATGGTTGAACTGGCGGGAATCGCGAACAAGAAGAATGAAAATAAGACAACTCCCAGGGAGAACACCTTTGTCCGCGCCATGACACTCCTCCTTCTGATACCTGAGATGGTTTTGGAATTTGTTCAGGTGGTTTGTGTTGCGTTTCTGGATAAGGGCTTGAGAAAGAACGTTGAAACTTAGCGGTGTGCGGGGCTTCGATGAAACCCCTCCACGACAAACCTTACCGCAGACCCTTTTACGAGTGTAATCTTGCAAAAGTTTCGATAGTTGTCAAGTTTTTTTTTGTTCTGTCTGCATTTTCCCATAGGAGAGACTTGACGCCCGATAAGCGGCGTGGTAAGAACAACATAGCAGGGTTACCCTGGCGGCCGGACGGGGAGGCCGGGAAGCTGATGCGACATGGCGCCGGCCGATATTCCGGCGGAGCTTTGGAGGTATTTTTCGTGGGAGAAAGGAGGGACGTGTTATGAATCGAGAGCGAGCAACAGGCTTCACTTTCACGGAACTTCTGGTTTGCATCCCGTGTGTGCTTGTGGTTCTCATAATGCTTGTGCCAGCGGTTCGGGAGGCGAAAGAAAAGGCGAAGGACGCGCGGTGCAGGTCGAACGTGAGGAACCTGGCGATGGGGATGATGCTGTATCTGAACGACTTCGACGGGCACTTTCCGGCGGCGGGAAAGTGCGGGAGGAACCTCGAGAACGATTGGACGTGGGGAGGGAATGTCGTCCCTCTCCCTCAGACGGATCCGGAAAAATGCCAGAGGGTACAGATAGAGAAGGGCGTTCTGTGGCCGTACGTGATGGGGATGGCGCGAGTGGGGCCGTACGGTGAACCGGGGGCAAAAGGGATGCGGGACGAATGGTGTTCGTCGCCGGACAAGAATCCGTACCTTTGTCCCACTGCCGGCCCGGTCGGGAGGAAACGCGGTCTGAGCTATTCGATGAACGCCCGGCTGGAGGTTTCCGAGGCCGGAGGCGCGGTTGTCGGCGTGAGGATTAGCGAGATCAAGGGGCCGTCGCGGAAAATCCTGCTTGTGGATGAGAGCGACCTTACACTCAACGACGGGTACTTCGACGCAAAAGGGGAAGAGAACAAATCGCCTGAGGTGCATCTGAAGCATAACGGCGGCGCGAACATGGCATTCTGCGACGGGCATGTCGCGTGGCTTGAAAAGAAGAGGGCTCTAAAGATTATGGGCGCGGACTCGGACCATTTCTTCCCTTCCCGGTAAGACGGGGCGAGAAAGGAGAGAGAGGCGGTCGCGGGGCGTATCGGCCGCCTTTGCTCGCGTGCCGAGGGCGGTGGGGCGGGGATCAGGGAGCTGCGGGACCGAGCGGGCGAATCCAGATATTGCGGTACTGGACGGGATTGCCGTGGTCCTGGAGCATAATGGGTCCGGGCTTTGAAAGGTCTTTTCGCGGCATTGCGGCAGTCGTCGGCCGGGAGACCTCGACGTTATTCTGAATCCAGACGCCGTTCTGGAGGACCGAGAGTCGAGCGGGCTGAACGAGCTTTCCTTCCTTGTCGAAACGCGGTGCGAAGAAAAGGATGTCGTAGCTCTGCCATTCTTCGGGCTTCAGACAGGCGTTGACCATTGGCCTGGAGACCTTGTAGATTCCGCCACAATCGTCATCCTTCGAGTCCAAGCCGTATGAATCGAGGACCTGAACCTCATACGAACCCTGCATGTAAACGCCGCTGTTGCCGCGCCCCTGGCCGGTCTGACCGGGCATCAGCGGTATCCTGAATTCAACGTGGAGCTGGAAATCCATGAACTCCTGCTTGGTGATAATATTGCCTCCCTGCACCTGCATTGCTCCATCGGGCAGAAGCTTCCACTTGCAAGGCTCTTTCGTTCCCTGCATGACCCATGCATCGGTGCTCTTCCCATCGAACAGGACGATTGCGTCCGATGGCGGCTTGAGGTTGGTGCTCGCGACATTTCTGACCTGCTTGAGCTTTGGCGAATCCTCCCCGTAGGACGGCGCCGCCCCATAAAGAGCCAGAACTGCCACCGTGAGCGCCTCTGCCAAAGCGGCGACTACGCGCCGTAAGGAAGTTTCTTTCGGTCTGATCATTGCTTCCACCTCCCTTTCGTCTCTTTTTGCGTATGGTCCTTGGGAATTTTGAACGCGGACCGTATGGATGGCCTCGGCTTACAATTGCACAGTGTAGCTTATGAAGGCTGCCTATGCAACAGGCAACTCTTGCAGGGTTTGGCGGCGTGCGAGCGGCCAAACGCTGCTATGCCTCCGTTACAGAGCCGGGGGCGGAGGACGGTAATGGGACAGATGCGGCTCGAGTCGGGAGGACCGTGGATTTTCCCCATAAGAACGCCTTGACCGCGCCAGTAAGCGGAAGCTCCTCGTAAGCGTAAACCGCGTAATGCGCGGCAGACGCATAGATGTCTGGCATGGACCTTGGGGTGCCTCCTTTCCGAGGCACTTGCTCCAACGCGGTTCCGGCATGGGCACGGTCCGGAAATGGCCGGGCCGCGAGGGGCTGAAAACCAGGATCCTGTATAGGGGTGCCCTGAACTCCCGTGAGCGTGGCCTCCCCGGCGAGGGTGGCTCGGTGCTTTGCAGGCCCCGGGGTTGGGGTGATCTAAACAAAACACGCGAGACCGCAGAAGCGGAGGGCCGGGTGAGTTATTGTCTTTGAAATAAAGCAGTTGGCGTACCGCAGAGCGGCGCGTCCTATACCGTACGTTCATAGCGCAAAAGCGTCACGAAGGGACGATACAAACCATGCTTCGGCAGGAAACGCAGGAGGGGCACGAGGGAGAAAAAGCTTGGCGAAGGCGATGGCGTTAGCGTGGGTCACGCTTGGCATTGGACGCGGAAGTCTGCAGGCGCAAGATGCTGGTCGGGCAATACGTCCGGGTACGCGGTAGTTGCTCGGGTGGTAGGCAATAGAAATCCGTAGGGAGGAGAGGAGGGGGGCACGAACGAGAAGCAAAAAACGCTTGACGTTGGGGCTCAGAAACAATAACGTGAGGCACAGTGTCTGGGCCCAAAGGCCCTGTCAAGGCTAAGGAGGTTATGCGGGGGGCGTGGCCCAGTCTGATGCATAGGAAGGAGCGGACACATGAGACCTTTTGATCCAGATGGACCACCTCAAATGAAGCTAATAATGGGTAACCCTGATCACGTCGACCTAGGAAGGAAAATTGCCGCGCAGCCGGGTCGGGGCTCACGAGGTTGCAATGTCGCTCACTGGAACATCGCTCATTGGAAGGTTAAGCACAGCCACCTACGGGCCACGGGGTCAGCCGACAATATGGCCGTTTTCATGAGAGACTTGGATGAGTCAGACTATTCAGAGGTGGCGACTGCAGAAAGAAGCTTTCATCTAACACCCCGGACCGTGCTTAGAAAGGAGAGTTTTGGGTCGGTTGTGGCCCTACTTTCCTACGCCTTTGCCTTGAATAAGGCGGCCAGCCGGGCGCTGAGGCATTTCCTTGGCTCAACGCAAGACCGAGGGGAGAACATCGACGATCTCGAGAGAGAGGATGTCCTGGACATTCTGACAACCCTCATGCGATATGGGATGGTCCGATATGAATGATCTGGATTTATCTCTTCCGATTGAAGTCGAGATCATGCTGACATGGGAATGTCCCAACAAGTGCATATTCTGCGAACCTAATTTGGTGCGATTCGCTAAGGCTGCGCCCTTCGTTTTGGATTTCCCGGTGCTGAGAGACTTAATTGCGCAAATCAATAAAAGCAGAATCCCTACAATATTTCTGAGCGGTGGTGAACCCTTCGCCAGACCCGACATTCCAGACATAATCAGAATCTGCGAGGAACTAGGCCAGGGCTACCTGATAAGCACATGCGGTGTTGTAAGTAGCGACCTGCTGCTTGACTGCATTCGTGCCGGGCTGAATCAAATCCAGTTCAGTATTCAGGGGTTAAGTGAATCGCACTCAGCCATCACTAAGACCGACCGATCGCACTGGGAACAGATAATTGCCAACCTCATCTTATGCCTAGAGAGGGGACTTGTCGTTTCTGTCGCCGTGGTCCCAAACAAATACAATTATAAGGACATCGTGCCGTTGAGCGAGATGTGCGGGAGGCTCGGCGTGCCCCATTTTAGAGTACTGAGACTTATGCCATATTCTGAAGGCATCATGGAGCTCCTTGTCCACCCGAGGATGATTCAGGAAATAAGGGAGAGGTTGGAGGAGGTCTGCCAGAAGTTCGGAATGACCTTGGACATGAGCCAGTCCCCGGGCGCGACGAACCAGAGCGCGCCCGACGGCGACCTAATCCACCCTTGGTTCGGTATATGTGCGGCAGGGAAGAAGAAATTTGCCGTTAGACCGGACGGAAACGCTGTTCCTTGCTACTCTTTTCATGACGAGCAGTTCGTCGCAGGAAACATTCTGAGCGATAGTATCGAAGACATCTGGAATCACCCCTTAATGAAGGCCTTCAGAACGTTGAGCCCGGACCACTACGTCGGCTATTGCAGCGGGTGCAGCTTGAAAACACACTGCTATTCTTGCCGCGCAATTGCTTACAATATCTGCGGGAGCATATACGCGAGTGACCCTACATGCCTTAGGAACGAACCCTTCTGGAGTAGTACGGGGTCGAGACATGAGCAAGGTCCTCTACTTTAATCTCAACTACTATTGCAACTGCGACTGCGTGTTCTGCGCTGCGAATGTTGCACCAGCCTTCTCACTCTCCAAACCTCAAGTTGATATCTTCGATTTTATCCAATCGTTCGAAATGAGGGATGCTGCTAAAGGGGATATTGTACTCTTATCAGGAGGTGAGCCGACGCTTTTCCCGGATCTGGAATGGTTACTGAAATACCTCGCCATGAAGCCCGTCAGAACATGCATCCAGACAAACGGGATGAGATTTAGTGACAAGGAGTACGCCGCAAGGATATTAAGCCGAGGTGTTCACCAGCTGTCGATCCCTTTATATGGACCGAGTTCGTCCAGTCATGACGGTCTAACAAGGTCCCCAGGAAGCTTTGAGAAAACTATAGCGGGAATAGAGAACCTGCTTTCTCTAAGGCAGGACTATGCGTACGAGGTTGTGATTGACCTCAAACTCCTTGTCTCCCGGGTTACGATTCCTTATAACCTGCAGACACTACAGCTCATACATAGAATGTCGCCAGGGCCTGATTTTGTTTCGGTCAAGCATATCGTCGTATCAGAAAAGGTAAAACGGAACGAACGTCAGTTAGTACCGCACATCTCGGAGACAAAGCAGCACGTAAACGAACTCGTCGGCTTCGCGAAGGAGCATGGTATTGAGCTAACGCTGTTTGAGATACCTCTGTGTTTGCTGACCGAGGATAACATCCTTTATATCATAGGTACACATAAGAACAGGCATTTTGTGAACGCGCCTCTGACCTGCATATACGGTGATTACGCTGTGAACAACCTTCAACTTTCATTGTGCTCGGTTGAAAACTGTTTGTCAAAGGATCGGTGTAGTCTGAGCACTATCTGTCCTGGGATTGAAATCTCATACTTGCAGTATTTAGACGCGTCGTATCTCACGCCAAGACCCCAACCACCCGTGGGAAAAGGGCAAGGTCAACTCTCGTCTGACAGATAAGATCCGCTCATGCCAGCACTGGGATGCGGTCCTCCTCGCGTGCTGAGTCTCTGGATGCGCGGCCAGTGAAACAACGGGCGATCGTGTGATTTGTGATTGGAATTGCATGGGGCCAACACCTTGCCGGGTTACGAAACTCTGACTCACCGAGTGCGAAAGAACTTCAGGCGCGGTTGGGTCGAGCGCAGGGGAGCACCAGCATCCATCTAACGACTGAACACTACGATGAGCACGCTCGACATGAGCGCAGGGGCCCCAATGTTCTTACAAGAATGACATTGGGCAGGCGCGCCTCCTCACACTTCCTAGAAAAGCAACACCAGAAGATGCTAACGCCGCGGTCCCGACGGCTGCGCCGACGGCGTATCGCGCTCGAGGTCGGGGGCGGGGCCCCCGCGAGACAGCCGGCAACTTAGCAGCGGTAGATGGAACCCCGGGCAGAGCTGGGGTCAAGCAGGCTCTCGGCTCCCTTCGGAACATAAAGGCCGCCAGCCCGCGGGCAGCCGCCGCACCAAAATGCAGCCGCGCCCCGCCACTACCGGCCCCTTGATTGTGAGTGCTCCTGCTTGCTGATGTCTTCCGTGAGCTGCATCTTCCGCCTTAACGGAGAGCCAACTGAACAAAGTCCTCCGGGCCGCGGAGGCGTGAAACTCGGCCGGTGTGCCGCGCTCAGCCCACCATGTTGCACTTGCAAGTCTTATAATGAAACCGTTACTGGAGGAAGGGAAAGATGACCGCTAAAGAGAAAAAGCCAACGTTGAATCGCAGAGAATTTCTGAAGCGCTCAGCCACCGTGGGAGCGGGGATGCTTGCAGTTCCTGCACTGGGGCGAGCGCTCGGCGCCAATGAGAAAATCGTTGTGGGATTCATCGGGACGGGAAGCCGAGGGACTTATTACGTCAGCGAATTCAAGCGAGCGAAAGGCGTGGAAATTGCGGGCATCTGCGACGTGTATGAGCCGAACAGGCGGAGAGCCATAGCCGTCGCCGGGAACAATCCGAAAGGATACAAAGATTTCCGAGAGATGCTGGAGCGGAAGGACATTGATGCCGTTTGCATAACGACGCCGGACCACTGGCACGCCCTGAATTTCATCTACTCCTGCGAGGCGAAGAAGCACACCTACGTTGACAAGCCGCTCTGCTGCTCGATTGAGGAAGGACGGGCGATGGTCAACGCCGCCCGCCGAAATAACGTCGTCTCGCAGGTCGGCACGGAGTTTCACTCGCAGCCTTTCTTCAGGGAAGCCGTGGAAATTGTGCAGAGAGGGGAGATCGGGCACGTCAGCATGGCTCATTGCTGGGTGCACAACAATGAGGCGCCGGAAGGGATGGGAAATCCCCCGGATAGCGATCCGCCGCCCGACCTCGACTGGGACCTCTGGCTCGGTCCCGCCCCGAAAGTCCCATTTAACCGCAACCGATTCCTCTTCACATTCCGCTGGTTCTGGGATTATTCCGGGGGATGGGTGACCGATTGGGGCGTTCATTTAATTGACATCGTCCAGTGGGCGTTGCAGAAGGACGCCCCGCAAGCGGCGATGTGCCAGGGCGGGATTTATGCCCTCCACGACAACCGCGAGACGCCCGATACAGTCGAAGTCACCTGGGAGTACGATGGGAATACGCTCGTGACGTTCTCGCACCGCAGCGGAAATGCCGCCGGGGAGATTTTCCGGCATTCGGACGATGGCAATTACCATCATCACGGGCATGGAATCGTCTTCTACGGGTCGGAGGGGACGCTTCTTGCCTGTATGAGCGGATACGAGGTCTATCCGGAGATGCGAGACGGAAAGCCTCGCTGCAAACCGAAGCATTTGTGGGGGCAGAGCTGCCCGGAACTCCCGCACATCGAGGATTTTCTTGACTGCATCAGGAGCGGCAGAAAATGCATCTGCGACATCGAGGTGGGGCACAGGTCAACGAGCGCCTGCCTCGTGGCCAATATCTCTTATCACACGAAGCAGCGTGTCGAGTGGGATAGAGACACGGAGCGGGTCATAAACATCCCCGAGGCCAACAAATGTTTGCACAAGGAATACCGTGCTCCATGGGGGCTCCGGTGATTTTGAAGGGGACGTAGAGCGGGTGGCCGCCGCGTAGCGTATGGCTGCCGTCTCTTGTTGACAAGCGGCGGTCCCGACGTCGTATAATTGCTGAGTTCTGGTTGGCGGCGCATTTCACAGCGTTGCAGGAGGAGGGACGATACTATGGACGATGAGGTTCAAGGCGGCAAGGCCGGGCCAGAGGAGGCAGATCTTGACGCACTGCGGCTGGGCTTTGTAACGATGGTATACACGGATGAAGACCAGAGCTACCGGGGTGCCATCCTCGTGATGGACGGGCGCGGGAAACCGCTCGAGTTCAGATGCACGGACCCAATTAGGCCCAATGCGGCGCAGAGAACCCTGTACGGGAGGACGCTGCTTCCGTACATAGCCCAAGAACTGATAGCATGCCCCCTCGCGGGAGGCGTATCGGAGAGGGCTCAGGTGCTCCTTACCGATAACCCTGACATCCTTGGCGCGCGCCCGAAGGTCGGCGTGCCGAGCGTGCACGTTCGCAGACAAGGCCAGGCCATGCGGCCGGGCGGGTCGGAAGTGGGCGAAGGCGAGCAGGAGACCGAGCACCTCCTCACCTCTGAAGCGGCGACCTTCGCGCCGATAATCGTCAGGTCCCATTGGACCGTCCCCGAGGAGGCGCAGTGGGTCAGGGCCCTTCTGCAGCCAGTGTTTCTCATGGTGGACCTTCTTGAACCGTTCGAGCGGGTGCGGAACGCCCTGGAGCAAATCAGGCAGTCCGAGGGGAAGAAGAAGTGAGAACTGAGGTCTCGCGAGGCCGGTTGGGCGGCAGCCTCTGGGCTCTCCGAAGGCGCGTGGCCGGTCGGGTGCCTAAGCCACGGAGTTTCTCGGTGTGTCTCACCGCTGGCGTCGTCGTGCGGCGCTACTGGACCCCGTGCGATTTGGCATTTGCTCCGGTGCGTTCCCGACTGTTGGTGGGGTGGTCCGCTGCAGCCGCTCCCAGGGTCTCCGCGAACCTGCTGCGCGCGGAGACAGCTCCGGTTCAGGACGTCCGCGTGAGGATGGCCGTTATGGCGTCCAGCCCGTGGACACGCACGGATGTGGTGTTCCCTCCGGTGAGTTCCCGGCGCGCGCTGCGCTGGTCTGTACTGACACCCGCGCCGCCTTCCGAAAGTCTGGTACGCCCGGCCCAAGCGGTGGTCCAGCCGTATCCCGTAGGCCCGCTCGAGCCCGCCGGCGTCTCTGACGACCTCTTGGAGCGCCTGTCCGGCACCGCCGTGCGCGGCAAGAGATACACCCGGAGCCCCCGAGACCGGGGCGCCCAGTTGACCTTTCAGTTTGCCAGCTCGCGCCGCGACGAGCGCGGCCATCGGGTCTCGTTCTCGGTAGAGCGGGAGAGAAACCTGACGTACGGGATGACGATCTGGGACCTCATATATCCCCTCCTCCAGCCGCCCCTCCGTCTGGATTTTCCGCGAACGCTGGATCTGCCCAGCGGCCTTTATGCCCACCAGCCAGAAGCTGTGAGGTTCCTGGCATCGCGCCAGTGCGCGCTCCTGGGGGACGACATGGGGACGGGCAAGACCGTGGAAGCCATCGTCGCGCTGCGCATCCTGTTTCAGACGGCCAAGGTGCGGTCCGCGCTCATCGTTTGCCCTCTGAGCGCGATCGAGGTTTGGGAGGATCACCTCGGGGAATGGGCTCCTTGCCTGGCCCTGACCACGGCGCACCACCCGAGCAGGGACCAGAGGCGCGTGCGCTGGCAAGAGCGCGCGCACCTCTGGTTGACAACGTACGACACGCTGCGCAACGACCTGGACACCGTGGTCGCTAAGCGCCAGTTCGACCTGGTCATCCTTGATGAGGCACAAAAAATAAGAAACAGGGAAACCGGTTACGCGAAGTCCGTCAAGCGCCTCGCTAGTACCTACAGGTGGGCGCTGACCGGCACGCCCCTGGAGAACCGCCTCGAAGACCTTCTTTCCATCTTCGAGTTTCTGAAACGCGGTTTGCTGGCCCGCGAGGGCGTCTCGGCCGCGGTCGTTAAAACCCAGATAAAGCCATTCTTCCTTAGGCGCCGAAAGGAGCAAGTCCTCAGCCTTCCCCAGAGGTTCAACATTGTCGAGTGGATATGGCTGGAGGGGAGCCAGTGGGAGACCTACAAGCGCGTCGAGCAACAAGAGGCGTCCGAGCTGCGGGCGCTTGGCGATAGGCTTAGGGTAACGCACGTGTTTCAGCTCATAAACCTTCTGAGGCAGGTCTGCAACGCCGATCCGGAAACCGGCGAGAGTTCCAAACTTGAATGGCTGCGCGACAAGCTGGAGGGGGTGGTGGACGAGGACAAGGCCCTCGTTTTCTCGAACTACACGGGCAATGGACCCGGAGACCCCGAGGACCGGACGCCGGGCACGAGATGGCTTCAGAACAGCCTCCGGCACTATGGGGCCGTGCGCTACGACGGAACGTGCTCAGACGCACAAAAGAAATCCGCGGTGGATGCCTTATGCCGACGCGACGACGTTCGCATCCTGATTTACAGCCGGGCTGGGGGCCTCGGCCTGAACCTTCAGGCGGCAAACTATGTCTTCCACTTTGACCATTGGTGGAACCCTGCTGTACATTGTCAGGCCGAGGATCGCGTCCACCGCATAGGGCAGCCCAAGGAGGTGTTCGTATACGACCTCTGGGTGAAGGGAACTTACGAGGAAAGGATCAGCGAGATTCTTAGCAGGAAGCGTGAGGTTTTCGCAGATGTGGTGGACGCGCTGGCCACGCGTCCTCTTCAAGTCCTGAGCGAGGATGAATGGTTCTCGGTTTTCGGGCTCCAGAACCCCAAGAGCAGGAGGGGCGCGGCTCCGCCGGGAGATCGCGCTTGCGCCCGGGGCCTCGAGGACCTGTTCGCGATGTCGGGGGCCGAGTTCGAGGAGTTCGCTGCAGGTGTCTTTCGGCAGCTCGGGTTCACGGTCAGGAAGACGGGCGCATCAGGCGATCGGGGGGTTGACTTAATTCTGCGACGCCCCTCGGTTGGCGGCACCGAAAAGGTCTGCGTTCAGTGCAAGTGCCACCGCAAAGCAATAGGGGCTGAGGCCGCCCGGTCGCTTCTCGGGGTCCTCGATGCCGAGAAGAGCTTCAGCAAGGGCATCTTGGTTTCTGCCTCCGGCTTCAGCCAGGACTGCCGAGAGTTCTGCAGCGGTATCGGCCGCCTCGAGCTGATCGACGGCCACGCACTGCTCAGGATGCAGCAAGCAGGCGCGTCTGGTCCCCCCTCGTCGTGAAACGCGCCCCTCGTTATCTTCCAGGCCTCGCTATCGCAGGCCTCAGGGGTAACGTCGGTGACCGGGGCCGGCGTTTTCGGCACATCGAGGTGGGACATCGCTCAACCAGTGCCTGCCTCGTCGCCAACATCTCCTACCATGCGAAGAAGCGAGTCGAGTGGGATAGGGAAAGCGAGCGGGTCACAAACGTCCCCGAAGCAAACAAATATCTCCACAAGGAGTACCGCGCCCCGTGGAAGCTCTTTTGAAGTTCTGCGTCGGTCTCGGAAGGGGGCAAGGGTGGCGGCAGGGGAAGAGCGAAGGCGATGAACGCTGAGGGCGTCAACGGCGCGAGCTACGGCTGCCGTCAAGGCGTTAGGCGGAGAGGGGCGAGTCTGGGAAGAGACGCCTGCCGATTATCCCGTCGTGCTATCGGCGCTCAGTTCATTCCCACCTTATAGAACCTGCGGCGGGAAGTCTGGATGGGGTCGGCCCCCGCGGTTGATGCGCCGTGGGAGGGGACGCTCGCTCGTGGCAGCCAATAGCATGCGTGGCGCTCCGCGTCCTCCCCGCAATGATGGGAATGGGGCTACGGGGAAAGACATTCGAGGTTGCAAACGCCCGGAGAGCTCTCGCGCCGCCGCGCGCGGGGAGCGAACGAGCATTGGTATGCGGCTGGCATTGGTGTCCTCCTCGCGCCGCCGCGCGCGGGGAGCGAACGGTGACGGAGGACGAATGCCCTGAAGTGTCCTCTCGCGCCGCCGCGCGCGGGCAGCAAACGAATTGACTTTTGCCCCGGCAGCGATAAGATGGTCAGCCAAAGCTCACAGACCTGCGAAGGCTCTCCATGGGAAAGATAAGAGTTCTCCACATAATCAATAGCCTCGATATAGGAGGAAACGAGAGATTTCTTTTGCAGCTCCTGGACCATCTCCCGAAGGAAAGGTTTCACCAGGAGGTTTGCGTTCCAGACCGCGGGAAGGATGCCACGCGGGACCTTGAACAAGAATGCCGAAGGCTTGGGACGCCAATAAAGGTCATTCGAGTTTCAGGGAATCTCGACGTGAGGGTTTTGCTGAAGCTCAAACGCTTGATAAGAACCAGGCGCTTCGACATCGTGCACACCCACCTCATCTACAGCCAGGTTTACGGGCGAATTGCCGCCGCAATGGCTGGGGCGAGGTGCGTGGTGAGCTCCGAGCAGAATATCTACGAGGTGAAGGCTCGCCTGCCGTTCCGGTGGATTGAGCGGAAGCTCAGCGGTTTCACCGACCGGATAATTGCATGCTCGAATGGCGTGCGCGAGCATCTTATCAGCAGGGTGGGGATTAATCCTCTGAAAGTGATAGCGGTTCCGAATTCCGTTGACACGAACGTTTTCTTCCCCGTCGGGAAGGAATCGCCTCTCTTTCCGAAGGTGCAGCATGTCCGCAAGGAGCTTGGCATAGCGAACGGGGATGTGGTGATCGGCACGGTCGGGCACATGAGCCAGCAAAAGGGGCAGAGGTTCCTTGTGAGTGCTATTCCGCTGGTGAGACTCAGGTATCCGCGAGCGAAGTTCGTGTTCGTCGGAAAGGGAGCGATGCAGAAGCAGCTCGAGGAGCAGGCGAGAAGGCTCGGCGTGGAGGATGCGGTGAGGTTTGCAGGAATCCGAAAGGACGTTCCGCTCGTCCTGAACTGCTTTGACGTGTTCGTTCTGCCGTCGCTGTGGGAAGGGTTCGGCACGGCGATCGTCGAGGCAATGGCTTGCGGGGTAGCGGTGGTAGCTTCGAGGGTCGGAGGAATCCCTGAAATCGTAGAGGACGGGGTGGACGGGTTGCTCGCTCCTGCTGGCAGTGCGTGGCATCTCGCGCGGAGCATTGTCAGGCTGCTCGACGATCCTTCTCTGAGAAGAGACGTCGTCTGCCGGGGACTGAGGAAGGCTATGGGGCAGTTCAACGTGCGAAAGATGACCGAGACAATCGCCAAGGTCTATGCACAATTGCACGACCGGACGAGGCGCGCGACGAACGGGTGAGCAGAGGAGGCGCCGGCACGCGGGACGTCATTCCGAAAGTTGCCTGGAGAGGTTGAGCATCGTCCTCCAGTTGGCAGCGAGGAGGAGGCCGCCGAGGATGGTGCAGCTTCCGGCGACGATGAATGAGGCGCGGTATCCACAGTGGGCGTCGAGAAAGCCGCTCATGAGAGCGCCGAGAAAACCGCCCTGGGTTCTGAAGAAGGATGTAAAGCCGTAATTTCCACCCATTCTCTCGAGGGGGAAGATGGAAGCGATGATGGCGTTCATGGAGAAGATGACCACGGAGTCACCGGTGGTGTGCAGGATGCGCATAAGAAGAACAGAGGCATAGCTGTTCGCGAAAGCTGTGGCGATGTGGAACAAGCCCGACATGACCAGTCCGGCGCAGATGAAAAGGAGAACCTTCTTGGTTCGGTCGTAAAGGGCGCCTGTCAGTGCAGACATGACGGCAATCCAGAATCCGAGGAGAGCAAAGATGGAGCCGATGCCAAAATCGTCGAGACCGATCCTGTCTTTCATGTAAAGAGAAAAACTCACCCTTTCGTTGCCGTAGTGAATGCCTATGGCGACCAGCATGGAGATGAGAAGAAAGACTTCCTTCCTGAAAATGTCCTCCTTGTAGTCGAGGAGCCTTATCCGGAAGGGCGGGGAATCCTTCAGAGCGCTACTGAAGAGTAACAGCCCGCCGACGGCCGCGGCGACGACGAAGAAAAGCGTGCGATAGGAAAGACCCCACACCTTGAGGAGAAAGCCGCTCAACAGCGGGCCAAGACCAAACCCGAAAAAGGAGGCGAAGATGTAGAAGCCGAGCTTGCGTCCTTTCCGGGCCGGCGTCAAGTGCTTGTAGTAAAGGGAACCGAGGGCGATGATGACAAGAGAGTCGCCGGTCCCGCCGAGAATCTGAGCGAGTGCAAGGAAGAAGAACTTCTCCGACAGGGCCAGTAGGAAACAGTAAGCAGCGAAGAGAAGCAAACCCGCCTGAACGATTCTCCTTGGCGAAAACCTGTCGGAAAGGTGCCCGAAAGGAGCAACCAGGACGACGAGAGTAATTGCGTAGACCGCGATGAGCAGTCCGATTTGCGAGCGCGACAACCCCAGCGCCTTTTCTAAGTGAATGGGAAGGTAAACTGCCACCATCCACCCTGAGAGCGAGAAAAAGAAGATGGCGGCTGAGAAGATAAGAACTAAGCGCGCCTGAGAGTACGGAGCCGCTGGTGAGGTCATGGCTGAAGGTGTCCCGAGAGGCGGCGCGAGGCGCCGGGACGACTCAGGATGGTCAGGGGACGAAGGATGCTGCGGAATCTTGCTGGGAAATGCTTCTTCATTGTGTCCCTTTCGGAATGATGGAAACAACCGGCGCTGAACTTGTGGGGTTGGTTAGGACCGAGACTTCTGCCCCATAGACTTCTCTGACAATCACAGGAGTGATTATTTTTTTAGGAGGGCCTCGACGAAAGATTCTCCCGTCTTTGATAATGACCAATTCGCGGCAGTACTCCGCACAGATGTTGAGGTCGTGGGAGACGACAAAAACCGCGAGGTTTCTTTTCTTGTTCAAGTCGGTCAAAAGCTCAAAAATCTCAACCTGGTGATTGATGTCGAGGTGCGACGTGGGCTCGTCGAGGAAAAGGGCTTCGGGCTGCTGGCAAAGAGCTCTTGCGATTACAACACGCTGCCTTTCGCCACCACTGAGCTGGTCTATGTAGCGGCCGCCGAGGCGCGATGTATCGGTTTCGGTGAGAGAACGCTCGATTGCCTCCAGGTCGAGGGCCGTTTCTCTCCTGAAGCGTCCTATATGGGGATGACGTCCCATGGCCACAATCTCCCGCGCGGTGAATGGGAAAAGGATGGAGACTTCCTGCGGGATGACCGCGATTTTCCTGGCAATGTCGCGCGGAGATAACTCGGCGATATTCGTGCCGTAGAGAGAAACGTATCCGGTGACGGGTCTGATGATGCCGGTGAGGGTTTTGAGCAGCGTGCTTTTGCCGGCTGCGTTCGGCCCGATCACCCCGAGGAAGTCACCGCGGTAAATCTGAATTGACATATCGTGAAGGACGATTTTCTCGCCGTAGCCGCTCGAGATGCCGAAGGCCGAGATGATGGGAACATCCACTACCTGCTCCTCAACAAAAAGTGCCCCGCGACCTGGGCCACGGGGCGAGATTTGCCGTGCACGCTGACGCACCTTTCAACCGGGTCGAAATCCTGGAGCGACAACGAACACGTGCAGGCTTGAAGACGTGGACTTTCTTTCGGAGGATGCTACTTCTTCTTCGCTGGCTTCTTCGTCGTCTTCTTCGCTTTGCTCTTTGTCTTCCCCTTGGCTTTAGCCATCGAAATACCACCCCCTTTCACTTGGCTTTTCGGGTGGAGCGGTCATCGTTGACCGCTGCGAACTTATCCTCCTCGAAGCAGTCCCACGTGAAAACAGCCGCTACAGAAAAGACGGTGTTATTATGCGAACCCTGCAGTATGAAAGTCAAGAAAAAAACCATTTTTTCGACGGAAAAAACCTCCTTGCAATGCCTCCTGTCATGTGCGCTGCAAAATCTCTGACCCCGATCAGTCAAGGAAGCCCGTCGCGGAACGAGTCAGGATGAGAAACGGAAATCGGGCCGCTCGAAAGGCTAACCGGCGTGGGGATGAGCGAGAATGATGCCCAAGAGAATGACCACCAGCGCACCCGCGATAAGCATCAGCTCCATTCTCAACTGGGGCGAGCCAGGCGAAAGGAGCCACGCGGTTTTCCACTCGCCCTCCTTTTCGGGCAAACCCACATCCGCGGCATCCGCTGGTGGCGCTGCGCCGGGCTCGGGGGCCGCGGCTGCGGGCATCTTCGCAAAAGCGTTGCGAAAATAGAAGAAAACGATTGCACCCGCGAGGAGAACCTTGAAAATGAGCAGCAGAATGTACCACTTCTTCGGTGGGGCGACGATAATGCCGACTATACCAGAAGCGACGATGGCAGCCGTGAGGACGACGGCGATCCAACGAAAGCGCGCCCTCAGGAAGGAAGAGGCGGTTTTGATCGCCGGCTCTTCGCGGTCTCTGGAGAGAGCTGGCCTTAACGCAAAGAAGACGAATGTCATTCCACCGACGAGCATTGCCATAGAGCATAGATGAATCCAGCGGATTATGGTCATGATGACGCCACCTCACACACGGGGGTGCCGGGTTCATGAAACGACATTCATACGGCGACGACTCGTTGAACCTCGGGGATAACCTCTTTCAGCATCCTCTCGACGCCCATTTGAAGGGTCATAGCGGCAGCCGGACAGCCGTAACATGCTCCTGTCAGGCGAACTTTTACAACGCCCTCCTCGACGTCAACAAGCTCAATGTCGCCGCCGTCAGCCCGCAAAAGAGGCCTTATTTTCGAATTTAGAACTTCCTCCACTTTTTCCTTCATTTGTCCCTCTCGGTTTCAATTGTCCGACTCTGGGCGCTTTTGATTTTTAAATATAAAGCCATCGGCAAAGATATTTCAAGTTTTTTCGGCGGGTGCCCGTCGCCTCTTGAGCGAGGAACGGCTCCGATGACGCCGAATGCAGACCGAAGTACACGCCCGGGAAAAGACTGAAAGGTGACCCGGGATCCCACGCTCAGCCCAAAGCGCAATCGCGGTGGTGGAAGAGTAGAACATTTGGTATGGTGGTGTGAAAAGTTCGTTTGAGGAGAACAAAGAGCTATGGCTGAACATGCCAGCAAGCTGAAAATCCTGTTCCTCTGCGTCGGCAACAGTTGCCGCAGCCAGATGGCGGAGGGATTTGCCAGGCATTTTTTTGCGGACTGGATTGAAGCTTACTCGGCAGGGGTTTTTCCGGTAGGGGTGAGCCCGGAAGCGGTCAAGGTCATGGCTGAGATAGGGATTGATATTTCAAAGCAGACGTCAAAGCACTTGGCGAAATTTCTCGACGAGGAATTCGACTACGTCATCACCCTATGCGACGAGCTCGCGGAGAGTTGCCCTGTCTTCCCTGGGAAAGCCGAGCACATACATATCGGATTCGACGACCCGACGGGCTGGCACGGTTCGGAGGAGGAAAGACTCCAGCGCTTCAGGCAGACGCGCGACGTTATGAAAAATCGCCTGATCGCCCTTCTCGAAAAGCTCCTCGCGACAGAGAGGGTCAACGCGCCCAAAGAGACAACGGAGTAAGCGGCGCCCTTGCCCGCTCAGCCCGACAGAAACGGGAAATCAACCGCCCGTAGGGACCACTGATAAGCCCCCGCGCAGGGCGCTCCTCGTGGAAGCGTCGGTCATTGTCCAGGCTTGAGGCCACGACAAGTCAGGCCAACATCTATGAACTGGCCTCCGATAGTCTGGCGGCAGTGCACGGCGAGGATGTTCTTTCCCGGGCGGAGGTTCTTCAGGTCGGCAGGCGGAAGAGTGTGCTCCTCGTAATCGGTGATGTATCCTTCCCGGGAAAGGACGAGGACGCCGTTGAGGAAAACTTCCATGTCCTCGTCGTGGCTGAAGATGAGGGAAGCTTGAGAAACGCCCTCGGGAATGTCGAAGGCCTTTCGCAGCCAGATGTCGGATGAGTTCCAATCGGTCCGGATGTGGGTCGCTTGGGGAGAGGGGAGACTGCCCGGGTCGTGCCCGAATCCGGATGAGCTCTGCGCCCAGTTAGCATCGTCGAAATCGGCCTTTTCCCAACCGGCGCCTGGGTCGGTGAAAGTGTATCTCCACTTCTCCTCGCCGCGGGCGGCGGGCTTGATGGCCTCGACGAAGGCAGTGGAAACGACTGGCTTCGAGGAGGCGCGTGCTGCTTTCAAGTCAATCGGCTTGGAGGTTACGAGAATAACGGTCGGGTCAACCGCATACCGTCCCATTCTATCGCCGTACAAGGCGAATCCTCCCTTATTCGCCGCATCGGCGGGAACGGTAAACGTCAGAGCGAGGGCGCGCTTCTCCGAAAGGCGCTGGATGACCGCAGGAAGCTTATCGCCGGTGACTTTGAGGCGCGTCAGATAGCCATACGAACCGGGGTCTTTTCCGCAGGCGTGGGAGAGGATGCCCCTGGCGTCGGCGGGGTCGTCGGCGAAAGAAACCTTCCCGACAAGGATTCCATTGAGAACGACATTGGCGTCAGAGGGCCACTTAGTTGCGTCCGTCTGGGGGTAATCGGCTGGTTTTTTTCGGGACCATGGTAGATCGGCCATTCTCGCGTCGACTTTGGCGAGGCCGGCTCTCGATGCCCCTTCGAAAAGGATTTCGATGCTCCGAAGGAATGAAAGGTCAATTCCGTCCGGGACGTTGAGCTCGTAGAGAAGCTTGCCGCTGCCGAGGCCAGAAATCTTGTCGGGATACTGAGCGGGCCAATCCTTCTCCCATTCCGAATCAACGTAATCGCCCGGGTTGAACCGGAGGATGCACGTTTTCTCGTCGGGGAATTCGCTGCGAGGTGGTTGCTCACGATAGATATCAATGTTTATGTAGTTGCGGGCGAGGACGGTTCCGCGCGCGCCCTCAACCCACAGCGCCAGGGTTGCGACCGAAGGCTCGTCGGGGAGATTGAGCTTGAGAGTGTGGACTTTGGTGACAGAGTACTGGGAAAAGGTGATAGGCTGCGAGCCGGAGTGGTATTTCTTCTGGGTCCCGTAGCGGTCCGTTCCATCGAGGCACCACTTCAGCAGTCCGCGGCTGACTTTTCTCTGAGAATAGTGGCTCATGTAAACGTCGGCTGAGAATTCGCTCCCAGGAGGGAGCGTCGGGCAGGGCGGCGAGTCGATAGCCAGAAAGTCGGGCGAATGAATGCTGGTCAAACCGAACCCAGGGAAAATCTCTTCATAGCCGTACGACTTCGCCTCGCGGTCGTAATCCATCATCCCGTTGTGTTCCCACTCGATGTCCTGAAGCTCGGTATAAACGTAGCCGCAGACCTTCTCGTGTAGGCGAAGCTCGTTGGTGAGGAACTTCAGACACCATGAGATGTCCTTATCGCCCATTCCTGCGCTGATGCCGCCGTATTCGCTATTCATGGCTGGCTGTATCCCCTGCCGATAATCGCCTATGAAATTGTGACTGGAGCCAGCAAAAACTTTGCCGACGAAGTCAGCAATGTGGTTCTTCGCGGAGCGATAATCGTTAATGTAGAAGTGCCAGCTATTGATGTCGGTCTTCACGTGGTCGTAATTGCAGGGGGAGTTGTCCTCCACGAGGCGGGTGGGATCGAGGGACTTCGCCAGGTCGTACATATCGGCGACCCATTTCTGCCCCTCCGCCGTTTCGTGCTGTTGAAGGCCCCAGGTTTCGTTGAAGAGGCACCAGGCAACGATTGACGGATGGTTGAAATCACGCGAAATGGCATCTCTGAGGGTCATCTCCCAGTTTTTTCGCGCGGGTTCATCGTACCGTGAGAAATTCGGCATGTCGCACATCAGCATCACGCCCAGCTTGTCGGCCCAGTAGAGCAAGCGAGGCTCATCAACCTTTATGTGAATCCGCAGGAAGTTCAGTCCGAATTCCTTGGCTTTCTCGATGTCGTGGCGAATGTCGTCATTGCTCGGAAAAGTGTAAATCCCCCATGGATTGAACGATTGGTCGAGGGCTCCGAGGAGATAAATGGGATGATTGTTGAGGAAGATGTACTCGTAATCTCTCCCATCGTATTTGGCAGTAGAGACCTTTCGCATACCGAAGTAACTCTCGACCCGGTCATGGAGCTGCCTCCCTTTCTTCAAGGAGAGCCTGACGGGATAAAGGGAGGGGCTGTGAGGTTCCCAGAGCCTGAGGCGAGGGATGCTGACGCGAACGACGAGGGAGTTGTCCCCCGGCAGCAGAATGCTTTTGCGGCGGACTTCCGGGAAAGAGCTGTCCGCGGAGGCAATCGAAAGCTGGAATTCGTCTCGTCCGCTGTCGTTGTGAACGACGATGTCGAAAAGGGCGAGCTTCTCGTCAATATCCGGAGTGATTCTGACCTGCTTTATGAATGAGAGGCCAGCCGCCTCGAGATAGATGGTCTGCCAGATACCGGAAGTGGTGGTATACCAGCCTGTCTGCTTTCCGGTAGGGGTGCTGGGGTCGGTTCTGTCATAAACCCTGACGGTCAGGGTGTCGGTGCCGCCGAACGTCACAGCGTCCGTGACGTCAAACTGGAAAGAAGAATAGCCGCCCGCGTGTTCACCGATGAGCTCTGAGCCGAGCCAGACCTTCGCTTCCCAGTCCACGGCTCCGAACTTCAGGAAAACCCTTTTGCCTTCCCACGAAGATGGAACGCTGATTTCCCTCTGATACCATGCGGCGCCTTTGTAGGAAACATCGCCGATTTGCGAAGCCTTGCTCTCCCATGGGAAGGGGACAAGGATTCGCCGAGAGAACTTGTGGCGGCCTGGGACAAACCACTCCTCGTTTTCGCCCACCTGCTTCGGGTCGAAGTCGAAATCCCACAGCCCATTGAGTGTCAGCCAAGTGTCGCGCTGGAAATCCGGGCGTGGGTGTTCTGGACGAGGAATCACATCAGGTACGGGTGAACCTCCCAGATTCCATGCGGGAAGGAAACAGAGCAAGATGAGCAGCGTGCCAATTGCCCGCGGGGCACACGCCCCGCCGAGGCGGGGTTTCCGCCGACGAAGTCCGGGGAGAAAAGGTCGTCGGAGATGCCGGCCCTTGCTGGCAGGACGCTGGCTGTTTGGCGATGGCGCGGCATCGAAAACAGGTGGAATGAGAAGGCCTTCAAATTCTGAAAGAGCCATATCTTTTACCCTCCTTCGGTTGACGGATTGCTGGGTGACGTCGCGCAACGATACCCCATTTTCGGTCTTTTGGCAAAACTCTTTCCAAACAAGAACGCGCGACTGACTTATCAGACAAGAAATGCTTCGGGGTCAAGTTGGCCGAAAAAAATTCTTCACGACAAATAGGCTGGTACACGCATCGCCTGTTCGGTTTCCTGCCTGCTGGGGCAGCCCGTCGAAGGAGAGCGAAAAGCGGTTCACGTCCCGCTCGCCGAATCTCCCGCCATGACTCTACACGGGATCAGAAATCCCTTTTGGCCGAGGCGCGCGATTTCTTTGAAGCGGTCTGCGTGGGAGAGGCTTTTTTCTTCGCACCCACACTGCCGGTACACGAGTTGCGATTGGTCTGCCGCAGGCCAAATCCCCGACGAAGAAAAGCAACCTTCGCGCCCTTCGGGCCTCGAAAAGGCCAGGTTGAGTCCGCTATTCGGCGGCTTTTCTCCGGGCGACAGGGATGTTCCTCCGGACGTTGGCCTCCTGGAAAAGAGCCATCATCCACTCCTGGAAAGCCTGCTGCCCCTTTTCCCTGGTCAACGCGTCGTGATAAGAATCGCTATCTTTGGCAAACTCCTCGTCGGAAGGGGGCTTGACCTCGCTGACCACGTAGAGGAAAGAACCTTTCGGTATTCGCTTGGGGGTGCCGAGGCTGCCCGGCTCAGTCTCGAAGACCTGCCGCGTGTATCCGAGGGTCTCGCCGACTTTCTCGATTTCAGAATCACTGCGGCGGAAGTATCCGCTTTCCTCCGCCTTCAAGCCGAGCTGGTCGCAGGCGGTCTGGAAATCTTTTTTCTCCCTTGTCATCTTCTCCTGGACCTGCCGATAAAGCTCCCAGGCGATTCTGTTGGCGAGCGTTTCGGCTTTGTTCGTCCTGGCTTTCTCGGCGACTTGCTCGGAGACCTCCTCGAAATCCGGGACCCCTTCATCAACCACCTGGATCGGAGAAAGAATGCAGTAGCCGATGTCCGTCGAGAAAGTGGCGCTCACCTCTCCGGGTTTGGTCTGGAAGGCCTCCCGCGCGAAAGCCGCGGAATCGCCGAGATAATCGTCAATCTTCTCTCCCTGCGCGAAAAGGCGGCTGTGCCGAAGCTCCAGCCCGTACTTCAGCGCCTGCTCTTTCATCCTCTGTGGGCGATAGATGGCGAAAATCTCATCGGCACGCTTTCTGGCCATCTCGCCGGCTTTTCTTGTTCTGAGTTCTTTTTCGATGCTTTCCCTGACCTCCTGAAGAGGCTTGACATTCCCTTTCTCGTCCTTGTACCTGAATTGGCTATTTCCATACTCCTCCTTTATCTCTTTCTCGGTGACCTTCACGTCCTTCTCAAAAGGCGCCTTCTCCACCGTCAGATACTGCACTTTGACTCTCTTCGGCTTCATGAACTCGTTCTTGCGGGAGTCGTAGTAACGAGAGGCTTCCTCGTAGGTGACGTCTACATCCGCAGGGAGGACGGATTGGTCTTTGAGAAAAGCCTCGACCTGCTCGGGTGGTATGCCAGCGTAGCGGACCGCTTCTCTCAACCGTCGGTCTCTCAGCTTCTCAGCAGCGATTTTGCGGACCTCTTCAAAAGGAGGCACACGCGCCGCGACGAGACGAAGGGGGCTGAGAATGCAGTAGCCGAGTCCTGTCTCGATGATTGAGCTGAGTCCGCCAACCGGAGTGCTGAACGCAGCCTTGCGAAACTCCGGCTCTTCGCCGAGCCACAACGTGCTGCCGGGGGACTCGCCCAACGGTCCCACTTCGGGGATCAAGCCGGTCTCCACGAGCGGAAGACCGTTTTTCTCCGCCACTTCCCTCATTTCAGAAGCATCGCCGAAATTGAAAAGCTCTTCGGCCTGCTGACGAGCCATCTCGTCAGCCTTCTGAGCTTTGAGGACGCGTTCGATCTGCGGCTTGACTTCATCGAATTCGGCGGCCTTTCCGTCCGCTCCCCTATAGGACGATTTGTTTTCCTCGTAGTAGTTTCTGAGTTCCTCGTCGGAGAGTGTAACCTTCGCCTGAAACGGCTCCTTTTCTATCATGATGTACTGCACGGCAACTTTGCTCGCCTCGCGGAACTCATCTGTATGGCCCAGGTAGTATTGCTCCGCCTCCACCTGGACGTCGAACGCCGGCAGAAGGGAGTTCACTTCCACCATGTGGAACTTTATCTTCCTCTGCTCCTTATCGTAGTTGTATCTTTCCCTCAGTTCCTGAGGGGCAACCGGGACTGCGGCGAACACGAGGCGTTCAAGCTGACTCATTCGCATGTCGTCGCGAACGATCTCGGCGAACTCCTGCTCGGTCAGCCGCCTTGAATCAAGGTAGTCATGATAAGCTTCCTCGTCGAAATATCCCTGACGGGAGAATATGTTTCTGATGGCCTCCCTGACTTCACTCATCGGAACGATGATCCCCCACCTATCGGCCTCTCGCAATTCGACGATTCTCTGCCAGGTCAGAGCCTCAACCTGCTCCGGCGTCATGGCACGACCCTGTGCGGCAATCCACTGAAGCCGAAACTCCTTCAGGGAAACCTTCTCGTCGAAAACAATCCCTGCATACCTCCGCCCGCCCAGAGTGACAGTCCGCGTCCCCCAGAAAACGAACGTCACGACAACCGAAATTGTGATGACCCAGTAAATGGCCTTGACGTTCTTGCGGATTCCTCGCATTAAGCCCATGGCGCTCACTCCTCATTTTCGTCGAGCTTTCATGGCGCCGGAAGCGCCCGCTCTTAAATCGTTGACGGAAACACACCGCGTGCTAAACCGCCTCTCCCGCGGAGGCACCGAGTAAACCCCGCCGCTACAGACAACAATGTGGGCGGCGCTTCCCGGCCTTACAGGGGAAACGTATACCACAACCGCTGGCAATGTTCAACCTGTGCGCCAGCCGCAAGAATGTACTTGACCGGCGGGTTGGGTGAGGGCATCATTTAATTAATAGGGCTATGTGGGGGTTCATGTAAATGGGTAAAGTCAGTGCCATACCCGACCTTCTCAAAAGGGCCGATGAGATCGAGAGAAGATACGCCGAGCTCCACAGGAGGTATGTGGACCTCAGCAAGCGAGTCGAGGAGCTTGCGACTTTCAGGGAGATTGGGCTTGCCGTCAACTCCATGCTCGACTTCGACGAGGTTCTTGAAACGGTCATCTGGAGGGTCACAGCCCTCTTCGATGCACCGAGAGGCGTTATATATCTGCTCGACCCTTCCTCGGAGAAGTTAGTCGCCAAGATAGCACGTTACGGGAGCGAGCTTCGCCGGGGCGATGACCTCAAGCACGAGGCGGTCGCTCTCGGAGAGGGACAGATTGGGAAGGCTCTATCTGAAAGACGTGGAACGATTGCAGAAGACCCAGACGGTTATTGTCGGCTGATAGAGCCGCTCATAGCAAAGCACGAGGGGATCGGCGTCATCGAGGTCGCACGCGAAAATGCTCAGGCGCCCTTCGACCAGAAAGACAGCGACGTCCTCACCCTCATCAGCAGCCAGGTCGCCGTCGCCATCCATAACGCCCTCCTCTACTCCTTGGCTGTAACAGATAGCCTCACAAAGCTGTACGTGCGGAGGTACTTCGACCTCAGATTGAAGGAGGAGTTCTTTGCGGCACGACGATACAAGCAGCCCTTATCCATCCTGATGATTGACATTGACCACTTCAAGAGCTTCAACGACAGGTACGGGCATCAGACAGGAGACTTCATCCTCAAGGGGATTGCCGAAGTCATAGCCAGGAGCTGCCGAAGGAGCGATGTCCCATGCCGGTACGGGGGAGAAGAGCTGGCGGTCATACTTGCGGCAACCGGTCTCAAAGGCGCCATCACCGTCGGGGAGAAAATTCGCCGCCAGGTCGCACAGAGAGAGTTCTCTTTCGGCAGAGTCAGCGGGCTGAAGATTACGGTGAGCGTCGGGGTGGCACCCTACCGCATGGGCATGCGAACGGCGGATGACCTCGTCGCCAGCGCCGATGCCGCCCTCTACAAAGCCAAGGCAAAAGGCCGCAACACCGTGGTCGCTGTTGAACAGGAGTAATTTCCGGAGCCCTCGGGAAAGCGCAGCGACGACGAAGAAAAGCGGTGATGGCCCACAATAAGACGGGGTATTCGACCCCGGCGGACAACAGGCGAGTCAAGCTCGATAAGCAGATGGGCCTGAAGTTCTCGTTGAGGCACGAGGAGCAGAATAACAGAAGCGACAAGCTCGGCGATGTTGTTGTCAAAAAACAGACGTTCAATTACGGGGTAGGGGGAGACACGGGTTGCATAGGCACTCAAGCAGCTTGAGGGGCTCCTTCAGTAACGGGGCATGGACAGGCACGACCGAGAGCAGGCCCTATTACTGCAACAAGGCAGGGATGCTCCAGTACGTTGATTTCCGATACGCCCGCGACCGGGGAGGACCTTAAGTTCACTCAGACAGGCCGGGAACGAGCCACAGAGTAACGATATCCTGCCCCGGCGCGTCTGTGCCCAGGAGGTCTTCCCGGGGCCCGCACAGAGGGAGCGGGATGCCCTCAGACCCCGCCACGCGCGCACAGGATGCCAGCGGTACATGTGGCCACCACCATTCTGAACATGCCTCCTGTGCCGCTATCCTGTCGGAACAAGCATGTGACCGAAGTTATGAACTGGACTACTCAGGAATCGGACAACGTGGCGGTGTGATTCATAAATTCGATGACGTGTTGTTGGACATGGTTTGCAGGTTCGACCGGATTAATCCGGTTTTTGCTCCTATTGGTGGTGGGTAAAACGCTATCGCGCCGGGGCGCCGGGCGCAGCTCAAGACGCTGGCGAATTTGTGAATTCGTGGACGTAGGGACGTTTTTCCGCTGGCTTGGTGGACTGCCTCGCTCACGCGCGGGGATAAAGCTGAAGGGTAATGATTTGTTTCGCGGCGACGGATAGGGAGAGGGCATTTTGCGCGGCAACGCGGAGGGGCTTGAGTGGTGTTTCGTCGAGGCGAACGAGGCAAGCCCTGCTGAGCGGGCGGAAAAAGCGCAGTCTGGCGCGAATGTCTCGAGAGGTTGGGTTATAGAAGCGGACGATGATTCCGCGGCCAGATTCTGACCTCTTTACGCAGGAGAGAACAGCGGTTGCCGGCTCAATGGTGAGGAAAGAAAGTTCCGTGGGAAGGTTTCCGGCGCCGGTCTCGCAGAGGTGAGCCTTCATGGGGGAGGTGAAGCTTTGGGCTGCCTGCCACATGGCAGAATCTTCCCAGGAGCCACGATGGGGCACGAGGCTATATCTGAAGGTCCAGGTCCCCAACATTTGGGCGCCGGGAGTGGGTCGTGCGGGGCCAGCTCCTCCTCTGGCTCTTGTGAGGAGATCAGGGCGGGAGAGCCATCCGACGCTGCGGAACAATGTCTGGTAAAGAACGACTCCGCCCGCCTCCTGCCTTGCCTCATATTCCGGCAGACCTTGATTTAGCAATGCGAAACCCCGTCTGCCATCGTGAACGTCAACGAAAGTCTCGACGTGTTTTGTGGCGACAGGCGGCTGGTAGTACCTTTCGGTATAGCGGGGGATGGGGAAGGGCCTTCGGACGACGTCGAACTTCGATTCTGCGTGGGCGGCCATGGCGCGGATTCCTGTGGGGAAAGCGGCTCTGAGCCTGTGATCGCATGCGCGATTTTCGACGGTGGTGTCAAAATCAACCCTGCGGATGCCCCGGAAGAGTGTGACGGTGGAACGAATGGGAAGGGAGACCATTTGGGCGGAGCGAGCGGTGCGGTCGGGCTTCAGCCCACGAGGAACTCGCATCTCCAATGAGATGTCAATGGACTGCTTGTACGGCGTACGGTGGACAAGGGAGAGGCGAGCTTCACTCTTATGGCTTGTGATGCGCACGGACCGGAAAGCGGGCAGGGGAGAATAATCGTATTCGTCGCCGGCGTCCTCGAGGTCTTCAAAGAAGTTCAACTCCTCGTAGATGATGCCAGTCTCTTTGTCTCTGAGGTTCGCTGTCCCGTTCGGATTGGGCGTGACTTGGAAGAATTCGTTTTCGATGGCATGATCGGTGGCGCGGGGGGGCATTTTGGGCTGTTGTTCTCTGCCCTCCACGAGAGTGTAAAGGCGATAACCGCAAGGAGGAACATTTTCGGCGAGAAAGGATATGGACAGCTCCCCGAAATCAGACCTCTTGTCAACAGGAAGGTTCTCCACCATGCCTGACCATTGGAAGACGGCGGGAACCGTTGATCCGGCTGGGTCGAGGAGCCGCGGGTTGGGTGGCAATTCCCTTCGCCGGAAAGGAATGGATAGCCTGACCTCGCCTGTGTTCGGGAAGCTCAGCGGATTGTAGACTATGATTCCCTTCTGGGCGGGGAAGTTGACATTGCGAGCGATGTCTCCGAGGGCTTTGGAGGAAATGGCTTCGCCGACCTGCTGGACGCGGCGGAACCTGTTCATGTCGTCCTCGTGGACTGAGTCCACGCTGCAACCGCCAATATCGTCGTGTGGGTGGCATTTCAGAAGCTCTTTCCAGGCATAGAGGAGAAACGGGGCGGGATAGCTTTCTCCCAGAAGCCAGGAGAAGGTGGATAAGGGTTCCGAGAATTTCTCTATCAGGGTTTGAGCCGAAGCATTGGCCTGCTTTATGTACATGCGTGTCGAGAAGATTCCGGACAAAAGTCCAACCTCCATCCCTTCGTGGAGTTCTCCCTGAACGGGGGCGAGTGGGCCGTGGTCTTTTCGCAATGCGGCGATGAAGTCCTCAAAGGTTCCCTGAACAAGGGTGACCTTATCCTGATGTTTGTTCACATAGTCAATCATATCGGGGACTTTTGGCTGAGCAGGAGCGTGGTCGAAACCGTTGTTGAACAGTAGAACTCGCGTCGGGCTTTTCAATCTTTCCATGAGGTCAATAAGGTTCTCGACCTGCTGGAGGGCGAGGGGATAGTCCACCTTAACGGTATCGGTAGGCTGGCCCTGCGGGACACCCCATGCTGCGAGGTTTGCGTACATTCCAGCCTGGAGGACCGCGTGCACCCATGAGGGGCCGTCGGAACCGACCCATTTGAAAACGAGTCCAGCCTGTTTGACCCTCCTGCCGGAACCGCGGGAGAAAATCATTGAGTCGATCCCGAATCCCCTGAGAATCTGCGGCATCTGCGAAACGTGGCCGAAGGGGTCGGGGATGTACCCCACTTTCGTGACGCGGCCGAAACTTCCGGCGATGTCATGACCGATCAGAAGGTTCCTGATGATGGCTTCCCCGCTGACAAGAAACTCATCGGGAAGGACGTACCATGGCCCTACCGCGAGCTTCCCGGCGCCAACGAGCTTTCTGATGGGCTTTTCGTTTTCTGGTCTGATCTGTAGATAGTCTTCGAGGACAACTGTCTGCCCATCGAAAGAGAAAGCATTGAAGCGGGGATCGGTTCGATAGATTTTGAGCAGCTTGTCGAATGTGTCAACGAGCATCACCCTGAATTGCTCGAAGGGAAGGTACCATGCTCTGTCCCAATGCGTGTGAGGGACGACATACGCGACGTACTGCCTATCTTTCCTGCGCTTCAACATGGCACAATTCGCATCAATTTCCCCCGAGCGCAACCGGAGGCGGTCCGCGGCTCGGAGGAAGGGTCTTTCACACACTGAAATCTCGGCGGAGAAACGACTGGCGACGAGTTCCTTACCTTCCGGCGAAAGGTCCGGTGGTTCGCCGAGTCGAGTGAGCCCAGCAATCCCTCACTTATATCACCCAACGAAATCGTTGAAAACTTCCAACGACAGTCCACACCTGTGGCAGGGGAGAAAATGGACCGCGGGAAACCGCCTCGCGTCCCCTACCGAGAAGGTAATAGTTGCAGTTGCCAAACGAACGGAGCACATACGCCACCTAAAGCCGCGATGTCCAATACTCAATGCCCTCCAGGACGCCCGCGGCGAAAGGCTGGCGCGCGTGATAGATTCCTTGGCCCTTCAGCTTCTTCAACTCCGGGTGTGCGTTCGCGACCACTACCCCGAGGAATCCTTGCTCGAAGAGGGCTCGGTCGTTTCCCGAGTCGCCGCTTACGATCACATTTTCCGGGAGCGCGCCAAGCATAGAGACCAGAAAAGCGGCTGCGGTTCCTTTGTTCGCTCCGGTCGGGACGAAATCGAGGTCGCGTTTGGAGCTGTAGATGATATCGGCATGGATGGAAGCATCCCGTACCTCATCCTGGATAGCGACAAGCTGCTCGGGAGTCGCGTCCTTGAGGTAGTAGCTGACCTTAAAGCGAGATTGCAGCTCTTCCGGTTGCGGTTCAAGTCCTGGCCAACGAGACAGAAGCTGGCGGAGCCGTTTCGCATCCCAATTTTTATCAATCTTTTCGTGCCATTCTTCGACCAATTCCCCTGACGGATAATGGTGTATGTCAGTGCCGACTCCGCCCACTATCGCGGCAGGCTCGGGGAGAGCAGTCGTTTGAATTGTCTCATGAACGGAAGCGAAAAACCGGCCGGACGCGTAGACCAGCCGGAGCGTTTGCCGGTGAGCACAATACCACTCGGCGAACCGAGCGAGCGCCCGTTCGTCCCCGACTAACGTGCCGTCCACATCGGTGACAAGAAGGGATACCTTTTGCATCATTCGTTTGGCTCGATGTCGGCCCCGGGGCCATTCAGTGCCGCCTCCGTCCTGAATCCGGAGAGGATTCGCAGAATCTGGTACGCAACCCCCATCCAGGCAAAATTAGCCCGTGCTTTCTGAGAGCCATATCTGGCAAGCTGGCCTGCAACGCGTGGATGTTGAAGCACCGCGCAGAGCGTGTGCCCGAAAGCCTCCGTGTCAAAGGGATTGGCGTAAAGAGCCTCGAGCCCCCACCTGACCTGCTCCCAAAGACCTCCCTCGGTTGTGATGACGGTTGGCGTACCACACGCCATGGCCTCCACGGCGGTCATGCCGAAGGGCTCATAGCGGCTACTCAAAGCGAATACGTCGGCAATCCTGTAATAATCGGGCAGTTCTTCGTCGGGAATCCAGCCGCGGAAGCCGACTCGATCGCCGATGCCGAGGTCGCGAGCGAGGATTTTCAGATCATCCAATTGTTTACGCTCCTCCTCGGTAGGCTGGCTCGAGCCGATGGCCAAAAGAAGCCTCGCGTCCTCGAGGCGAGAGAAGACCACGGGCATAGCTCTCAGGAGCAAATCATAACCCTTGTTGCGGGCGACACGCCCCAGGGAAAGCACCAGGCGCCCCTCGTGCCCATATTCGTGCTTGAGGGCCAAGCGCTGCCCTTGCGAAATAGGGAAGAATCGCGTGTCGTCGTAGCCCGGTGGGACCACGTAAATCTTGTCGGGTGGGACGTCATACTCCCCCTTATGCAGGATGTCCCGTTGCTGCGGAGTTGTCGCAATGATTGCGTCGCACTCGTCGTAAATGACTTTCTCCTCGCGGATGCGCTTTCGGAAGTTATACCGACGCTCCAGCTCCTCGGCATCCCCGTCCATGTTGTCGCGCTTCCATGAACCGATGGAGTGCGGGGTATGCACGTGCGGGATGCCAAACCGGTTGGCCAGGGCCTGGCCCGCAAGCCCCGCGTCCCAGTAATGACTGCTAATGAACCCGTAGCGGTTCTTCTTGGTTTCGATGAAGTCCGCAACATTTTCCACCCACTCCGGTATCTCCTCGCACAACCTTTCCTTTGGAATGAACTGGCGCCCGCCGCACGGGAACCGCAGAATACGAACACGCTCGGCAACCTTCTCCTCTCGTGGTTGGTCTTCGAAGCGACGTGTGAAAATATCAATGTGGTAGCCGAGGCGAGCCAGGGATTTGCTGAGTTCCAAAACGTAGGCCACCTGACCGCCTGTGTCGGGCTTGCCCAGTTCGGGCGTCGCGGAGACACAGCCATGGGTAGAAATCACCATAATTCTCCTTCGTCTGGTCATAAGCAACCACCTCCTCGAAGACTACGATGCTCTGTCGTCGTTCGTATCCAGGAAGGAAACATCCAGATTCTTTTAGCAAGAGCTACCGCTTGGCGCCCGCCTGAACCACTTGAACAATCTATGTGGCCCGAATCATGGCTCTGGTTTCTTAACCTCCCCGAATGCGTATCGGTAAACGGAAACCATTCGGTTCTCTCGTATGTAAGCTCTTGGGACTCGCGGCCCGATTCCGCAGATTACATCGTGCTCAATTGTCCCGGCTATTTGAGCGACCTCCGCGACGGGGATGATTTCCTTACCGCTTCGTCCTATGATGACCGCCTCGTCGCCGGTCCTGACATCCACCGAGTCGCCAACATCCACCATGGTCATATCCATGGTGACTCTCCCTGCGATTGGAAAGCGCTGGCCGCGGATAAGGACGTGGCCCCCTTTGGCGAGCCGAAAAGGGACGCCGTCCGCATAGCCTGCGGCAATGGTCGCGATGGTTGTCTCACGGTCGGTGACGTACTCGCGGCAATAGCTGATGCTTGTGCCGGGAGCGACTCTTTTCACGTGGATGACCTTCGTTTTGAAGGAAACTGCTTCCTCCAGAATGAACTCCCGGCTGACCGCTGAAGAGCCGTAAAGACCATAGATGCTTATGCCCGGCCTGACCATGTCGAACATTTCGCAGCAGCGGTTGAGCAAGGCGGCTGTGTTGGCGACGTGCACCAGCGGAATGGAATAGCCGAGATTTCTGATTTTCTGTAGAACCTCCCTGAAGATGCGCACCTGCTGCGCAGTAAACTGCGCATCGGTGTCTGCCGCGGGGAAATGGGTGTAAACTCCGTCGAGGAGGAGGTTGGGGCATGAGGATAAGCCTTCGAGAAAGGTGTCTATCTCCCGGGGCAGGAGGCCGAGCCTCCCCATGCCGGTGTCAATGTTCAAATGAATCCTGACTTTCTTTCCGGCTTTCCGTGCTCGTTCGTCGAGCTGGCGGGCAAGGGCCAAATCGAAGACTGTCTGAAGCAAGTCTTCCTGCACAACGGCCTCCAGCTCGGCTTCTTCGGGGCGTCCAAACACCAAGATGGGACAGGCCAATCCGCCTCTCCGAAGAGAAAGAGCCTCGGCGACGCTGGCGACTCCGAGAAGCTCAGCTCCGCCCTCGAGAGCCGCCCGGGAGACCGCCTCACCTCCGCAGCCGTAGGCCTCGGCCTTGACCACAGCGAGAACCTTGACACCACAGCCAGCGGCGGCTTTTAGTTTGCGGACGTTGTTTGCGATTTTATCCAAGTCAACCTCCATCCAGGCCTGGCTTGTAGTCTCGTTCATAGATGGCTTGAGCATGAAGTTGAAACTTGTGGAACATAAAGGTGATCTGTTAGCTCGAAGGGAGAGCAACACCTCGTCGAGCTAAATTCCAGAATATCATTTCGCCTTGAGAATGCCAAACAGAATTGGTACGCTCCGACGATGGCTGAGGAAAAGATGACATGAAACTGAGCGATTTCGATTACCATCTTCCATCTTCGCTCATCGCGCAGGTTCCTTCGCGTGAGAGGGAGCAATCTCGTCTGATGGTTTTGTGGCGGGAGACGCAGGCCATCCAGCACGGGCATTTTCCGGACATCATCGGCTATTTGCGAGAAGGGGATGCGCTTGTGCTAAATGACTCAAAGGTCATCCCTGCAAGACTTCTCGGCGCTAGTCCTCGCCCCGATGAGAAGGAAAGCGGTGGAGAGGTTCTTCTCCTGGAAGAACTGGAAACGAACCTCTGGGAGTGCCTGGTCAAACCAGGAAAGAAATTCCGCCCCGGCTCGCAGGTCTTCTTCGGAAACCACGACGTGGTGGGCGAGGTAGTGAGCGATACGCCCTTCCGCGGCAAAATCATCCGTTTTCGCTGCAATGGTGACCTGCGTACGCACCTGGACGCGATTGGATGCGTGCCCCTTCCGCCGTACATAAAGAGAAAAGAGACACTGCCATTTGACCGGGAAAGATACCAAACGGTCTACGCGTCGAGAGATGGTTCCGTTGCCGGGCCGACGGCCGGGTTTCACTTCACCCATGGATTGCTCGCCCAGATTCGTCGAAAAGGTGTGGCGACGTGCTTCTTGACGCTTCACGTTGGGTTAGGGAGTTTTCGGCCGGTGAGGACAGAGGAGGTTGAGCGGCACAAAATGCACGCGGAACGGTTCTCTATTGACGAGGAGACCGCGCAGTCACTCAACCGCGTCAGAGAGGCCGGAGGAAAAATTGTAGTTGTAGGAACGACTTCCGCGAGAGCTCTGGAGGCAACGGCTGACAAGCACGGAACAATTCGACCCCTCACCGGGAAAACCGACCTGTTCATATATCCCGGATATAAATTCAAGGTACTGGACAGGGGAGCGCTCCTGACGAACTTTCACCTGCCGAAATCAACCCTTTTGATGCTTGTCTGCGCATTTGCGGGAAGGGATTTTGTTCTCGAAGCTTATCGGGAAGCGATTCGGATGGAATACAGGTTCTACAGTTACGGCGACGCGATGCTAATTCTGTAGCGCGCAGAGCAAGGCAGCCCGCGTAGGGCGAGGGATGCGTCCCCGGGGAAGAAAAGGCAATCGAGATTTTTTGTCCCAGAGGCTTCTGCCTCGCCTCAACTCTGGCTCTTGTCAAAAATGGAATTCAGAATTCTGACGCGCGACAATTCATCCTCGGCGAGGCTGGGAGAGATTCCGACGCCGCACGGCCGGGTGATGACGCCGTGCTTCCTGCCGGTGGGGACAGGCGCGGCCGTCAAGACGATGTCTCCGACAGAGCTGAGAGAAATTGGCGCAGAGATGATTTTAGCGAACACTTACCACCTGGTCCTGCGACCCGGAATGGAAATCATCCAAAAGGCCGGCGGATTGCACAGGTTCATGTCGTGGGATGGACCAATCCTGACGGATAGCGGCGGATACCAGGTCTTCAGCCTTGCGGAGAGAAGAAAGGTTACAGACGAAGGAGTCTATTTCCGCTCGCACGTTGATGGCTCAGCGTGCTTTCTTGGTCCGGAAGAGGTCATCCGCTCTCAGGAAGCCATGGGAGCCGACATCATGACGACTCTCGACGAGTGCACGCCGTATCCCTGCGAGCACGAGAAGGTGCGCAGCGCATTGGAAACAACTCTTCGCTGGGAGAGGAAATGCAGGGAACTCCATCAGAAGGCGGAAAGCGGCCTTTTTGGAATAGTGCAGGGAGGGGTATTCAAAGACCTGCGGAAGCGCTCCGCGGAAGCCCTGTTAGAGCTTGCGTTCGACGGGTACGCTATCGGCGGTCTATCAGTTGGCGAGCCGGTCAGTCTGACGTACGAAATCGCGGAATATACCGCATCGCTTCTCCCGGAGGAGAAGCCGCGATACCTGATGGGTCTGGGGAGGCCGGCCGATATCGTCGAGTGCGTCGCCCGCGGGATAGACATGTTCGACTGCGTCCTTCCGACGCGAAATGCCCGCAACGGAAAAGCTTTCACGCCCGACGGGATGATTAATGTCAGGTCGGCAAGATACAAGGAGGATTTCTCGCCGATTCAGCGCGATTGCGATTGCTATGCGTGCCGCAACTTCACGAGAGCCTACATTCGCCACCTTCTTAACATTGACGAAATCCTCGCCCTCCGCCTCCTGACCACGCACAACCTCCGATTTTACTTCCGGCTGATGGAAAGTCTTCGCGACGCCATCGCCTCAGGAAAGCTGGACGAAATCCGGAAGGAACTCTCAGCCAGAGCCTTACCCGACAGCCAAAACGAATGAGGCCAGAGACTCGGGTGGCCGGCCGCCGCGTTTTCGTCAGGACCGGATGGCGAGGAACTCCCCGATGTACTTGACGGCTTCGACGAGCTTTTCTTCCTTCTCGACCATGGCGAAACGAACGAACCCCTCGCCATATTCTCCGAAGCCGGTTCCTGGGGCGCTGACCACACCGGTCTCCTCCACCATAAGCTTGGAGAACTCCAGAGAACTAAGCGCGCTGAATTTCAGCGGTATGTGCGCCCAGACGTAAAAGGTGCCCTTGGGGCGAGGGACTTGCCACCCGATGGAGTTCAATCCGTCCACGAAAACTGTCATCCTCTTCTCGTAAGTCTTGACCGTCTCTGCGACGCAATCCTGCGGCCCGGTCAATGCCGCTATGGCGGCGCATTGAACCCCACGGAATATGCCGAAATCCACGTATGATTTTGTCTTCTCCAGGATGTGGAGGATTTCGGCGTTTCCGACGGCGAACCCCAATCGCCAGCCGGCCATGTTGTAGGACTTGGAAACCGTGTGGAACTCGATTCCGACCTTCCTGGCGCCCTTTGCTTGAAGGAAGCTGGGCGCCCTGTAATTGTCGAAAACGATGTCGGAATAAGCGTTGTCGTGCCCGACGATGATGTCCCTATCCCTCGCCCAGCGGGTAACCCTCTCGAAGAAATCGAGGTCCACCACCACACACGTGGGGTTGTGGGGATAGCTGAGGTAAAGGATTTTCGACCGGCTGACGACGTGGCTGTCAAGCTTCTCCAGCTCAGGCTTGTAATCGTTCTCAGGCTTGAGAGGGATATTGTAGAGAATCCCGCCCGCGAGAATGACGCCGTTGAAGTGAATCGGATAGGTGGGGCTTGGCACAAGGACTATGTCGTCATTGTTGAGGAAGGAAAGGTAGAAGTGGGCGACGCCTTCCTTGGAACCGATAAGAGGGAGGACTTCCGTCTCCGGGTTGAGCAACACGTTGAACCGGCTCTCGTACCAGTCTGCGATGGCTTTTCTGAGTTTCTTCTCGACTTCCCCGTCTCTCCGGGAGTACCTGTGCATGTCAACGGTTTTTGTCGCTTCGACCAAGGCTTCTACGACGTGCTTCGGCGTGGGTTGGTCGGGGCTTCCCATGCCGAGGTCAATGACATCTCCTCCTCTTTCGACAACCTCCCTCTTCAGTTCGTCCATGATGGTGAAGAGGTAAGGAGGAAGCCTTTTCATTCTGTTTGCTTCAGCGAATGTCATATTCTTCTCTATTCTCCTTTTCGACTTGAGCCACGGACTCCAAGCTCGACGTTTAAGCTTCCCACAAATCTATCTGCCAAATATGAACTCCTGACGAAGGGGCCGCAGAACGCACCCAAAAAGCCCATGTCGCGGGCGATTCCTTCCAGTTCGCCGAACTTCTCCGGGGGAAGAAACCTCGCCACAGGGAGGCTGCGCGGCGTCGGCTGGAGATACTGCCCGACAGTGACGATGTCGCAGCCGACTTCCCTGAGGTCCCGGAATACCTCCTGCACTTCGTCGAGTGTTTCTCCAAGGCCGACCATCAGGCCGGACTTGGTCAAAAGGGATTCCGGGGCCATTTCCTTGACCGCTCGCAGAAGGCCCAGCGAGCACTTGTAATCCGCGCCCGGCCTCACCGAATTGTACAGTCGGGGAACGGTTTCGACGTTGTGTCCGAAAATAGCCGGCCCGGCGTCCACAATCCGCCTCAGGACATCCCTTTTTCCCGCGAAATCAGGCGTCAGAACCTCGACGGTCGCCTGCTCGTTGAGCCTGAGGACTTCACCGACAACCGCCGCGAAGTGGCCGGCGCCGCCATCGGGAAGGTCATCGCGTGTAACGGAAGTAACGACCGCGTGCCGCAGACCGAGCTCATGCACGGCCTGGGCGACTCGGCAAGGCTCGTCTTCGTCCAGCCAGCCCCACCTCGCCGGGCGCGGCGGCTCTCCTCCGACGGCACAGAAGCCGCATCTTCGCGTGCAGCGGTCTCCCAGAATCATGACCGTCGCGACTTTTCGGGAGAAACACTCCCATATATTCGGGCATCGCGCGCTCTGACAAACCGTTGCGAGCCCCAACCGCCGCAGAATGCGGTCTGTCTCAAGCCAGGCTCCATCCGATGGGAGCGATTTTTTCAACCACTCCGGGAGAGGTGTACGATTTCTCATAAGCCGAACGTACCAGATCCCGCCGCATACCAGCGTTTTTCACTTTCTATGACGTGCGGAGAGGATGTGGATGCTTTCTCCTTTCGCGTCGAAGGCAGCCTCCATGATTGCTTCGGGAAGCGTCGGATGTGGGTGGATCGCCCCGGAAAGCTCATCCACGGTACCTTCCGCCTTCATGAGAGCCACGATTTCGCTGATGAGGTTTGTGGCGTCCAGGCCGACAATCTGCGCTCCGAGGATCTCTCCGGTGCGGGCGTCGGCAACCACCTGTGCGAATCCTTCGGTATCGCCGCTGATGACCGCCTTTCCCACCGCCGCGAACGGGAATTTTCCCACGACCACTTCTCGCCCCTGGTCCTGGGCATCTTTAGGGCTCAGCCCCACGACAGCGACTTCCGGCGAGGTGTAAATGCAAGACGGTATGACGGAATAGTCCATTCTTGAATTTCCGCCGGCGGCATTTTCTGCTGCCACAATTCCCTGATGGTAAGCGACGTGAGCCAGAAGCCCTTTGTTGACAACGTCGCCGACCGCATATGTCCCCGCAAGACTCGTCTGCATGTATTCGTCAACAACGATGGCGCTGTTGTCGGTCTGAACGCCCACTTCCTCCAGGCCGATGCCATCGGAATTCAATTTCCTGCCTACGGCGACGAGGACCTTTTCCGCGGAGAGCTTTTCACCCGAAGATAGCTCGCAAACAGCGTTTTCCTCCTCGACCAGAGCCGCGGCGACTTTGGAATTGAGATGTATTTTTATTCCCTTCTTTTCCATCTGCCGCTGGAGGGTTTTTGCGGCGAGCGGATCAAGCCCCGGCAAGAGTTGGTCGGTCATCTCCAGAATCCTCACTTCCACTCCGAAAACCGAGAAGAATGTCGCGAACTCGCACCCGACGTACCCGCCGCCGATTATCAGAAGAGATTTCGGCAGCTCCTTGAGAACCAGGGCATCCGTGCTGGAAAGGAATTTCTCCCCGTCGAGCGGAATCGAGCGCACGCTAAGCGGCTCCGAGCCGGTCGCAACGATAGTTTTGGCAGACTTGACGGTGACAGGACCCTGCTTGGTCTCAACCTGGATTGTGTTGCGTGCCAGAAGCCGGCCCACGCCCTGAACGACCTCAACCTTCCGCTCTTTCAGAAGGAGCTCCACTCCCTTACGCAGCCCTTTGACTACCTCGGCCTTCCTTTCCATCACCCTCTGGAAGGAAAAGGTGGGATTCTCGATGGTGATTCCAAAGCGCTCGGAATGCCTTGCTTTCTCAAGGAGGTCAGCGGCATGCAGAAGGGCTTTTGTGGGGATGCAGCCGCGGTTGAGACACGTCCCGCCTACAAGCCCTTTTTCGACGAGACACGTCTTCAGTCCGAGCTGAGCTGCCCTGATGGCAGCGACATATCCGCCCGGACCGCCGCCCAGAATTGCGAGATCGTATTTTGCCATGACTCCTTTCTCCGGATGAATCGGACTTTCCCTCGCTACGAGTCAGAGAAGGATACATTATTGCCGCTGAGTATTCAATCGAGGACTGCAAACACACGGCAGTTGTGACGCCGCCAGGTCGGCCCGGGAAGTGGCCGGTGCAACCGCGCAGAATCACATCGCCTCCGAGGATGTGGGTTTCGGCCAGGCCCCTCTGGCGCGGCGAGACGCCGCCAGCAATGCCTCCCGTAGTCTATCGGAGAGGGTGTCCATCTGCAACTTGGTGGCGTTGGCAGGGCAGTAGAGCGGGTCGCCGAAGACATAGGTGGTTGTGCCGAATGGAAGGGTGACAAGGAAGCTATCCCAGGTGCGCAGAGTCCCGAAACGGGATGACCAGTAGCTAACCGGAATCATCGGTGCGCCGGTGAGCCGGCCGAGGGCGATTGTTCCGGGCCGGACGCTGTACTTCGGGCCTGTCGGTCCATCTGGAGTGATGATGCAATCCATCCCCTCTCTCATCCTGTTTATCAACGCCTTGAAAGCCCCTGAGCCGCCTCGCGTCGAAGAACCCCGAACTATGAAAGGACGAAAGAACTTCAGCGCACGAACGAAGTAGTCGCCATCCCTGCTGGAGCTAACCAAAGTGACAATGCGCTTCGTGCCGAAAAGACGACGATAGATGTACGGGATCATCATGAGGCGGTTGTGCCAGAATGCGAATATGGCGCAACCGTGTTCGGCCAAGACGCGGTTGACTGCCGTGAGATTGACCACTCGCGTTCTCTGGCTAGCGCCGATCAGCTTGATGAGCAGGTAACCGGCCGCCGGCAATAGACCGAGAAGAAGTCTCTCCGTCAAGCGCATCGAAGTTCGGGATTAAGGTTTCGCCCTGAAATCAGGGCGATTGACTATTGGCCCCTCGAAGAGCGGTGAGCCTCCCCAAGACTCACGCATCCTTGAACTGCATATCGTAAAGCTTCTTGTAAAGCCCTCCCTCTTGAATAAGCTCTCGGTGATTCCCCTTCTGAACGACTCTCCCTCTGTCGAGGACGATGATTGTATCGGCGTTGATAATTGTGGAGAGGCGGTGCGCGATGACAAGAACCGTTCTTCCGTTCATGAGCCTGTTGATGGCGCTCTGAACGAGGCGCTCGGCCTCCGTGTCGAGCGCGGATGTTGCTTCATCGAGGATGAGAATGGCGGGGTCTTTGAGAATGGCCCTGGCGATGGCGATTCGTTGTCTTTCGCCGCCCGATAGCTTGATTCCCCTCTCACCGACGAGCGTATTGTAACCTTCCGGAAGAGAGGATATGAACCCGTCGGCGTTGGCGGCTTTGGCAGCTTCCACTATCGCCGGAAAGGGAGTCTCAGGACGACCGTAGGCTATGTTTGCGGCTATTGTGTCGTTGAAAAGGATGACTTCCTGGCTGACAATGGCCATCTGCTCCCGGAGAGAGGAAACGGTGGCATCCCTGATGTCAACTCCGTCAATCCTTATGGAGCCGGTGGCCGGGTCGAAGAATCTCAGGAGAAGGTTGACTATTGTCGTTTTTCCGCCTCCGCTCGGCCCGACGATTGCCACGACCTGCCCTCGCTTGATCTCGAAGGAAACATCCCTGAGAACCAGCTCGTCGTCATACCGAAAGCTCACGCCACTGTACGACAGAACCTCTGCCATGCGGGGGAGACGTATGGCGCGCGGCGACTCCACAATGTCCGGGCGAGTGTCCATGACGGAGAAAACGCGCTCGGCGGCGGCTGTCCCCATCTGGAGGATGGTGTTGACCTGGCCGAGCTTCTTGACGGGGTCGTATAAAAGGAAAACTCCTGTGCAAAACCCGAGGATATTCTGAAGCCCCATATCGAACGCCCCGGCGCCGATGATGAGAATGGCAGCTACCGAAACACCCCCCAGAAACTCTATCACGGGACGAATTATGGAGAGGGAGCGGACGACCTTGACGCTGGTATCAAAAACCTTGCGATTTTCGTCCTCAAACCTTCTCGTCTCATACTTCTCCATGCCAAAGGCACGCACAACGCGGATGCCCGAAAAGGTCTCCTCAACGATGGCGGTGAGGTTGGCAAGGAGGGACTGTATCTTCCCGGAGGTCTTTCTGATTTTCTTGCCGACTCTGAAGATGGGAATGAAGATCAGCGGAAAGGCCACCAGCGTTATGATTGCGAGTTTCCAGCTCAGCCAGACAACCACCCCTACCATGAAAACAATACTCACAGGTTGAAGAAAAGCATCGGCTACGGCACGCGAAATGGACTGCTCGACCACGAACATGTCGTTTGTGACACGGGAGATTAGTTCTCCGGTGCGTGCCCCCGAAAAGAAGCCGATGGAAAGAGTGTGGAAGTGCCGATATAGCTGGTCCCGCAGGTCCGTCACAACTCGCTTGCCGACCCATTCCATCAGAAACCCGTGAAGAAAGGCGAACAGGGCTTTCAGGAAGAAGATGACCGAGATAGCTACCGCGAGATGATAATAACGCCACCGTCCCACCTTCAGAACGGACTGGGCGAATCGCCGGATGACGTCGAACCTTCCGGGCTTTGCGGAGGCCTTGGAGACCCCGGCGGCGGGAGCCGGGGATTCAGCCGCCCCGACCTTCAATGCCTCCTTCTGACCGGATTTCTCCTGAACGGTGCTGGCTATAGTGATGACTCCGAAAGGCTGAAGGGCGTTGACAATCGCGTAGCACCCCATGCACACGATTGCAAGGACGATCTTGCCACGGTACGGCAAGGCGTAGCGAAGTAATCGCCAGAGAGGATTTATTCGGTTCAAGTAGTCTTCCTTTTCGGCTTACGAATCATGCCGCATCAAGTCGAGGATAAGCCGCGCTGCCCTCTGCGACGCTCCGGGCGGGCCGAGCTTAGCCCTGACACCGGAAAGCTGCTCCCTGATGGATTCGTGAAGCCCCGAGTCGGTCAGGAACTTCACGATTTGCCCGGCAATCCGCCCCGGACAAGCGTTCCTCTGGACGAATTCGGGGGCAATAGTTTTCCCCGCGACGATATTGATCAATCCGATGTTAGGAATCGTCACCAGACGCCTCGCTATAAGATACGTCAATGGCGAGACCTTGTAAACAACAACCAGCGGCACGCCAAGGCAGCCGGTCTCAAGTGTCGCAGTGCCTGACGAGACAATCGCTGCGTCCGAAGCCGAGATAGCGTCGTAGGCTCCTCCGCTCAAAACGGTTATGGGAGCAGAAATGCGGTGCCTGCGGAGCAGTCGCCGGCACTCCTCTCCCAGGTCATCTGAAGCGGCAGGGAGGAGGAACCGAGTTCGGCTTACCCTGCGACAGATCAACTCCGCGGCCTTTCCCATGATAGGGACGTGCCGCGAAACCTCGTGAAGGCGGCTGCCGGGGAGAATCGCCACAACTTTGGTCTCCGGCGGGATTCCGGATTTTCTGCGGAATTCCTCACGAGATGAAGTGGGAAAAAGGGCCTCTGCCAGGGGATGACCGACAAAATCCACGTCAATTCCCGCGTGCTGGTATATGGGGACCTCAAAATCGAAGACCACAATCATCTTATCAACGTATCTGCGCATTTTACTGACGCGGTTTTGTCCCCAGGCCCAGACCTGCGGGCTGACAAAATAGACGACCTTAATGCCGAGAGATTTCAACGCCGGAGCAAGGCGAAGATTGAACCCGGGGTAATCAACGAGGAGAGCTGAGTCGGGTCGGCGGCGTTTGGCAACTTCAATGAGCCGGCGGAAAAGACGTCGAAAGGTCAAATAGCTCCTTACCACCTCCGTCAGGCCCACAACAGCCAGGCCCGTTACGTCCGTCAGAATCTCGGCTCCGCTGCGAAGCATCTTTTCGCCGCCGACGCCGAAGATTTGCATGGACGGGGAAAACTCCTTCAGGGAGGCAATGATTCGGGAAGCATGAAGGTCACCGGACCTTTCGCCGGCAACAACCATGAGCTTCAGCGGGCTCATACTGCGGCATTCCTCGCATGGATGTCCCGGACAATCTTCATGGCAATCTCCAGGGCACGCTTCCCCTGCTCAGCGGAAACGGGCGGCCGCGAGGATGACCTGATGGACTCGATGAAGGATTCCAGTTCCAGCCTCAGTGGTTCGGCCTTTTCCATTGGGACGGGAGTGCGCACAATCTCACCAGCCGCCTTGCGGTATATCAATCCCTCCTGCTTCTCATAATCGAGGGATATGTAGGCGTCCCGCTGAAAGACCCTTATCTTCCGCATGGCATCGAAGCTGATTCTGCTGGCGGTGAGATTGGCGATGCACCCCTTTTCAAACTCAATCCTCGCGTTGGCTATATCCTCACTGTCGCTGAGGACATTGACACCCACCGCCGAGACGCTTTTGATGCGGTCGTTGACGAGGGTCAGGACGACGTCTATATCGTGAATCATAAGGTCGAGGACTACGCCGACGTCACACCCTCTTGGACTGTATCGGGACAGGCGATGACACTCGATGAACCGTGGGTCCTTCAAGAGCCCCGCCAATGCCTTGATGGCCGGATTGAACCTTTCCACGTGGCCGATCTGGAGCACCTTTTTGTTTCGCTCGGCGAGACGAATGAGTTCATCCGCCTCCTCGACCGTCGAAGCCATTGGCTTTTCCAGAAAGACGTGCTTCCCGGCAGAGAGGAAATGCCGAGCTATCCGGTGGTGCGAGGTTGTGGGGGTGGCAATGCTGACCGCGTCAACATCTCCGGTCATTTCGCGGTAATCCGCCAACGGCGGGATGTCCCACTCTTCGGCGACACGCCTCAGCGCCTCGGGGTCAATGTCCACCACCGCCGCGAGAACCACCCCGTGCAGCTCTTTCAGAATTCTAACGTGCTGCCTCCCGTGGTGGCCGACTCCGACCACCCCGATCCTCAGTTCTTTCACCCTGCTTGACCTCTCGCCGCTCGAGGATGTTTTTCAGTTGCTTTCTCAGTGGATCGCTCCGGAAAGTGCAATCCTCGTTTCCAATCCTGATGTAAAAGATATCGTACCCAATCTCGATTTTCAGGCTCTGCGTCCTGGAAAAGAAAAGCTCCAGCTCGCCGAGCTTCTCAGAAGGATGAAATTCTATCACCTCCCCGGAAAGAATGTTCTGGCGGAGAAGGTCCAGCTCGCTCGGCATTCTGGAGGTGTTCAACCTAATCGGCGAGCCCCTCCGCACATTTCTGCTGACTTTTTTTCGTATCTCCTCCAGTTCAGCCGGACCGGGCAATCTCTCGGGGGTGACGATTTTGAGCACGCTGCGAACGGTTTGTCTTGTCCTGAGAACAGCGCTGACCTTCGCAAGGTGCACCCTTGAATCAATCGGGACTCCGCTTCTAATGAGAAACTCGTAGATAGGACCCCTCTGCGCCGGACCGCCTTCGCTCCGGGCTGGAGTGGCACCCAAGGCATCCGCCCCAATCGAAGCCAGAGCCGCAACCAAAGCTGCCAGCATCCCATGGCTGGCTCTCAGCGACTTGTCAGCGTGTCCGCGCATGTCCATCGCGACGCCTTCACCTCCACTTATCGGTCTCGAACGTGGCATCCGTGTTTCCTCCTCTGCCTCGACCACTGCCGGAGTCCGTGCGGCCGAGCCGCGCTCCCTTTAGTCTCACAAAAAACCGTCCGTCTCCTGCGGCCTGCGACGATTCCGTCAAGCGCCAATGGCGCCAGACTTTCAGCAATAAGCTCTTAGCACGGCAGCCGACGGATGTCAAGTCCAGGCGCCCGTCTCCAACGCCAATGCGGTAAGCAGCAAAGGGACTCGCCATGGCGGCTTGTCCGCTAACCCAGCCCCTCTCCTCGCTGACCTTTGCTTACCTGACAGAGTATCCTGACACCACCACCGCATGAGACGATTCTTTTGACATGATCAACAGGATTCACGACTCCACCTATCGTGTTATCCCGTCAAAGCAATCGCGCCGCCGAGCTTAGGAACCAAGGCGCCCAGTGACTCCCTTCTTAGCGCAAGACCCAATAAGAAGGAAAAAAAGGATCGCGGTGCTGGACTCGCCTTCATGGCCGCGCCTCCTTATTGCGGTTTGCCGACGTTGCCCACATCCCCGGCACCCAACGAATCCCGTGGAGTCTCCAGGTCTCGCGGGCCGGCAAGCGGCCCGCTTGACACGCTTGACCATAGGCCGACGAAAAAGTGCCTGACGTTCACTCCGATGCTCCTGTTGTTATAGCCTCCTTCCTGCACGACCAGCGTGGGGAGTTTCAGGTCGCCGATGAGTTTACCGACGCGCTCGAAGTCGCTGGCTGTCAGGCTCCACGTACCCGTCGGGTCTCCCTTCGCTGTGTCCAGGCCCAGACAGACAATGAGATAGGATGCGTTGAAAGACGCAACCCTCTTCACGGCCTTGTCAAGAACGTGGATGTACTGGTCGCCGTTGATATGTTCGGGCAAGGGATAGTTGACATTGAAGCCCCGGCCGGGGCCTTCCCCCGTCTCGTCCGCGAAACCGCTGAAGTACGGGTAGGCAAACCTCGGATGCCCGTGGATAGATATCGTCAGGACATCGCTCCTCTGGTAAAAGATTGCCTGCTGCCCGTTGCCGTGGTGATAGTCTATGTCGAGAATCCCCACGCTCCCGAAGCTGCTCAGAAAATGGGCCGCTATCGCGGCGTTGTTGAAGTAGCAGAATCCCCCAAAAGAACGACGCTCGGCATGATGCCCGGGCGGTCTGATGAGAGCGTAGGCAACGCGATACCCTTCCAGAACGCTGTTCGCCACGGTTAAGACGCATTGCGCCGCCCTTTTGGCGGCGACGAATGCGTTCTGGTTGAGCGGAGTGAACGTGTCTATACAGTAATATCCGGCCCGGATCGCCAACTCTTTCGGCGGCCTGGTCAGATTTCGGATAGGAAAAACGTACGGATAAACTGACCTGCCCGGTTCCAACCTCTTGCAGACTTGCTTAAAGTACTCCATATACCCGGCATCATGAACCGACTGGATATATCTCTCCGAAAAATCCTTCGGCGGAACGTGTTCAAATAGACTGAGGGGTTCAAGCTCCTTGAGTATGGACTTGATTCTGACAGGCGATTCGACGTAGCCCCTTTCGCGGATGTGGTGAATGGCGTGCCTGTCGGTGACAACCAGGGCTATCTTACGGAATCTTCCCGAGGCAGGTGCAACCGCAGGCGCCTCTTTTCTGAAATACTGCGGCTCCCGGAGCTTCACCGGCGAGTCCCTGAAGGACACCACGACCATCTCGACGTATTCCGTGGGGAACATCTGGGCGTATTTCCTTTCGAGAATCGCCCTGACGATGGCTTTCGCTTCGTCCAACCACAGCGGGCGGTTCTGCCCGAGGTCATCGAAAACAAGGTAGGGAGGGTTGTCATCTCCCGGCTTCAGGGGAGTTTCGTAAGCAGTGTTCACGATGGGGCGGGCACCATACCTCTCGTAAAATTTCAGTCTGGCCCTGTTCTGTTTCAACATCTCGGGGTCTTTGCACAGGTTCGGGTTGTCCAGCAGACATTCGAAGAAAACACCTATCACATTGAGCCACCTTGCTTCTTCCCGAACCCGCTCATAAAGCGCCCCACCGATCCCTCGCCCCGTTGCATACCTCGCTGCGGAAATGTAGTCCAGGTAGCAGAACTTCAGTTCCGGCTCATGGGAGAGCAACGCGAACCCCTTGACCACCCCATTGAAGTCTTCCGCGACGTAGAGAATTGGCAGAAAGCGCTCCTTGAAGGGATTCCTCAGCGACTCCGGTATTGCCTCCAGTTTTTCCTGGGTCAGAGCAGGAAACTGGGTTTTCAGGATTTGCTGAACCTGTCTGAGGGCATGACGATTAGCGGGCACAATGTCGTCGGAAATTCGGCGGATACGGAACACGGACTTCACCCATAAACGTCTTTGCGATGCGGCTCACCGTTCGCGCTGAATTTACTCCGCAACTGAACACCTCCCCGGATGCCGCGGAGCAACCGCAAACCTTGTGCTGATTTTACCACAGAGTTCCGGGGACGGCTGCTCAGATTTCTCGGTGGTCTGGAAATCAACCAGCCGCCGGGTGGCGTCTTTCGCTCTCTCTGGCCCCGCGATGGCGATGGCGCCAGAGCTCCGGCTGCGGCATGGAGCGTACTTTGGAATGCATCGGCAGCGCCGGGAACCCCGGTTGGCCGGACGAGGAGGGCCTTTCTCCGAGCAAACCGGGCGGCTGGCAGGTTGCATTTTCGGAGAACGAGGAGCCTGCGTGAAACAGGATAAGGCGAGCAAGAGGCGCCCGGGCCGGGAAGATTCCCGGTGTCTTCAAGGTTTTTTCTCCAAGTTCCTCCAAACGCCACGTGCTCCCGAAGGCCTGAAAATGCCCCCGCAAACCAATTCACCCTGCGCGCCAGATTCCCAATGTTGGCTTAAGCGCCTCCTCCATTCAACTCCTGCATAAGCCCGCGGAATCTCGTTATCAGCCGCTCACGACCCCAACACTATGAGAAGTTGCCATGCTGCCGGCCGCCTTCCCATCACATCTTCTGCCAACCCACAAAGGAATTCCGGGCAGCAGCGCCGGGAGAATGCCAAACTTGAATCTCACCTGCACTGGAACAATCCCTCTGGCAGGACGCCTTGCCTCTCCGTTCAATTCAGAAATTGGAGCACAGCCGCATAAGAATGCACGAGAAGAGGACGCAACAGTCTTTTCGTGAGGGTCTTTACTTAAAGGAACGAGAAATCCAATCGCCGACAAAATGGGTGGCCGTTATTACAGCAATAGCGATGAGCAAATGCTCGGCGATCACTCTCCACGGGCTTATATTCTGTAACCTGGCTACTACGAAACTGAGTACGGAGAGGACTGCAATGCCCCAAGCTATACTCACAACGATTGCGGTGGAGAGCTGAAGAAACAGAACCGGCGCCAAAAAGGTCAGCGCAAAAAGGAACTTTGATATGAAGGTTGCCCCTGTGGACACCCAGACCTGCCTGCCTGTGTGGAGGTTTTCCGATTCCTCGGAGATGTGCATGCCGAGGGCGTCTGAAAAAGCATCTGCGATGGCGATGACCAGAATCCCACCTGCAACGGCCAACCTGTCATGCGTCCCCGAATGGAGACCCACCATAAGCCCCAGGGTCGTGATAGTTCCGGAGGTCAGCCCGAAACTCACTCCCGTGTTTACAGATTTTCTCATAAGATTGGATTCCCGCTAATCCACGCTTGAAGCCGCGGACGAAAATCCGCAGGCTCTTTGCAGTTCACTCGCCCCAGACCGCCGATTGAAAATCCTCAGAAGCGTTTGCCCCGAGGGCGAGGCAGCCTGCAATGAAATAAGAGGCCTTCCCCTCGCAGGGGTTTGGAGCGTGCCGCCAGCGTCTCGTCCCGCCCCGCGGGACGCGGGGGATCCTGCGGGCCAAACCGCGTCCGCAGCGGGGGCGAGACGCGCCCGACACAGCCGCCCTGAGGGCAGCGTTACAGCGTTCCCCTCGCAAGGGCATGACAGCTTTTCATGCGAGCCTTGCGCCCAACGGCATCCCTCGGCCACTGGCCGGAGGGCGCGGAGGCATGGTTTGCACTCGTAAGGAACTCCCGTGCTCGTCATCCTACGGATTTCCAAGTTCCTGAATCTTCTTCTGGGCGGCTTTGCCTATTTCGGAGTCAGGCACCAGTAAGACGATCTTTCGGCAGAGAGCGATGGCTGCATCGAGTCTTCCTGCCCCTTCTTCCTTGAGGGCCTTCAGCCAGTAAAGCTCCGCGAGGCGCTGGTCAATGGCTTTCACGGATTCCAATTTCTCTCTGAGAACGTACTCGATGACGGGCTCTTCCTTGCAGACCTTTGCGAGCTGTTGCTCCAAATCTAACCTGTCCCGCCCAGAAACGCCCAGCTCAATGGCCTTCCTGTAGGCGACAATCGCCTCGCCGTACTTTCCGGCTTTAAGCTGCGCAAGTCCGAGAATGCAGTGCAGTTCGGGGCTCTTTCCGAAGTCTCCTTGGATTCCCTTTTGACATAGGGTCGCGGCGGCATCGTATTGCTCATGGGCCATGAGCATCTGCGCGGCGTCCCGGTAGTCCGCGGAAGCGTCGCCGTACTCATCGAGTAACTCGGTGAGGACAGCAAGGGCCTCCTGATGTTGACCGGCCTTGAGGTGGCATTCCGCCAAAGTTTTCATATAGGTCTCGTTTCCGCCGGGATTGGCGTTGACGAGCCTTTTGTAAATGGAAGCAAGGTCCGCCCAACGCTCTTTGGCTGCGTAAAGGTCCCTGAGCTTACTGCACAGAAAAGGGTCGTCGGGGAAAACTTGAAAACCCGTTCGGTAGCATTCGATAACCTTATCAGTCTCCCCCATCTCCTCGTAAATTGCGCCGAGTATCTTGCATATTTCGACCCTCTCTTTTTCGGCTCGGTCTATCTTCTCCCTGAGGGCGGAGATAGTGTCATCCTCGGCGAAGACCAAAGGGCACGATGAGAAAAACAAGCCCGCGGCAACAAGCGGCACAGCGCATCTTCGGGCTAAAAACAGCTCGTTGTGTTCGCTCCTCATGTTACACGGCGGTGAATCCGCCCTCTCTTCCTTCTTGGCGACTCCGAATTTCAGCTGCCCTTCACGTAACGCCCTATCTCGGCCGATATTCCTTACATTCCGTCGCATTAGGGCGCTGCGGGTTGCGACAGGCATCTTTGTAGTCGTACTTGCAGGTGTCGCAAAGGAACCTCTCCGTCCCGAAAAACTTCTTCAGCGCCTTGCGGACTTTGGAGAAAAAGCTCATTTCATCTGAAACCTTGGTGATGCCGGTCTTTGTTGTGAGATTATGGTCAAGCCATCCCTGCCCTGAGGGACCGACATCTTCGTGGTCACGAAGCGCCGGCGGATCACCCTCCCGCTCGACCTCCTCGCCTCGGTCACCGCTTGCCGTCCTGAGCCGAGTGAAAGTAGTCAACCCTCGTCGCGTCACCCTGCCGAACATCCGGAACAGAAGTGCCTGCCGAGGCGGCTTCCCTGCAGCCTCAACCTTCGGACGACCCGGCTCAGCCCCGGACAGGCAATAGGAGACAACCCCCTCACCGGAGGGAGCGTCCGGTTACTCCGGCTTTGTCTTCGGCAAGCCGAAGACCGAGTCTCCCTCCTTCCACCTTCCTCTCTTCTTCAGCAACTGGATGCGGTCGTACCGTCGAAGGACGTTTTTCTTCGCTCTTATTTTCCCTCGAGAGCCAAAACTTGGGTGCTGCGACATGATATTACTCTCCTTGGCCCCGGTTATCCTTTTGACATGATTAACAGGATGAAGAAGACCGCTGCGTCAGAGCGCCGCCTCATCCCGCTCATTGCGGGGAAGGTATTTTCGCCAACAACGCAGCCGCCTTCTCTCGGAGCTTATTTTCCTCGGCGTTCCCACTCTGCGACAGGCCATTTAGGATAAGAACGAGATATTCCATGGCCTTGTCGTACTGCTGCAACTGGAAATAACATTCCGCCAGCCCATAGTAGCAACTGAAGTAGCCGTCGCGAAGCTTCGTCCCCTTCAGATAGCTAACAGCGGCTTTTTCGTAATCCTTTTGCTCGCTGAAAATGTCGCCGAGCAGTTTATAAGCAACCGGGAGTGTCCCACCCTGATTCTGCGGAGCTTCTGCAACGAACTGCTGCAAGTACCGCCCGGCCTGCTGGCAATTTCCGCCATTATAGTAAACAACGCCGAGCTTGTACAAGAGCTGCGGGCTCCGCCCAGGCATGGGCAGAACGCGGGCGTAGTATTTTTTCGCTCGCTCACCGTTTCCGAGGATGGCATGAGCATCGCCAAGAAGCTCAAAAACCTCCGCCGGAGCGTTATCCCCCTGAACCTTTTCCAGTTGTGATATTGCGAAACGTGGGTTCCTCTCCGAGGCGAGAAGATAGCATCTCGCCAGAGCAATTCGCACGTCGGTGTTCTTCGGCTCGATTTGCTGGGCCTTTAGATAAGCCACCTTGGCTTCGCCAAACCTGTTCATGGCAAAAAGGACGTTTCCCAGACCAAAATGACCGAAGAAAGCTTGCGGATAGTGCTCCACCGCCTTGCGGTAACTTCCAAGGGCATCGGCGAGCTTGGAATTCTTTAGCTGAAGCGCGCCGAGATTGGCGTAGGCCATCGCCAGATCAACGCGAACCTGCGGTATCTCCTTCTCCTTCCCGAGGAGAAGGTTCTCGCCGTTTCTGAAAGCGGTCTCGAATTCGGCGAGAGCCAACTTTTCGGACTCCTGGTCATTTTTGCTTGCGAAGATGAATCCCAGGTCGTTGTGGGCGATGACGTTTTCGGGAAAGCGCTCGTTGAGTTTCTTCAGTTGCGCTATAGCTGCCTGCTCCTCTCCTAATTTTCGGTGTGCCAGAGCGACGTGGTAAGCCGCGGAGAAAAGCTCCGGGCAAACCCTTTCGGCGGCCATGAACTTGCGCAAGGCAGCGCGATTTCGGTGCTGCTTGTAAAGCTCAACGCCGTCCAAGAAGTAGGCCTCGGCTTTCTTAAGGGTCCTTTCGCTGACCGAAGGTTTGAGGTAACCGGACGCGCCGTGACTCGCTGTCGGAAATGTCAGGAAGGCCAACAATCCAATCGCATTCAATAGAATTCCACGAAGGTGCGTGATTGTGATTTGTTGTCCTCGACAGACGCGGATTTCTTCTTTGCTGCTAAACATGGGGGCGGGCCTCCTTCTTCAGAACGGCGTCACCCTCTTCGACCCCGAGAGCCGCAGCGACCGCCGGGCACTTCGCCGTCAAAACGAAATAAATATTCTCGTCCCTCTCATCAAGGCACTCGTAGTTGCCCTGGCCCTTGCTTATTATTACGTCCGCCGAGAAAAAAACGTTCCGAAACTCCTCGCTGCAATCGCTCAGGACCGTCCCAATCATCCCCGAGCCGTTGGAAATCGGAATGCCAACGCCGTCGAGTCCAACCTGCCGGACATCCTCCATCGTCGCATCATTGAGGATGGGTCTCTCGTTCACGGCAATGAAAACGTCCTCCCTTCCCAGAGCTTCTATGAAGAGCTTATCGGCGACTATTTCACCCGCATTATCCGCAATGTAAAGTATTCTATTAGCGGAAGTGAGGTCCTTCCGGAGGAGGTCGAAGTGGTCAATCCTGAACGACCTGTTGAGAATATCGTCAATGGCCTTGCGGACATCGAACCGGTGGAGGATTCCCATGTCAATCACGTTGCCTGCCGCGGCAATCTTTATCGCAGTGTGGAGCTTGTCGGAGGAGGACTCCACTATCCGCTTCAAGACCGGGTAGAGCTCCAGCATGGCTGCGTTGCTTTTGCGTTTCTCCTCCGCGAAAGGGTCCTCGCACCCTAAGACCTCGCTGACCACCCTCACGGCGTAGTAGGACATCTCCGCGGGCGACTGCTCGAACGTCCACTCCGGCACACGCCTCATCAGCTCGTACTGGACCTGTCTCAATTTCTTCGGATCGGACGTGCAGCGGCGGGAGGTGCTGAGAACCTGCTTGAATAGGCACGGAATGCAATCTACGGCTACTTTCAACACCCGTCTCCTTTCAGACGAATTTTAACGGAGTCCTCGATCCAGCGTAGATAATCGGGGTTGCCCCCGAGTATCGGCAGCGCCACAACCTCCGGGACCTCGTAGCTGTGGTTTTCCTTGACCAGTCGGACAATCTCCTCCAGAAGCTCACTTCGGCTTTTCATCAGAAGCAGAATCTCTCTGCTGCGCTCAACCTTCCCCTTCCACCAGTAGAAGGATTGGATGTCCTCGACGACGTTCGCACAAGCGACGAGTTTCCTATCCAATAGAACGTCGGAAATACGCTTCGCTTGTTCCTGCGAATCCACCGTGACCATCACGACGATATAATTTCCACTCATAGCACCGCACGAAAGATTGTTTTGGCCGGATGCCAGGATAAGAGGGACCGTGCGAACCCTGTTATCCTGCGCCATATTCGCTTTCCAGCCAGGCTTGTCGAATATGGGATTTATTGCTCGGGCACCTCGGCTGCTCGAACTTGCTGGACGGCCCCGACGACATAGGCAGTTCCCGACGCAACAGTTAGGATTCCCGCCGGATAGTAGAGAAATACCAGCCCAGGAATTTGCAGGATTATCCAACCCATGGTCATCGCTTGAAGAACAGCGGCAACTTTCCCCAAAATGTCCGCCTTAATCTCGACCTTCTTGTGAAGGATACGGGAAGCAAGCGCGCCAAGAGCCAGAACGACATTAGTAGCCACAACCGCAGTCGGATACCAGAGCGAAGGCCTGCGCGCAAAAGGAAAGCCCTCCTTTAGCGGCGGAAGACTCAAGACGATGATCCCCAGACCAAAGAGGAGCTTGTCGGCAAGCGGGTCCAGGAACCCACCGAGGGCTGTGGTCATCCCACAGGTTCTGGCGACATAACCGTCAACCACATCGGACAGCGCCGCGACGATGAATACGCCCAGCGCCAGATATCTTAACAACTCTGCGCTGCCGGGCTCGGTCTTCCTGTAAACCAAAAGCAACGCCAGGAAGACCGGCACCAGGAATAACCGAAATATCGTGATTTTAATGGCGATGTTCAACGCTCAGCGAGAGGTCCTCATGAAAACCAAAAACCTCTTCAATCTGTTATCCTCTCCCCGCCTGCGGCGGGGCGCAGCTATCCCACCCCGGTGGCGGCCCCAGTGCTGTCGCAGCCCCGGGTACCGCCGGCATTTCGCCGGCTGGCCCGGGGCCATCCGCCCTTTCCCGACAGACCGCGCGACGCGCAGCGTGCCCCCCGCCCCAAGGCGGGGGACGTTCCCGCCCCCTTCCGAAGAGCTTCCCGATTCATTCTGAGTATATCGTCCTTCCTGCCGGAGAGGACATCATTCAGGCAATCCATCACCGTCGAGAAAGAAACCAGCGGCTTCTTCTGCAAATAGCATCCGAGGGCAACCATGTTGGCGACCTGTACGCTGCCCAGGGAATCCGCCATCTCCGTCGCCGGAACCTCGATGACCTCTATGTCGCGGCGCTTCGGCGGACTCAGCGTGAGCGACGAATTGATGACCAGAAGCCCTCCGCAGCGGACGACAGGCTCAAATCTCAGCAGCGAGGGATGGTTCATCACAATCGCGCTTGTGGGATTCTCGATGACAGGCGACGCAATCTCCTCCGACGAAATCACCACGCTGCAATGGGCCGTTCCTCCCCGCACTTCCGCGCCGTAAGAAGGCAGGTAAGTCACCTGGAATCCCTCCATCATGGCCGCCTGGGCTAAAAGCTTGCCAAGGAACATGATTCCCTGGCCGCCGAACCCGGCACACACAAGCTCCTCGTGCAGATTCTCCCGGTCCAATTCCATCTCTCCGCAAAAACGGGCCAACCTCGACCCGGAATGTCCTTGCGCCGCCGTAGGCGAGACCAGACAGTTCTGAATAATATCCGCCGCCGACCGAGGAGTCAATCGCAAACCGGACAGGGTGCGACCACGTTTAAGGGGCTGGCAGCAAGCAGTAACGCTTCCCCGCCGTGGTGCGGCTGTGCCGATGGCCTCTCGCCGCAACCCCCGGAGGGGATGGAAGATCGTAGCCGCGTGCAGCATTCCCGCGAGTTGCCGACCGGTCGAAGGCGCGGGACAAAATGCCGCCGGTACGTACCATAGCGCCAAAATTCATCACGGTCCCCACGTTATCATCCGGTCCATCCTGTTAGTCATGCCCAAAGAATCGTTTCTGCGGTCCCCCGTGCCACCATCCTCCATTAGCTCAGGAATGGTCAATGACCGGAGAGCAATGTTAAACAGGTTTGACAGGATTTTCGGGGTTATCCGGTTCATCCTGTTAATCATGTCAAAAGGATAGCGGGGGCTCTGGAGGCTGACCCTAAAAGAGGGCGAGCAGAACTATACTTCGGCACGGCACTGCCGCCGCTTGACCTAAGGTCCGAAGCGGGCGCGAGGTAAGCTGGCGGCATTAGCCCTCTGCGTCCATCTATGTTATCGAGCCTTGTATTGTGAAAGCAACCGTCCCGCCACAGGCGGGACCGCGTCCTTCGGTTCAATGCCAGTAGCTCTGTCCGTCGCCGAAATCCCCCCACCAGGGCGGGGCGGGACTCTGCGTTCGATGCAGTTTCTTTGTCAACGCAAACGCCACTAAATGCCGGCCAGTCCTCTCCATCGCAGACTCGCGGGGTCGTGCTTCAGCGTGCGAGTATTATACTGGCTGATATACTCCCCGTAAGATGGGGCGTCTTCGCTACCCTCTTCCTCTGCCCCGAACGGGTAGCTTTTCATCGCCCGGTACGGCAGCGGCTCGACCCGGTCTCCGGCGAAGGTGCTGGGATTGGCGTCCTTGATCCAGCCGTCAAGCCGCAGAATGAAATCCCTCTTTTGTCCCGCGGAGAGTTCCGGTGGAACGGAAAATGTCAGCGTCAACTCGTCTCCGGGGCCGAAGACAACCAGTCGGTCATCGGCCTCGGTGAGAAGAGGCACCACATCCCCATATCGAGTGAGGAATCCCTGCTGCGGCCGCCAGGGAGCCTCTGCAGTAACGTCACTGTAATCGTACCAGGGCGGTTTTCCGCGTTCTGCGGGGACGATTTTCGAGAATCCACGGAAGTGGAGGTCGGCTCCGCTCAGCTGCAAAGCATGCAGGGCGAGCTCCTGAGAGGTCCCGGCGTCTCCGAGGGCGATTCTGTCCCAGTAAACCTGGAGGTTGGTGGTTATGCGAAGGTGCATCGCCCCGCCGGAGAACTCGCGGGGAAGTTTCACCACGACATTCTTGTCAATGCCCGCGGGGACGCCGAAGTTATCGGTGAGCGTTCGCCACGACTCGTCGGGCTGCCGGATTTCAAGAACGGGGCCGAGGGGCGCCGGGCCGGCTCCCTGGCCAAGGGCAAAAAGAGTATCGCCGTCAATCCACTCAACCCAGCCGCTCAGCACGAGAACGGGAGAAGCGGGAGTCCCTGAAATCCCGGAGAACTCCAGCAGGAGCGTGTGCTTCTCGGCGAGACCGTGGAATCGGGTGAGAGCGAAACCGCTCGCATAGCGTCCGTCGAGGTGGGAGAGGACGGCAGTGAGGTCGGCGCCGCGGTCGTCCGTTACCGACGCTGGCGGGCAGAGGTTCCTGACGTCGTAGAGGCCGGTTTGTTCGGTAGGGCGCGGACCGACACGCTCGTCCGGATAGACAGTGCATTCGGAGGGGCAATCAACTGCGGTCAGAATCGCCCGGTCGAGGTAGACTAACTCCCGCAACTCGCCGGTCAACTGGATTGCGAGGCGCCCGTCTTTGGTGCGAATGCGTGAGCCCGGAATCAAAATGTCTTCCTTGCTACCATAGGGAAGGAAAGAGCCGTCGCCGAGGGGAACTCCGAGAGCCGCTCCGTCGAGGGCGTCGGTGAGAAACGAGAATCTTTCCCCATCCCAGACGTAAAGGAACGGGCAACTGGATGGAGGGCCAAGTTTCTCTCGCACCTCCACCGTCGAACTGACCCTCGGAGACAGGATGTTCTGGGCAACACCCGTCGGCCACCAGAGCCGCAAGACATCGAGCCTCTCCCTTCCGCCCAGGCCGAAAAGGAGGGGCCGGCCCATGCATATTTTCCTCTGGAAAAACGCTTCGTCCCGGACCTCCACTTTTGTCGAGACGCCGAAACGATTGCTTTGCAGCCCTTCAAGGCTGACGCGAATCCAGCGGTTTCGGTTTGCGCCGTCGTTGCGAAGAAGGGCGAGACGCCCGTTCCGCCAGCATGCCGCAAGGTCGAGGTCGCCATCTCCGTCGAAATCCTCTGCCGCTGCCTGAAGCAGCTCGTCAGGTTTTTCGAGGTTCAGAGCGACGGCATCCGTGACGTCACAGAAGGTCCCGTCGTTCTGGAACAGCCGGCCCGCCGCGAAAATATCCTGGTCTCCATCGTTGTCGTAATCGAAAACCACAAGTGCCCGACCGCGACTTTCGACCCCGGCAAAAGACGAGTGCTCGAACTTCCCCAACCGCTTTCCGAGGAGTGCGACGACTTCGCCGTTCTCAAGAAGAAGAACGACGTCGGGCCACCCGTCGTTGTTGATGTCGGCAACTTCGACGTTATGGGGGTTGGGTGGCTCAGCGACGCCTATCCGGTCGGCAATATCCTGAAATCTCCCCATTCGCATGCTGGAGAGCAACTGATTGGCGCCGCTGGAATGCGACAGGAAGAAGTCCACGTCGTTGTCATCGTCGAAGTCCAGGAAGCGGAGATGCGTGACGGGGTTTCCGTCGCCGCACAGACCAGGCTCCTCTGAGACTGGAACGAATCCGCCTTTCCCGTCGTTGCGAAACATAATCGGAGCGGCCGCCCGAGATGCCGAATAGAGGTCCAGGTCGCCGTCGTGGTCGAAGTCAACCAAAAGCAGCTCGTGCGGTTCCTTCGCGGACCCGGTGGTGAGCTTCTGCGGCGCCTCGGCGAATTTCCCCTGGCCCTGATTGAAAAAGAAGCGAATGCCGCCTCGATCGGAAACGCACAGGTCATTATCGCCGTCGTGGTCGAGGTCACCGAAAGCTGCCGCAAACGGCTGCACATCTTCCTTTGGCAAACCTGCCTGGGCGGAAACCTCTTCAAACCCGCCATCGCCGCGGTTCCGCCAAAGCTCTATGTGCCCTTTGAGCGACCCTCGCAGGAACAGAAGGTCCGGGCAGCCATCGCCGTCAAAGTCCCCCCAGCAAAGGGGCTGCCGCGCGAGCAATGGTTCCTCGGACGGTTTCGGTGAGAGACCGACCTTCGCAGTAACATCCTCGAACTTGACGCCCAGCGGGTTCTTCACAACCGGCCCGGAAGGCGCCGGAAGCTCGCGCTGCGGCTCGACAATTTCGGTGTAGACGCTGCGCTCAAGCTCTTCGGGAGTGCGTGTTCTTGAATCGGCGGCTCGAAGCTCGGTGAAAATCTTTCTTTCCGCGATGGCAACTTCCTTCTTCCCAAGTCGCATGGCAATAATCATCCTTCGATAATGGGGTGCGATCTGATCCGGCGCCAGCTCTACGGCGTGACTCAGCTCCTCGAACGCATTCTTGACATCGCCGAGGCTCTCATAGACGACGGCGAGATTGTAAGCTGTGTCCGGGCAGGTGGCGTCGAGTTTGCGCATCCTCTCCAGTTCCGTCGCTGCCTGTGGGAAAAGCTTTTGCCGCTTATAGGAGATGGCCCGGTTGTAGCATGCATAGGGAGCGAGCGAGCCGTCGAGCCTCTCCCCTCTCGCCAAGTGCGTTTCGGCTTCGCCGTACCGTCCGAGCTGAACCAGGACTATCCCGAGATTGATTTCGTCTATTGCCGATTCGGGAGCCAGCGCGAGGCATCGCTGAAACATCTTCAGGGCGTCCGCATATTTCTCCTCCTCATAGTAAGCCCGGCCCATGTTGCGAAGACGGGGCAGTCCGGCCTGACCGACGGATTTCGAGGAGGAGACAGAAAGGGTCGTCAGCAATACGAATGCACCCGATAGCAGATTGGAGATTGTCCTGAACACGTTTGCGTCCTCCTGTTAAAGGGGCGTTGGTTTCGCCCGGAGACCACACCGCGGTTGCGTAACGTTGCCCTCCGGGCGGCGGTCACGGGAGCGTCTCCCGCCGGAGGCGGGAAATCGCGGGCAGGATGCCCACGCCACAGGACGAGCGGGAAAATGGGTTGAAGGAATGTAGATGCTCACGGGCCTACTTTCAACGGATGGAAAGGCGACCCCAAAAAGCATTGCCGGGGCTATCGGAGAGGCTTGACGGTCATCGCCTCCAGCTCAAAAAGAAGCTCATCCCTGCAAATGTCGGCGGCCGTCTCGATGACGCCGCGGTAGTCCAAGCCCTCCTCCTCAGCAACGCGTCGAAACTCGCCGGAGTATTCGGGACGCTTGAGGAATGCGACGCAATGGGCGACGTCAGAAAAGCCGTGGTTGCGGGATGCCAGGAGGTCCCGCACCGCGCGCAGCGTATGTCGAACCTGCCCTTCGAGGTCTCCGACGCGTGCCGTTCTGCCCCGCTCGTCAATACTTGCCGTCCCTGAGACATAGATGCGAGAGACCGACTCGTCCACAAGTTCAACGGCTCTGGAAAAGGCGGAACCGTATTTGAATGCATCGCACTGCCTGGGGCTGCCGAGCATTTCCATCCGAAGCCTCCCCCCTCCCAGGCACGATATGGCAAGAAAGTCCATCATGCACTCCCGTCCGAGCGGGCAATCTCCCTGAATGCCGGTGCTCGCGGGAAGCCAGACCGGCTTTTCGCCGTCTATCAGTCCAAGCCGACGGTAGGCGCGTCGCCGGGCAGCGTTGAAGTCGTCGTACCAACTGAGGAGTCTCGGCAGGTAAATCCACGTGCGCGCCACCTCCCGATAGGTCAGGCCGTGGGCAGTGAGGACGCGGTTGGCCTGCTCGAACATGGACAGGGCGTGTTCCTGAAGCATGGATTCCTTCGCCACATCCTTTGCAGGACCGAGGGAAGCAACGGATACGTAGCAGATGTCCTGGTGGCAAAACTTTCTTCCGACAGCCTCACCGTCGAGAATGAGGGGACGAACCATGGGACCCTGCGTGGGCTCAACCGCCCATATTTGAATCCCCGCCACCGGTGAAGGCTCGCACGGCATCTCCCCCACGAAACACAGTGTGCCTTCCGATTCCAGGTGTCGTTTTCCGTAAGCTTTTTCGCGGGCGGCCGAGACCTCCGCATAAGTGTTGGTCAGAGCGTAACACCGCTCCTGGACAATCTCGCCGTTGATGCGCGAAAGGAATTCGGCAACCCGGTCGTATATTTCCTCGACCGACTCGCTCGTTCCAGAGGAGTCCTGCCTGGGCCGGAACGTAAGGAAGAATTCTCTGAGGCTGGGCCTTTGAACCTCCACAATGCTGACCGGCGGGCTTACTGAGCGAGAGACCGTGAGCCTATCGTTCTCCATAGGATTAAGAGTCAGACACATACCCTGTTATCCGCATCGCGTCTTCGGGCATCGCCCGCGAAGGGGCTTACTGAGGGTCACACGATGCCTCCTTTTTCAAGGGGAAGCAACGCACCGCGGGCTTTCTGATTACCTTTCCCTTGGTTTAGAGGCGCAAAGATAGAACACTTCCAGGGCAAAATCAAGATAATATTCCGAGTTTATGTATAGCCTCAGTCTTGGGCGGAATTCACCGCAGAGAGCGCAGAGGGCGCAGAGAGCAACATCAGAACGACCCCCGGTGGCCTGTCGGGCCAGGAGCATCTTGCTGACGGTCCCCAGGGGAGCTCAGTGTTGCCAGCCGTGTAACGCCGCCGTCCCGGCGGCAGTCCTGAGGGCGAGACGCCCTCAGCGGGGGCGGGATGCCCCCGAGACAGCCGGCAAGATGCCCGCGGCACGAGTCCCCCCT
>Ga0315312_1000353_pt1 | contig 61297 bp, 65 predicted proteins | sample TDP7_MG_FD_203629 | JGI IMG/M metagenome (GOLD analysis project Ga0315312, IMG submission 203629) | Freshwater sediment microbial communities from Lake Towuti, South Sulawesi, Indonesia - TDP7 | ecosystem: Environmental > Aquatic > Freshwater > Lake > Sediment | place: Indonesia: South Sulawesi... | reverse complement strand
GTAACTCCTCTTTACATCTCTGTGGCGTGGATCATGCTCGTCAGCTATCAGTTGTTCACGCAGAAAGCTGTTGACTCTGTTGTCCATATCATCGCCGCGTTCTGGCCGTCGATCGGGAGGTGGATGATTGCTCGTATGGCCGTCATGGTGTTTATGCACGCGTTCGCCTGGGTTTTTGTGCTATCTTCACTGATCCCCTCAGTTATCTTGGGAAAGGAAAGGAGCGTGCTAATACAGTTCTTAGTCTGTCTGACGTCGGCCTTCGTAGCAGTATCGTTTACGGACATTTTCCCTTTTTTCCCTATCTTGAGGAGAACCTTGGGGAACAGATTTTTGAGATGGTTACTTGGCTCAAAAGCCGTGGCTGGCTAGCCTATACCTGTCGGCTCCCCACCTCATAATGCTCTGCGGGGACTTACGTGAAAGAAGCAAGAAGCCTAAAATCAAACTCACAAAGGTTGAAGAGAAATACAAGAATCCGCGATATAACTCTTAGGATTTAGATCCATCGTTGCAGCCATGTCCATTGGAGATCGTCCTTAAGGCTGCTTAAGGATCGTCCAGTAACTCCGCTGGCATTTTTAAAAAAATCCGGCGACCGGCGATATCGAGTCTATATTTTATGAAAACGATGGCGAAAACGATTATTGGGCTGATAACTGAGCCTGAGAGCGCTCCAATCACTAGAAAAAGGTCTCTTGATTCCATTGCTTTTTGAACATTTATCGTCTTTGCGGTAATCTGGGTTTCTCCCATGTTTCCCGCTTCATCGATGGCAAGGATTTTTATAGCATGAAACCCGTCATTAACACTGCTTCAAAACTCTAGGTATCGATGGCTGCTTTAACCGTTTGTATGCCGATTCATGCACTGCATTACTTTGATGCAGATTAAGCATTCGTCGGGAATTGAATCATTCCTTGGAAGGGTTCTTAAATAGCCAAAGAAATAGGGACATGCCTCTGAACCTCTTTCTTCTGAAGTTTTTTGATGCTCTTCCTCCCTTAGTTGATTTTCATTCCGAATCTTACCAACAATGCTTTCGGTTTTGTTGAAAAGCTTCGATGAAAGCCACTCTGAATAATCTTTTTTTATGTAAATGATCCCAAAAACGATGATTGGGCCGATGACTAAGCTTGAGCTCCACACTCCAATTGTAAGAAGGAGGTCTCTTAACTCGATTGCTTTTTGAACGTTTATCGTCTTTACGGTGATCTGGGCCTCTCCCATGTTTTCTGCTTCATCGATGGCAAGGATTTTTATTGCATGAAACCCGTCATCAACTCTACTGGTGTCCCACCCATAAGACGTTTCTCCCGATACATCGAATACCTCGTTGTCTATGTAAAGAAGCACCCTAGCCAGATGAGCATCTGAGACCGTGAATGTTGTGTTCTGTATTCCGGCCAGCTCAGCTCCAGTGGACGGAGAGTCGATCCATACCTTCGGTGCGGTGTTGTCCACAATCACCGTGAGAGTATCCTCTAGGGCGTTTCCAGCCTTATCGTAGACAATGAGCTTAATCGTGTGAGAGCCATCAGCCAATGTTGTAGTATCCACTGCATAGGTTTGTGTGCCGCTCCCACTCCATGCGTTAACTAGAGCCCCATCAATATACAAGTTCATGAGGTAGAAGTTAACTGACCCGTAAATCACGATATTGTGCGTTCCTTTTACGTAGGCTTTCTCGATGGGTTTTCTTATTTCAGCCATCGGTGCAGTATTGTCAATGGTTATGGTGATTTTATCGCTGGATGTATGGTTTAATAAATCGTAGGCTTCAACTTTGATTATATGGTCGCTTTCAGTCAGAGCAGTTAACCAACACGATGTGCTCGTCGTCTTCACAACTTCAACGTCGTCCAGATAAACCCTATAGTAGGATATTCCCGATCCCCTGTCGCTTCCTATCCATTCCACCGTAACATCGGTTCCTGTGGTCACGCAGCCATCCTCAGGGGATGTGACCTCCACGCTGGGTGCGGTAAGGTCCACAATAATGCCTATCTGATCGCTGGCAAAGTTACCCTCTTTATCGTAGGACGTCACAGTAACATTATTGAATCCCTCGACGAGACCAGAAAGCTCGCAGGAGGTGTCCGTGGTGTTGGTTACAAACTCTTCGTTGAGATAGACTGAGTAACGATCAATTCCTGACTCATCATCAGCGCCTGCCCAATTCACCATAACGCTGGTGCTTGCAATCAGAGTATGAGGTTCTGGGCTCGTAATAGAAATTTTGGGAGGACTGACGTCGGGTGAAGGTGGAGGAGGGGGAGGAGGAGGCCCCGGCGACGGTGAAGGAGACGGTGAAGGAGAGGCTACTTCTTCACAGGTTATGACTATGTCAAAGCTGAAGGTTGTTATTCCCTCTATGCTGGAGGACACCGACAACGTCAACGTTACTTGTATGACTTGGTTAGGGGCGATTGCTTGCCCAGCGTAGTTCCAATCGAGGCTCATGTAATTTGAAGCCGTAGGTGGATCCCAATTTATTGCGCCCAAAGTGAGGCTTATGGCCGCGTCTCCCTCGTTCCTAATATAAACCGTAACCGTCTTTGACGATCCGGGGTTCAGGGAGCCCCACTCAATCGAAGAAACCTTATTACTACAACCACTATCCCAATAAACACCAACCCCCACTGCCTCAACCGCTGCCACACAAGAAGTAGGAACCGTCCCCCCAAAAGCCAAGATGGCCAAAACTACGGCAACAAGCGCAACTATTACTGTTGAGACCTTTGTATTCCTTCTTAGGAGATACTCCACCCGCAACACCGAAAACTTTCTTCGTAAGATTGATGTCGTAAGACACCATATAAATCTTATTGTCGACTCGTTCTACATCAATACACATGGCCAGAGCATATTCTCTAACAGCTCCACGTTATGACGATGGCATACTAAATTGTCGTGAGGCGGTTGGAGGCGCGACGAAGACCCGCATTATGTATAGGTTTAACCTCAGCCTTTAGACAGCTTCAAGCTTATTTGGATCTCCTTCTCAAAACGGGACTTTTGGGAATCATTTTTGAAGAGGAAAAAGGTAGCAACGCAACGTTTTAAACCGCGATTAAAGGGAGAGCCTTCCTTCAAGCCTATCACAACCTCATAACCCTTCTAGCTACTTAATGTGTCGAATTTCCATTTGATTACCTCCAGAGCGAAAAAACGCCTGGAGGCATTTGATAACTTCAAAGCTTCAAGGTAATTAGAGATCTTTTAAGGTTGAGTCGAAAAGGCAAAGGAGCGACTCGTAGAAAACTACATAGCGGGGAATCCTAATTGAGATGTTCATGTTAATAAAAAGATATTCCCTTCCGAAATTTTGAGTCTTATCACAATGACAATGATGCTTAACTAAAAGTCTGAAAACCTCTTTTCAGTTCCTCGCATCGTTTCAAAACGACACCATAAAGTTGAACTCGCAAGGCATCTCCAGTGAGGCCAAGGTTTCGCGAGCCTTTAACCTGCTCAGCCAGTTTTTCGTCTCCAAGAACCTCGGCCACCCATTTTTCAAAGTCTCCCCGGCAGAGATGGAACTCCAGCGATTTGGTGTCAACTTCCCCGATTTTCTTCACGAACTCTTCTAGAGACGCTGCGCTCTCTCCTATGTAATTTCCGATAGATATGAAGAAACAGAAGGCTTCCTCCCGCGAGAGCTTTCTGAGAATTTTCAAAGCCGATGAAGCCATTATAGATAATCCCCCATTCCAAACTCCAGTTAGGACCATCATAAACTTTATTATTTCATTCGTGCCAGTATACTTTCTGATTATGGTGCCTTACTCGCTTGCGAACGAATCTATAAGTGTTAAGTCCTTTTGCCTTCCAGTGCTCGTTACATTCCTCGCCATATTGGCTATTGGGACTTGGATCGGCTGGGCCATGGCAACCACGCCTCCAAACCCAATCAGGGAAATCGAAACCCAGAAGGGCACGGAGGAGAGTGGAACATAGAGCCGTAAAGTGACTTCAAGCGGGATCAAATTCTGATAAAAGAATCTAAAATTTCTACGAAAGACTATATCGACCGGTTATTCTGCCGGTACACGAAAAGGGAATCCGGCGACCGGCGATACCCAGTCATGGCTAATTAAAGTTCCACTTTAGGTTTAATGGCCGACGGCAAAGCCCTCGAGAAGCTACATATCCAGGGACCATTAAAACTCCTAGAAATATGATTTATTAAACTTCTGAAATTCGCTTTTTATACATTTTTGGGCAAATATGTTTTCCGATGCTTAATGACCAGTGAGGAAAAACAGCACACCCCCGAATTTGAGCGTTGCATTGAAGAGGTTTTGGCTCAAGGACATGAGAAAGGTAACGCCTTCGCAATTTGCACCGCAACGTTTCAGCGTGCTGGAAAACCTATTTTTGCTGGTGAAGCCATTTCTCCACGATGCTATTACATGATTGGCGAGTTAAAACACGATTTTATACAGCCGGGCGATAATCGAGTGTATGGACAAGCAATCCATCCAATGAAAACATATCATCCAAACGAATTTCCAGAATTTCGGGTTTATTTGGAAGAAGAGCTGCAAAAGGCTGCGGAAACGTTAATCGGAAAACCCTTCGGAATGGACCATCTCTACCTTTTACCGGAACCCAACCACATCACCAAAGCATGGTATGCAGATGACGCTGTGAACTTTGAAGGAATCGTGAATGATAACGTTAAAAAAATGATTGAGAACGGTGAAATAAAGGTGTCAGCGTAGAAATCGATTGGACAAAACATGGGGAAGCACTCGAATATGTTAACGGCTTCGCACCTCGCAACTTTGAATTATCAAGCGTCCACTTCTCGAAACGCTTCCCGCCAGGAGATCCAGCATTTGTTAAAGTCATGGAAGGGATCATTGCACGACTGAAAGAGGTGGAAAAGCCAACTCCGCTGAATCCTCAGGAATTGGAAACGAAGGCAAAAATGAAGAAAGAGGAGCAAGAAATAAAAAACATAGTTGAGGCCATCGTCAAAAAGGTTCTTACAGAGCAAGAGGATGAACGTGAGAGGCTGAGACAGGCACAGCGAGAGAGAGCGCAGAAATATTGCATTGAACCTAAAGAAGGTGGAAATCTCACAAAGCCTTCAGAATTTAAAGACGTTCCGGTGGATCAGTTTGCAGACCCCGTCAACTACCGTTATCCTGTCGATAAGGAGCATGTTAGAGCCGCGTTAACTTATTTTAATCAACCTGATAATCGACAAGCTGGTGGATCTACCCATGAAGCAGCTGTAAAGATAATGACGAAAATCATTAAGGCGGCGTTGACGAATGACATTAGCGTTTCGTATCAAAGTGATGACCCTGTTTACCGTGACTTGCCAGAACAGCTGAAAAGAAATATTCAGCAAACGGCGACGCGTGGACTGGGAGCCTCGATATCAACGGTGACACGATAAATGATTGGCAGAGTGGAACAGGCACTGGAAGTGTTTCACTAGATGGCACTACAAAGGCTGTGGGTTCTTGCTCGATCAAGCATACGACAAGCACGCCTGACTATTACGGACGCCTCCGCCTAATCATTCCATCAGGATGGCAACCAAACCTCAACAAATATCCTACCCTGCAGTTTCAAATCAGACGACAATCAGCCTTTAGCAGTCAAGCAAACGTAATTCTACAAGATAACACTGGGAAATGGGCAACTCGCTGGTTTGACTTCGCAGCCGATAAGTGGTACGCGCAGAAATTCAATGCTGGCAAAAAATACGAAAACGAATGGGGATGGGTTGACGCAGGCTTCAACTGGGAAATCATAAACGAAATCATGTGGGATGTTCATTTCAGCGGCACAGGAACTGGTAGCTTTTGGGTTGACAACTTATTCTTTAACCACGCTCGTTGGAGTGCAACTTACGGCTCGGGTTCTCGAGAGTTGGCTGAAACAGACGAGGAATTGCACAGCGACAATGAGTGTTTGCTCAGAGCTAAAGCCTTATCCGATTATCTCAGCGGTCCAGCTGAATACATTAAAGTTACAAGCGACGTCGTCGACTATGGCAGCACGCCCATCTTGGCTGGAGACCGGACTTGGGTAACATTACCAAACGAGAATGTCGACGGATATTATCGTGTCATACGCGTTGAATATCGATTGATTGCGGAAACCCCAAACGTTAGAAATGACGTTGGAATTGGGCAAGAAGCCTTCCGTTGCTGGCTGACTATCTCTATGCTTTGAGAAGCAAGACTGAAAGCCTCTCTCGGTACAAAATAGAAAGGATTTAGCTATGAACAACAAGCAGGTTTTGAAGTAGATCAAGAGCTTGCGTCCAGGCGACATGATTATCATCCACTGGTTTGATGCTTGGCAACGTGAAGGAGAGTTTCTCAAGCATCCCAATCAAGGCGACTATTTGGTTAAGACGCCGGGAGTCTTCAAAGAAGTCGGCGGCTCTGAAATGCCCTGTGTGGTCATTGTGACTGAGAGACCGCCCACAAGGTACATTCTAGGTGGCATTCCGATTCCTATAATCAAAGAGATTGAGCTGGGCGGCATTGGCTTTACCCACATGCTCCGGGCGTATGAAAGAGAGGCTGCATCCTTCATGACAGGTCGTTTGAGAAGGTTTAGAGGTGTGGCTAAGGATTGAGGAACTGGATACGCCGAGGTCTAACAAAAGTTACGGTTGTGCAAGGAAAAAGAGCTAGGCGAGTGGAGATTCCGCCTAGCGAAAGGCTTGTGTATGGCGTCTATTTTGCTCTAGCCGCGCTCATAGGTCTTGTTGCGCTAGAAATGGCCCACATGGCTCTTTTAGGTTCGTGGAATAGCGAACTGTTTGCTGCTATAACTCTGGTGATAGGAACCATCTTAGGCGCATTTTTTGGAGTGAAGGCACAATGAGGGTGAATGATGAAAAAAAATATTTTTTTATACATACAGGGTCTTTGGCAGAATAGCTAGGGAACTTGAAAAGCTAAAGGCAAAAGACTTCGTTACCGCCGAGTCTTTTTCTGAACGTGATAGGATTTCTCGGATTTTCGCGGCTGAATGTTACAGGTTGGCGAAGAAGTTTGCGAAAGAAGGCAAACATAAACTCAGTTTGCAGTACATGAAGCTTGCCTGTAAACTGCTGAACATGTCTCTTAGACCCAAAAAACTGACTGACCTGGATGAAATCAGGAAAGTTTTGGCGCAAGGAAACCCAAAGAATTCAGCGAGCTGGCTGACATACTTTACGAGGAAGGAGTTCTTGATGATGCCTTGAAGAAGTCGTTTAGAGCATGATTAGAATTAGAAATCCGTTGATACACGTGTATGCTAAAATCAGTCCCAGCATAGCTTATGGGCTTGCCAAAGAAAGGGGTAAGAGGGATATTCTGAATATAGCTGGCAAAATCATTAAAGCAGCAAAGGCCAAAGATTATGATCCTTAACGCATTTGATTCCTTCGTAAAGTTTCTGCATTCTTCAAAGAGAACGATACTGCTGATAATAATCACCGTTATGATAACCATCGTCATCAACACCACCATCTCCATATGGTTGGAACGAGTCACCAATTTGCTCATTCCAAGCCTCGGCATCATAAGGACCTTAGGCGTCGAAGCTTCTAAACACGCATGAAGAATTCAACGCCCATCGGTCACCAGAACGCATGACCAAACAACAATAGTCCTCGGATACTCAGATGAGCTATTCTCCCTCAACCCGTCAGTATCGTCTGGTCATACAGCCAATATAAAAAATGGAACTCGGCGGCCGGCGATACGCAGTGTATAGCCTGAAGACAAATTAATTACCTGCCCACACCATTTTCAAAGGTACAAAAAAGTAACAAGCTTCCAATTATGGACGAAAATTTCATTTTTAAAGTCCTATGGCCGGGCAGCGAATCTTAATCCAGCGAGACGCACCTCTACTGTATCAAGAATCGCTAAAGAAATAAATCCAAATACGTCACGTCAGAAAGTAGGTACATTAAGCGCTTAGAGAAAACGAACGAAGCCGATGAGCGAGTATATTCGCATCTGAGATTTCATTCAAGCATGGATCGGCATGTTAGATATAACAGTTCAAGGAACTAAACTTGGGGGTCCGAAGATCTTTCATACATTAAAATCCATACACCAGTGTACCCGCCACAGAAAACACCGCAACCACTGTCCACATCACGTACACCAACTCCCTTTCCCTTAAAGGACAGATTCGAAGAAGCAAACACCGAAAGCTCCACACGGTGGGGGCAGGAATCGTGCCATCAGACCCCATGGGCGCCTCTTTAGGCGGAGCCTCACCCCTCAACTTCCCAATAAAGAACAATATTGCATTGACGGTGTGAGGGATGAACATAAAGAAGACAGCGCGCTCAAGATACGCAAGCATGGCACAGCAAGCGATCACAGATCCCATTCCAAAGGTTCCAACGTCCCCTGGGAAAACACGAGACGGATACCTATTGTAGAGCAAGAAGGCGATAATCGCCCCTAGGAACGGAATCAGAATAACAGCACCCGTAAGCTGCTTACCTCCCATAAGCAAGCATAAAACAGCTAAAGCCAAGGCTATAATAGCCGTTGAACCCGCCTCTAACCCGTTAAGACCAGCGAACATATTCACGGCATTAGCACAAGCAGTGACGATGAAAGGAAGTATTAAAAAGTAAAAGAAGACACCGAAATCCACGGGTTCTTGAAATCCCGGTATCCACATGGTTGTTCGACCGAGGCGCATCACAGCTAAGGGAACCGCGCAAATCAAGGGGGTTAAAATCTTTACCTTCCAACTTGTTTCGAAAACATCATCAATGAGCCCGATGAACGACGAAAGAATCACGGTGGCCGCTGTGCCAATGATTTCCTCCTCTAAGACTTGACCGGCAAATGGGATAAAAGTGAACAACCCGATGAGGTACGCTAACATAAGAACCACGCCTCCGCACTCGGCTACTCGCGGAGTGTTTGGCTTATGAATATCCAAACCAACCATGCCAACCTCGTGCGCCCTCTTAATGTAATAGGGCAAAAGAAGGAAGCAGATGAAAAAGGCTAAAGCGAAGCTTAATATAAAATGCGGTTCAAGCATCGACTCTTCCTCGTACACCACAATTTGGGTGATTAAATTAAAAACTTTGTCTTTCCGTTTATGCGTGAAGAGTGGTTCACCGCTGAACAAAGCACCTCTACCAATAGAGCAGCAGTTGGAAAGGACAACGGAGCGTAAACTAGTGAAGAAGAAAAGATCCTTGTATCTAGTTAACCTCATGCACGAAACAATTACTGTAACATTATGTATTTCGGAATATTTTCCCTTTGGGAACACTCCTTTTAGGTTTCGATATTTAGTAGCGTTATAGATGAGTATTATAGAACAAGCTTAGCGAGGATTTAGATTGATCAAAGGAAGCTGGGGAAACCCACGTAAACGCAGGGATCACTTATACATAATCGCGGAGATACTAGAGATAGCGAAGGATGGCGCCCTAAAAACCCCAATCATGTATAAGGCAAATCTGGGCTTTGCTCAGTTGAATGAGTATTTGTCTCTTCTCCTTGGAATAAAGCTCCTTGAAGCCGTTATAAAAGATGGAAAGACAATCTATAGAACAACTCATAAAGGCCTAAAATATCTACAGAGCTACATGGAGATCAGGGGCCTGTTAAAGAAGGAAGAAGAAGGCAGTTTCAAATACTAAGCTCGCTACATCATCGGTAAAGCTCGTGGCTAAGCGGAAAAGAATCATCGATTATTGATCATTTCTAAGGCTTAGAATGCAAATTTGAGGGAGAAATGCCTTCCAACAACATTTTAGGAAATGAGGGAGTTGCCGTACGCTAAACTACGTTACGCGAGCAGAGGCTTATTTATTCCTCTAGGATCTTGGCGGTGACGCCATCCATTTTGATGATCTTCTTCTCGTTGGTCTTGGCGTTTTGGAAGGTGATTTCGTAGATGGGGGTGTAGATCACGGCGCGTTCAGAGACTTCGAAGAGTTCTGACGCGATTCTGTCCACTTCTGTGGGCCTTTGGGCAATCTTGGAGCGTAGAATCTCTATCTCCGTGTCAGGGGCGATTTGGAGCTCATCTATCTTTTCCTTGTACTCGAGGAGTATTTTCTTGGGGTCTTCTTCAGAGGGGGCGAAGGGCATCTGTTCGAATGGGACTTCTCGTCCCGCTTTGTCAAGGATGAGGTTTGCTTTTTTCTCGTGGCAAAAGTGCTTCTCTGCTTCGAGTGTGATCACTCCGTAAGCGCCCTTCTCAGGGTCGTTCATGATTTTGGGTTTGAATTTTTTACCGAGAATGATGATTTCCTCAGTGTTCTCGTCGACTTGGAGAGTGAAGGGGTACTTACGGTAGTAGTCGATAGAGTACTTTCCATCCAAGAAAATGTAAGGTTGATAAGACTTATCAATGGAGACGTATTGTATGTCCTCAGGCTTGGGCTTTAAGAAGCCCATCTTAACGAAGAGTTCCTTTTTCATTCTTTCCACGGCAAGCTTGATGACCGTGGGGTCGATGCAGGTTTTGTAAACGATAACCCTTCTCGCAGGCACCTTTTCGGATATGGGTTGGTCCTTAGGTATCATATGTCCGACTCCGAACGTGTATATCACGAATACATTGAGTAAACTCTCTATTAAGTCTTACGATACACTTCTTCATATTTCGGATAAAAGAATATTCCTAACCAAACAATATCTCCCAACAAAGACCACCGAACCAGAACACACTATCGAAGTTGTAATAACAAGATCACACCGACCCGTGCAAAGAAGCTAAAACGTAAAACAACGTGGAAGATGTAAGAGCCCCAGGTATATGGGTCTGTAAAATTTTGTTCACAAAACAAATCATATGACAAACTAGAAGGGGAATCAGTCCCATTTCTCCCTCAACAGCTCTCTCCTAAAGTCCTTCATCCTATCCGCCGCATACTTTAAAAAACGCAACTCCTCCAAATCATTCCTCAGCTTCCTAATCTCTTCCTTCACCCTCTTCAAAAACTCCTCCTCACCCAATCCACGATTCCCCCGGTTATCCTAAGAAAGGGCGATGAAATAGTTCAAGGACGGAGATGATATTAGAGGCAAGCAACCACGCGAGCGAGGATGGGTCCCACATGGATCGCCATTTCTTTCTGCTGCCAGCACTCCACCGCAAATCACGCATTTGACCACAATTGTCCAGCTCCAAAGAGACTATCGGTCGTCGTAAGACTCCATATACAGTATTTTGGGGTCTATAAAAACTTTGTTAATCAAACCTACAAAAATGATGCCGCAAGGTCAACGTTTAGATACAAACAGCCACTGAAGAAGTGCTTTTAACAATGAAAGGTTAAGACAAGCAACAGACTTACGAGATAAGGTAAAGTGAGGAGAGCCAGAATTTTGCTTATCCTATGGCTAGGACCCCTTCAAAGATCTTTTCTTCGGCCACGTTCAGCTCTTTTGATAGCCAGATCTTCAATAGTTTTGCGTCTCGTGGGAACTCCCCACTGTAGGTGAGAACTCGGCCGTCTTTCAGGGCGTCGGCCTGAAAGGCCTTTTCGGCTTCCTTGAATAGGAAGGAAACGGTCTCTGAGGCTGATGCTAGGACTTTGAAGTCGTCCCAGTGTTTGCATCTGACGATGACTGGGGGTCCACGAGGATGTGCTGGTGGCTCGCGGGGAGTGGAGATAAATTTGATGATGTTGGATATTTCGGTTTGGATGTTTGAAAGGCGTTTCTCTACATTTTCTATTTTGCCAACTAATTCTCCGCTTTCGCCGATTTGCTCGGTTATCTTGCCCAGTTCTGTGATTAGACGGTCTAGGTCCTTTTCGTGCTCCTTGAGGACGTTTATGATGAAGTCGAGGGCTTCGAGGGCCTCGTTTTGTGGGGGCTTCTTGGCCATGATTTCTTCCCCTTGCTTAAGTATTATGTTGGGCTTTGTGTAAATAAATGTAGCGAATCGAGAAACTGTATCGATGTGAAGGCGCCCTCATACTAATTGGGAATTAAAATCACGCAATATAGATGTTACGTTATTCTATTTTCGAATACCCTCTAGAGGGGGTGATTTACTGGATATCTCCTTAATTTCCTGGGAATGTCCACATCAACCATTTCCGTCTACCTCGATAAATTTGTTCTTAACTTTAGGAACAAACTTGCATACAAAGTTATCAAGAAATATTTATGAACTTATTCACACTTAGTTCATGAGCACACTAACAGAGCCGGTCCACTCACTTATGAAGCACGGTATCTTCATAAAACATAATCAACCCTAACTCAGGTATCAGGTTAAACCTGTTAGCAGCCTCAACCGATGAAACAAGCATAATAGATGGGAATGAGATAAGCGCCACGAGGCTGGTACGCCACGTAAGTCCCTTACTTCCCGAAGCAGAAAGCTCGCACAAAAAACTTATTTCTGACCACTTAGTTTTCAAAAATCTAGATACTCATGGTGACGGGAGGTGGGTGTTAGATGATTGTAGACTCCTTAAAAACGCTTAAGATTGTGATGAATAACCCCATCTCTCGTAACGTTCTACGGATGGGATTAAAAACCTGTCGGGATAGCCATGTGAAGAAAATAGAACACGCGTTAGCCATTTTTGCGGGTGAAGGCACACCGCACAACGTTTCTTGCCACCTTTACTCATGGATTGTATCGGCTATTCTGATGGTTAGCGGAGTGCCCTTCGATGTCGACTTTGAAAAGCTTAGAGGCTATTTCAAAGACCCCATAGTGAGGAGGGGGGTAGTGAGTGTCCTTTCTGGCATTGGAAGGCACGGTGTAACAAAACCCCAATTTTTAGATGCTCCTTTCCTCGTAGTCTGGAACTACACCAACGCCTGCAACCTCAGATGTATGCATTGCTATCAAAGGGCGGACAGGTCTGCGCTAAACGAATTGACCACCAAGGAAAAAAATGAAAGTCGTGAAGGACCTCGCTGAAGCCGGAGTGGTTTCAATTGCCTTTTCCGGTGGTGAGCCTCTTATGAGCCGCGATTTCTACAGGGTCGCAGCGGAGGCAAAGGAGAGAGGAATGTATGTTGCCCTAGCCACAAATGGGACACTAATAACCCAACGTGTGGCAAGAAGGCTAAAGGAAAGCGGAGTAGAATATGTGGAAGTAAGCTTAGACGCAGCCACCCCTGAGGTTCATGACAAGTTTAGAGGGATACCCGGATCCTTTGAAAAAACCATGAGGGGAATCAAAAACTGCGTTAAAGAAGGATTCTTCACCTGCATCGCTACAGCCGTAACGAAGCTTAACTTGCATGAGATCCCGAGACTGGTAAGGTTGGCGAGGGATGTCGGAGCCAAGAGGTTTATAACGTTCAACTTCATTCCTGTTGGAAGAGCGGAAGATATTAGTGAGTTAGATCTAACTCCGGATCAAAGGGAAGAACTGTTAAAGCTACTATTTAGAAAATCGAAAGAAGACGGAATCGAGATTTTGAGTACGGCTCCCCAGTTCGCAAGAGTATGCCTAGCCATGTCGAGAGGAAGAGCCGTTGCCCCAACCCACTTTTATGTTGGTCAACCCTCTTGGGACCTGCACGTTTTGGCGGAGTTCATTGGCGGTTGCGGAGCCGGAAGGCTCTATGGCGCTCTTCAACCAAACGGGGATGTCACCCCCTGCGTTTTCATGCCTAATCTGGTGGTTGGAAACATCAGGGAGCGAGGGTTCTTAGATATCTGGCACAATAGTGAAGTTATGTGGAAGCTTAGGAACAGAGAACTGCTAAAGGGTTACTGTGGAAAATGCGAATACAAATACGTTTGCGGAGGCTGCAGAGCCAGAGCCTTAGGGTATTTTGAAGACATATTAGCGCCCGACCCAGGTTGTGTCAACAACAAAGAATTTTACATGCGATACTTAACGGGACGACGAAAGGACGAGACGCTCCGAAGTGACATCGATTTCCACGATTTTGCAATCCTCCAGCACCTTAGAAACTCCTAACACGTCCCTAAGAATCACCTTGTTTCCCTCAGCCTTTGCGTAGATGGCATCTTTAAACACAGCTTCTCCCTTGAAGAACACGCTAAACTCACACATTTCCATCCCATCGAGGATTTATCGATTCACCTCATATAAAGGCTTCTTCAACCGTCAAGGGTGCCAGCCTACTAACTAGCTCCACTAGTTCTTGCGGAACCCACGAAGGATTTTATCTTTTCATAGGCTTCCTTTGGATTTGCTAAAGGAGCGGTAAGCTTCTCAAAGGGACATAAATCAGTTCTTTTAGAGTTGAGGATGTTGGAGACTCGGTTTTCGAACTGATAGAAGACATGGTTATCCTCCAGCACCTTTCTTCCCTCCTCACTTATCGTGACTGCAAACACCGAAGCCACCCCAGAATAGGCGCAAAGCAGAGCCGCTGCCCGCCCAACAATCTTATCCGCCACAGAAGATTCCATTAACTCTTCACCAAGCTTTTCGATGGCTTGAAGAAAACCAATTATGCCGTGAGACCGAGTTTCGAAGAGAACAGTACCTCCCTTTACTATGGAGAGGGTGAAATTCTTCTCTTTCAACCTACGCTTGGCGAGTGTTAAGTCCAGCATCTTTATCTCTTGAATGTAAAGCATCAACCTCAGAAAAACGTTACTTGCCTTCTATTACGAAAAGCTCTTCTTCGGGCATGGAAGCAGTGATTTGAGCGAGTTTATACATTTCCTCAGGTGAAACGTTTTCAGACAGAAACTTGTTTTTCAATCTTTCAAATATGGCTGGATGAACCCTAATCGTTACTTGTTTCTCATTTCGAAGTTTGAACCTCGCCGCAATTCCTGAGGAATTTCTTAACCTCAATTTCTTATTTCCTATCGTACAGTTGGTTGCCACCTGGATTCCATCTATAACGCATGAAAATGGAACAGAATTCTTTAACCGTGCCGTTACGCGTAGTCTCCCGTCATTTCTCTTCGATCCCAGTTCCCTAACACCAATGAGCCCCATTCTGGCGCCTATCACAACGAAGGGACCTAGATGCCCATGAAATTCTACAGCATTTTTTAGGACTGTTTCTAATTCCCCTTTCTTACCCTTCTCAAATGCAACCAATCAGCATCACCCTAGACTACTGTAACATTTCGGCTATGTTAACTCGAAAGAGCACGAAATGGCAAAGTAAGACGCTAATTATGTCTTCTAAGAAAAGTTTAGGGAGTATTATCGTTAGAACTATAGGTGGGGGCATAGGCATGAGGTAGACGTCGGTTACATAGACGTACGGAGCTTGAACGATGTATGCCACCAGCACAGAAATCACTTGGGGTATGATGGGTCTTCCGCCCATCTTCTTCAAACGAGAATAGAAAAGACCCGTGAAGAAGCCGAGGATTGCATTTCCAGGTAGAATGTATGGATTTGGCGGAGAAAGCCTATAAGCCATCACTACCGCCCCTATGAATCCAACTAATCCTCCAGCCCATGAACCCAAGGATAGTCCTGTGAGAATGATGGGCAATTGCATCAGGTGGATGCTCGTCAAACCAATGGGAATCGTAAAGAAGCCCAAAACATTAGCAAGAGCACACATTGTTGCTATGAACGCGATTTGCTTGGAGGTTATCCATCGATTTGATAGGACCATAGTAACACCTTTTAGATAAAAAGTGTTACCAACAGATAAAAGCTTTATGGTTAAAACATGCTAACAACTATTGGGAATGAGATATGGCGAAGATTGTCCGCGTGGGTGTCACGTTCCCCCCAGACCTGCTAGAAGAATTGGATGAAACCATTAAAAGGATGGGTTATGACAGTAGGTCGAAGGCGATTCAGGATGCAGTGAGGTCCTTCATTACTGAGTATCGGTGGCTCAGCGAGCAAAGGGGAACGAAGGTTGGGGTTTTAGTAATGGCGTATGACCATGAGGTAGAGGGCTTAGAAGACGCTCTAACCGACACTCAGCACAAATACAGTCATGTGGTCTGCTCATCTATGCACGTTCACCTCAACGAGCGAGACTGCCTCGAGGCGATAGCCGTCAAAGGCGAAGCCGACGAGATCAGAAAACTGGCTCAAGAGTTAGCGGCCAAGAAAGGCGTAAAACAGGTAAAATCAACCATCGTTACTTGATAACACTTCAGATTAGCTTTTCTGGGAAAGTATCAAATTTATTTGCTTCTTTTGACAAGAAAAAAGCTTCAGGTGTCATGTTCAATAATCATATGTTTTTGACTCTAAAGGCATCATAGGTATTCATAAAACAGGTAAAAACGCTTCTTGAACATGAAAATAAGCGACAAGTAGAGTGTTCTTAGTCTTTAAGCAGCCACATTAGCAATATGCCCGATAAGAGCAAAATAAACTGGACTAAGGACTTCCGCGCGTCACGTTCTTTGTGCAATTCTGGAATCAGGTCTGTGGTGGCTATATAAATGAAACTGCCAGCCGCAAACATCAAGAAGTAGGTTAAGCTTGGAAGGTAAGAAGAAAAGGAATACGTAAGCAAGGCTCCAAAAACAGCCATAAGTGCCGACAGAAGATTGTAGAATAAAGCCTTAACTTTGCTGAAGCCTCCATAAACAAGTATGCCGAAATCTCCTATCTCTTGAGGAATTTCATGAGCGACAACAGCCAAAGTTGTAGCCAACCCTAAAGGAACACTTATGAAAAAACTTGCGGCTATAATAACTCCGTCAATAAAATTGTGGATGCCATCGCCGAGAAGACTCAAATACGCAAAAACGTGAACCGGGCATTCCCTTTCGTGGCAGTGTCTCCAGAGAAACTTCTCCAACAGAAAAGACACAACTATGCCAGCGAGAACGACAATGGACATGTTTTCGCTTTCAGCAGACAAAGCTTCGGGTATAAGGTGGAGGAAAGCTCCTCCCAACAAGGTGCCAGACGCGAAACTAACAAGCATAAGCAATAATTTTCTAAACAAATTTTCATTTATTGACAAGAAGAAAATTCCGATTAGGGATATACCGCTAACTAGCAAAGTTGAAGCTAAAATCCATGTTAATAAAAGCATTTCTTGTTCACCTTCCCGTGTAGCAGTTGTTGTCTCTAAAAATAGGCTCGCCACATGGACAAATTGTTGGGTAATTGAAGGTTTTGCATGTGCAGTTTACTAGTCTGTCAGTGACTGAGAGTTCTAATTTAGAAGCTTCGTTGCAAGCGGTAGGTGCACCCAAACCTAAGAAGTCAACGAGCAATTTTTCGACCGCGAACAGAAAGCTTTGTTCCACATAAGGTGCATAGTGGAGAGGTCCCTCCGCTGCCATTTTCTGAATCATTTCAGTAACCGAAGCTGGCGCAACGCCGAACTCGTTAGCTAAATCTGTAGCTTTCGCCAAAACTTTGCTTTCTTCCGGACTGCTAATGGCTCTCAAGTAATTTTTTATGGCTGGAGTGAGAGCTACCATATTGATCAAATAGGATTTAACAGAAGATTAAAATAAAATTTAGGTTTTGCCTAAATTTTCCGCCGCTCATCCAGTCGCCTAGATGAATAGTAGGCGGTTATATGCGCGTAAAAGGGGATGGCATGGAAGAACCTATGGTATAGAAACCCCCTAAGGTGAGGGAAAACCGTCACGTCGTGACCGAATCTGCTGTAATCTTAGAATTACATGTTACTGCTTCTTCAAACGCCTATGAAACCACTGGCAGAGCTCTAACCGGAGAAAATTTAAGAGGGAATCCTATTTGTAGAAAAGCGTCAAAGTGTTGTGAGGTGTCTGGTTGAAGAACGAGGAGGAAGACGAGGAAATAGAGAGGATTAAGCGGGCAAAATTGCAGGAAATGATGAAGGGTGGGGTTTCCCAAAAACAGGGGGAATCAGCCTTGAATAAACTCGTCACCGTAACCGACGCCACATTCAAGGAAACGATCCAGAACCACCCTTTGGTAGTGGTGGACTGCTGGGCATCGTGGTGTGTTCCATGCCATATGATTGCCCCTGTCATAGAGGAAATGGCGCGAGACTACGCTGGGAGAGTCTTGTTTGGAAAACTGAACGTGGATGAGAATCAAGAGGTCCCTATGCAGTACCAGATCATGAGCATCCCCACGCTGTTGGTGTTTAAGAATGGAAAACTCGTGGACCGAATCATCGGCGCCATGCCAAGAAAAGTGTTAGAGCCGAAGATAACATGCCATCTTTAGTATGCTATTAAAGAAAGGGAAACACATGAGTGAGGAACTAATTAAGAAATTCTTGGATAAGAAAAACGTGTTTGCCGTAGTGGGGGCCAGCAAGGATCCCAAAAAATATGGTTATCAGGTGTACAAAGACTTAAGGGAAGCAGGGTATGAGGTGTATCCGGTAAACCCAAACGCTGAAGAAATTTTGGGTAACAAATGCTATACGGGCCTCGAACATTTACCAACCAAACCAGATGTTGTCAATGTTGTGGTTCCACCGGGGGTTACAGAGGAAATCGTTAGGACTTGCAAGAGACTCGGCATCAGGAAAGTTTGGATGCAACCCGGCTCAGAATCTGAGGAAGCTATAAGATTTTGTGATAAAAACGGCATCGACGTAGTGCACGCAGTTTGTGTTATGATTGAACGCCGAAAAAGAACGTAAGTCATTGACCATCACATTATGCGGTAGAAATAACTGTGAAGCTGATTTTCTTCCAAAAACAAGCTTCAACGCATTTCTTGCAACTGGCACATCGATTATAGTCAATTTTGATTTCTACAACCAATCCTTGGCGCGTAGCGCAACAAGCATGCGCTGCTAAAAATCTTTATTAAATAACTTGTCCTTCATCCCTTTGAAGGAAGCCCACGCCGTTAATCTGATCACGTTCCTCGAGAAGAAGTGATTGATGGATGGAGATAAAAGGGGTTACCAACCTTAGTCTTGTGGATTGGGACGGGAACGTATGCTCAGTTTTCTTTCTCCCAAACTGTAACTTTCGTTGCCCCTTTTGTCACAACGTCGCCCTCGTTCTTCATCCTGAAAGAGTGGAGACTATTCCCTTTGAACAGGTGGAAAATCGTCTAAAGAAGCAAAGAGGTTGGATTGACGGAGTGTGCATCACCGGTGGGGAGCCGACACTTCACAGCGACTTGCCAGACCTCTGCTCAAAGTTGAAGGAGATGGGCTTCCTGGTCAAGATAGACACCAACGGAACCAATCCCACGATGATAAGAGAGCTAATCGCCAAGGGATTAGTTGACTACATATCCATGGACATTAAGGCTCCGCTGACCGTGAAGAAATACTCCAAAGCAATTGGTGTCAACGCAGAGAAACTTCTTGGCAAAGTGAAGGAAACCATGAGAATCTTACTGACATCCAAGGTAGACTACGAGTTCAGAACCACTGTAGTTCCCACACTCCACAAAGAGGAGGACATAGAAGAAATATGCCGCGACATAAAGGGATGCAGGAAATACGTTTTACAGAAGTTCGACGTCAGTCTCGGAAAACCAACTATAGATCCAGAATTTAGCAAGCTAAATCCTTTCACAGAGGAGGAAATGAAAACGTTCTTAACCATAGCACAAGAAAATCTCCCAAATGTAAAGTTAAGATAAATCTTTGCTTACAAGCTTATTAATGGGATGGCTATATTTTATTCTGAGCGATGTTTATGACTAAAGTCGTTTTCCTTGATGAGGACGACCGGAAACTCATATTGGAAACTAGGCAAAAGCTTGATGAAATCACAAAGCTCATGGAAGAGCTTCTGGAGACAGTTGAAATTTTAAGTGATCCAAGCATGATGGAGGACATACGCAAAGGTCTTGAAGACATCAAAGCTGGAAGGGTAACACCGCTGCGTAAGCTTCTGAAGGAAGAAGCCCGTTGAGCTACACGGTTCTCTTATCAAACCAAGCTGAAAAATTTTATAAAAAGTTGCTGAAGAATGTTAGAGCCCGGATTAGAGAAGCGTTAGTCACTTTAGAGAGCCAACCCCAAGCTGGAAAACGACTTCATGGAGAACTAAGAGGAAACTACAGCCTACGAGTTGGAAAGCTTAGAATCATCTACCATGTTTCAGAAAAAGACAAGCCCGTCTATGTAATAGCCATAGGTCCAAGAAAAACAATTTACAAATAACCTCTGATCCCCCGGCAAAATAGAAACTCACAAATTAAAAACAGAAAAGCATAAGTAGGTTGCCGGAGGCGCGCTGCCTTCATCTGGATTACTCTCAGTCTGCTGAGTGTTGACTGATTTAGGTCTAGTTTAGTAGCCTACTTTTTTCATGAGCTCTTTCACCGAATTGTATGCTGGGGATGAGGAAGGTATTTCGAGCAGGGATTTCCCGGAGAGGGCATAGTTTTCAACTTCTTTGTCATACGCGATTTTTCCGAGATATCTTAGTTCTATTCTTTTTTCAACTTCTGCCTCTAGTTCCTCCGGAACTCTGTAGCCTGCGACAACATAGAAATTTTTAAAATCTATCCCAACCTCCTTGGCGACTTTGTATGCTCTCTCCACGTGACTGAAGGATTTTTGGGAAGGATCTATTATATCAAATATGTCGTCTACCTGAGAAGCTATCCTTCTGTTTAAGTGTTCCAGCCCAGCCGGAGAATCGATAAGAACATATTTGTACGTTTTCGTTAAACCTTCTAGGGCTCTTTTCAAGGCGGCGTCTGGTAGACAGTAACATCCCTCCAAAAATTTTGTTCCAACCGCGATCAGATCGAAGAAAGTTCCCTCGTATAATCCCCTCGCCCAAACTTTGCTTTCTATCCTTTCCGAAGGAGGAATTCCAACAGTGGTGCCTCCTTCCTCTAAAAAGGTTTCAATCAGCAATTCGGATATGGTTTCCTTCCCCTCTTCCCTTAGATCTACTCCAACCATTTCTCCCAGGTTTTGGTCCGGGTCTACATCTACAAGAAGTAGGGGCTCCTCACCGATTTCGATGAAGTACTTAGTCATGAGGGCGACGAAACTTGTTTTGCCAGTGCCTCCCCTACCCATAGAAACAATCTTTTTCATACATCATCCTCTCAAACAATTGTTAGCTTCCTATATATATTTCACAGTTTTTCTTGTCGTAAATGTTAATGAATGAAGCAGTTCCATGCTTCTCGAGAGGTTTTTCAAGAATTAATAAAAATAACTCTTATGTATTAATTCTCTAATACGCTACGCAACGGAGTAGTGAACTATGCACGCAAAAGCTCCCATAATAGGTGTGGTAGGTCGTAAGAGTTCTGGGAAAACAACCGTTATAGAAAGTATTGTTCAGGAGTTGACCAAGAGGGGACACCGTGTAGCAACTGCCAAACACGTCAATCAAAAGGGGTTCTCAATGGACATTAAGGGAAAGGACACGTGGAGGCACTCAGCCGCAGGCGCAAACCCCGTGGTCAGCGTCTCGGATGTGGAAACCGCCATACTAATAAAAGATGGAGCGCAGCGGTTCTCACTAGATCGGCTGCTTAGTTTTACGCCGGAGACCGACATCATAGTGCTCGAAGGGTTTTCCTGGCTGGTCTTAAACGATGAACGTGTGGGCAAGATATTTTGCATCAGAAACAGAGAAGAGTACGAGGATTTTAGGGACAAAACGAGGGGAGAGATCATAGCCTTCTGCTCCCCTCAGCCCATGGGAAAACCCGTTCTGAGGATAAACGAGGACTCCACGATCTTGGTTGAGCGAACATTAAGGTATATCACAAGGAAACATAAGATCTCGAAGATTCTTAGCCGTCTTCCCGGGCTGAACTGTGGGAAGTGTGGGCACCCTACATGCGAGGAAATGGCGGCAACCATCTATAGGAGGAAGGCGAAATTAAACGACTGCACCCCCTTAAAACTTAGGTCAAAACTGAAAACCAGAATAGCAGTCAACGATGCTGAGGTCCCCCTCCAGCCCTTTGTATCGGAAATCATTCGCAATTCCGTTCTGGGCATGGTCTCCACCCTGAAAGGCGTCCCCATAAGCGGCAAAGAAGAAATACAGATAAAAATCTTCAGCCAAACTCCGAGATTTTGATGGGGAGAGGTCAGCAACGCATGATCAACTTGCTTTTATAATGTTTTTGGAAAGCGCAATGTTTGAGACCCACAGTGCCGGAAAATCAGCTATTTTTGGCGCGCGCAAGAATATTTATCTTTGAAGCGAACAGACTACCTTTGAATGGAATTTTTTTGCTGAATTGAAACATTGAACCGAGTCAATTTCCTTTTTATCTTTTTAATCTTGGAATCAACATCGGAACCTTTTTCTGATAATCCTTGTATTCTCTGCCAAATTCCCTTGTTAATTCTTCCTCCTCCTTTCTAGAGATTAGATAAATGAGCAGTAATAGAAGTGGTGTAAAGAGCGTAGAATGCCAAACAGAAAGAAGGACGGATATTCCAACGTGTGCTAAAATCCAGCCAAAATATTGAGGATGTCTTACAATGGAATATGGTCCTGTGGTTGCTATTTTCTTTGGTAAGCAATGAGTTTCAGCCACTTCCATGCCAGTTGTCCTCAAGCCTTTGATCCCGAACCAGGCACCGACCGCTGTTAGGGGCAAAGAAATTATCAGATGTAGGATAGGGATTGAGAGATTAACAATTGAAATAGCTAAATTTGAAAATATCGGGATGACAAACGTTGGTTGTGGTGAAACCCATAGTCCTATCAAAATTATGAACTCGATTGTACCAGAAATCGTTCCATAAACCCTACCAATCTTCGTTCCCTTTTTCTTTCCATATTTTTTCTGAAGTTTTGTATGCTCGACTGATATGAAATGAAGAGGCACAGTTGCAAAAATGCATATCACACACACAAAGAACAAAACGGACATTTTACTCGTGCCTTAACATTATCTTTATTTTTAATTTATATTGAATTCGGAAGATTATTATGCAACGTTTTAATACTAAAACTTGCTGTCTTGGGGCCAAAAAATGGAAGATAAGAAAATAAAGGAATTTGTGAAGAAAAGGTACTCTCAAATAGCTAAAGAGGGAGTTTCGTGTTGTCCCACTTGTGGTCCTTGCGGGCCTGGTGTAATAGAACAAGCTAAAGCCATCGGCTATTCTGAAGAAGAGCTCAAGAGTATTCCAGAACCTGCAATAATGGGTTTGGGATGTGGCAATCCAGCTGCATTGGCAGATATAAAAGAGGGAGAAACTGTTTTGGATTTGGGAGCCGGAGCCGGGATCGATGTATTTTTGGCAGCGAACAAAGTTGGAGAAAGAGGACGTGTCATCGGGGTTGATATAACCGAAGAAATGATTAAGAAAGCTAATGAGATAGCAAAGGAACATGGGTATAGGAACGTAGAATTTAAGCTTGGGGAAATTGAAAATTTGCCGGTAGAAGATAACTCTGTTGACGTGATCATAAGTAATTGTGTTATCAATCTTTCTCCAGACAAGTTGAAAACATACCAGGAAGCATACAGAGTTTTAAAACCCGGTGGAAGAATACTGATCTCCGATTTAGTTACAGAAGGAGAATTGCTTGAAGATATTAAGAAAAGCTTTGAGGCGTGGGCTGGGTGTATTGCTGGAGCTCTAGAAAAAAGCGAATATTTAGACACGATAAAGAAAGCGGGATTTAGGGATGTTAGTATTGTTTCTCAGAACACATTTTACGAGTCAGGGCTTGATGAGAGATTGGTTGGAAAAATTACAAGCGTCAAAGTGAGAGCATACAAATAAAGCAAATTGCTTAAGCGCATTATATATGAGACATCTTATTCTTTATTTCGGCATTTACGGAATTTTCTGCACAGATAAACGAAATCTGGAATTACTAGCGTCTTTTAACCGTGAGGTTTCCCAAAGGCAAGGCTGAGCATCCAGCAAACAAATCTGACAGAAAGAAGATTTTTGTTACGAATTTTGGGCTTGGAGGCTTTTACCTTGACTTTGGTTGGACATGACATCTTTTCTAAACAATTGGAACATGTTGAAAGGATAGGAGGACAATTGGGTTGAAAGCGCTGGATAGATTCTGAAAACTTGGTCCCTCAGTCCAGGACCCATACTTTAATTTCCTTCAGGACGTGCTGCTTTAGGATAGATAAACGTAGCTGGGGCGGCATACGAGTAATATGCCTATCAGAGTTTCGTATGCGTCGGGAAATAAGGAGGTCCGTTGAGGCGGCGGGTTATATTTTCTCACATCGATGTATAAACTTCCTTAAAGAAACTTTTGGCTTTCTCCAATTGTTTTGATCCCTTTTCCGTCAATTTGTAGTACTTCCTTCTTCCTTTCATGTAAGATTCCACATAACCATCTCTCTCAAGCAAGTACAGAACTTTATATCCTGTAACATTTCCCGCCCAAAAACCAAATTCTCTTTTAACCCTCTTCCTCAACTCGTAGGCGTAGTCATCTTTTTCCTTGAGAAGTCTAAATATAAAAATCCATAAATTTTCTTTCAGCACTTTTTCTTTAAGTCTTTCGATAGGCTCTCTCACCATAACAATTAAATATTTTACCGTATTATAAAATATTTATGCAAAAAATTAGGGTCGGTGTAATAGGAGTAGGAAATTGCTTCGCCGGTTTAATACAGGGAATAGAGTATTACAGGAGAAACAAGACTGAGAAAATAGGTTTGATGCATGAGAAAATTGGTGGTTATGGAATAGAGGATATAGAGTTTGTGAGCGCCTTCGATGTTGGAGAGAACAAGGTGGGTAAGCTGTTAAGTGAAGCAATATATGCGGACCCGAATTATGTTAAATGGGTTGACGGCGTTTCCTCTTCTAATAATACGATAGTCAGAGAAAGCCCTATTCTCGACGGCGTTGGTGTGTATGTTGCGAGCATGATTAAACCCATTAAACAATCTAGGAAAGTGAGGGAGTTAGAAAAAGAGGCGATAGAGGAGATAGAAAACAAAAAAACACGAATCTTGATCAACTATCTACCGGTTGGAAGTCAGAAAGCAACTGAGTTCTGGGCTAACATTGCTCTTAAAACTAATTGCGCTTTCATCAATTGCATACCCGTGTTTGTCGCTTCTGATAGGGTTTGGGAGAAAAGGTTCAGAGAGAAGAATCTTCCGACAATAGGTGATGATATCAAGGGAGTTTTAGGTGCGACGATAACTCATAGGACTTTAGCCAAGCTATGCGTAGATAGAGGGGCGGTGATAGACAGAACTTATCAGATAAACGTCGGTGGAAACACCGACTTTGCGAACATGTTAGAAAGAGAAAGGTTGCAGAGTAAGAAGATATCCAAGACAGAAGCTGTCCAGAGTTTGATCCCTGATGGCTTGAAGTTGCCTGATAATGACATATACATTGGACCAAGCGATTTCATCCCGTTCCTAGGTAACACCAAACTGGCGTTCATCAGGATTGAAGGAAGAATGTATGCTAGCATTCCTTTCAACATGGAAGTAAGGTTGGAAGTTGATGATAAGGCAAATTCTGGTGGAATAGCGATAGATGCGATAAGATGTGCCCAATTGGCTTTAGATAAAGAAATAGGTGGAAACTTAGCCTACGCGTCTGCCTATTTCATGAAACATCCACCTGCCCAAATGAGCGACGAAGAAGCGAGAAAGAAATTGGATGAGTGGATTTCTGAAACATCAAAATAGACTCATTCATTTCACATGCTGGAGATATCCCCAAAAACCCCTTTTCCGTAGAGGTAAACTTCATAGGGCGGTGTTTCAACTTGGGTTTCTAAAGAGTGTGGCATCGTCCTTTAGGTTGACATGTTTAAAGCCGACCTCGATGGGTTTTGCGGCTTTTCTTTTCTGCGTTTCAATTCTACCCTAGTCCTACCCCCTATGCCTTTTGATACCCCCTCCCCCTATACCTTTTCACGCTCTTTGGGTTGAAAGGTGCCGGTGACGATTCCGATGAGGCTACAATCTTTTAACTCTACCCTAGTCCTATTGAAATAAGTTACAGTGTGGACGAGAGTGCCTCAAACTGTGGTCCCTTGGCCATGTGACACTGTGGTCGCGAGAGACGCATATTCCCTCATTATGCCCTCAACTTTCTAGGTCATCAAAAACATAGAGGGCTGTATCACTGGCATTTTTCTTTTTCATTCTTTCACCATATTTTTGTGAGCATCAACAATCTCAAGGTTACTCCACCGACAACGATTGCAAAAACTATCTCAAACACTGTAATGAATAGCGCTCTCTTCCAGCCAAACTCTTTGGCTAGGGCAGCAATGGTTGCTATACAGGGTATGTAGAGCATCGTCACTAGGGCGAACACGATCATCTGTACCGGTGTTAAAACTTGGGCAAAGTCCGTTGTCCCGAGAAGGGACGCGAGCATTATCAATGTCAGTTCTTTTCTGAGGACCCCAAAAATCAACGTTATCCCCGTGATGACGGGCAATCCTAGCCAAGTAACGGTTACGGGGCTCAGAATGTTTGCGATGGGTTCTAGTAAGTGTAAAATCTCCGTTACCTTAATCACAAGACTGCCTACGATTATGAGCGGAAACGCGACCTTGATGAACTCCCTCAATCTAAACCATGCTTGCTTGACCACTGTTTCAAGATGAGGCACCCTATAATCATGCATCTCCATGATCAAAGCGGTTGGCTCGCCGGGTAACGTCTTGAAGGCTATCCTTCCAAGGAGAAAAATGATCAACAAATCGACAACATATAACGCCAATGCCCATTGGAAGCCAACGAACGCTCCAACCAAACCGAGTATGATAACAGTTCTCGCAGCACACGGCACCAGCGTGACGACGAAGGCAGCGAGGAGTCGCTCCCTCTGGGTCTCCATTATCCTGCACCCCAAACACGCAGGAACATTACAACCATAGGCCAGCATTGCTGGAATGAAGGCTTTCCCGTGGAGGCCTATTTTGTGCATCAAGGTGTCCATCAAAAACGCAATTCTACTGAGGTACCCCGAGTCTTCCAGAACATATAATATAAGATAAAATGGAACGATGTAGGGCAGTGCTATTGCAACGCCCGCTATAAGCCCCTCCACGCCGCCCCAGATCAGTTTTCCTACAATTCCGGCTCCAAATACGCTCCTAAAGATCGGCTCCCAACCATAAAAGAGGTCGCTCAGCAATCCAGAAGTGTAGTCTCCAAAGATGAATATTGAATAAAACATTGAGAGAAGCGCCATGATCATTATGGGATAGCCGAAGATTTTATGGGTTGTTAGGGTGTGTAGCCGCTCCCTCATTGGTGGTCTTATTTGCGGTACTATTTGTTGAACTTTCCTAGCGATCTTGCCTGCAACCTCATATCGCCCGGATGTAATCACGTCAGAACAGGAATGACCATGGATTTCCCCAATCTCCTTGGCAAGTTTTTCTGCAGTTGCCAGAATCTCAGGATTTATTTCGCGAATCTCCTTCTTGACCTGCTCATCCCCTTCTAGGAGCTTTGTAGCAGACCATCTAGCTGGATACCTAAATTGGATTTTTTCAATTAATTTGGCGATCTTTTTAGTTCTTTCCTCGATCTCTTTCCCGTACTTTATCTCGGGAGGATTTATTCCTCCTTTCTCGATTATCTCAACAGATCTTTCTAACAGCTCGTAAACGCCCGTTCCCTTTATGGCCACGGTTGGAATTACTGGTATCCCTAAGAGTTTCTGCAGTTTTTTGTGATCAATCTTTATTCCCTTCTTCTTCGCCATGTCCATCTGGTTTAACGCCATGACCATTGGGGTTCCTAGCTCCATCATCTGTAACGTGAAGAACAGGTTTCTTTCAAGAACCGAAGCGTCCACAATATTTATCACTAAGTCTGGTCTTTCGACGGCAATGTATTCTCTTGATATCAACTCCTCTATGGAAAAGGTTGAGAGGGAATAGATTCCGGGTAGGTCGATGATGTCTATGGTATAGCCTTTAAAGTGAAGGGTTCCCTCCGCTTTTTCAACGGTTTTGCCGGGCCAGTTTCCAATATGTTGATGTAAACCCGTCAGCTGGTTAAATATTACAGACTTTCCCACATTCGCGTTCCCAGCCAAAGCGATGGTTAGTTTTCTCTCAGTCATTCCTTTATCTCCACGAAGATTCTCTCAGCCATGCCTCTACCCAGCGCCAGTCTGGAGCCCCTCACAGAAACTTCTAAGGGCCCATGAAAGGGTGCCGATCTCACGACCGTTATTCTAGTGCCTGGAGTTAGACCCATATCCATAAGTCTCTTTTTGAACCCCCAGCCTCTTCCACCTCTTCCCCTTCCTCTACCTGCTCTTATGGAAGTTATAATTCCACTCTCACCATTCTTTAGGGCGGTTAAGGGCAGCTCCACTCTCTCCGTCTCTCTTTTTTCCATGTAACCACCTCACCTTCCATTAGGCTTTCCTAACCTCAACGATTGACGCCACTTTGCGACTTAACGCATGGTTGGTTCCGTCCACTTCCACGGTTATGAGATCGTTAAGTGGAGCCTTCTCCACAATCTTTACGGATGTCCCAGGCGTGAGACCTAGCGTGGCGAGGTAACGTAGCAGGTTAGAATCCTCCTCCATTATTTTCACCACGATCCCTTCTTCTTGTGGGTTGAGGTTTGATAAGGGCTCTGACTTCTCTTCGAAAATTCCTCCACATTTTGTGGGTATCGGGTTCCCGTGGGGACAAGTTTTCGGGTGTCCCAAGGTCTTTTCAAGAGGTTTGATGACCTTATCGGAGAAAGCGTGTTCAAGCTTGCAGGCTGCATCGTGGACTTCGCTCCAATCTAGGTGCAGGACATCCGTTAGTAGTCGTTCAGCGAGGCGATGTCTCCTCAAAACGTTTAAGGCTAATTTTCGCCCCGTCTCTGTTAGTTTTACCCCCTTGTAAGGTTCATGTATAACCAAACCCCGCCTTTCTAAATTCTCTATGGTGTTCGTAACTGAGCCGGGCACTACCTTCAATCTACGGGCGAGCTCCACAGTTCTGGCGAAGCCAACTTTTTTTTCTAGTCGATAAATCACTTCGAGATATTCCTCAGACTCCACAGAGATGGAGGATTCCTCGCTTTTCATAAGCTCCACCAAGATTTGGAATTACGAGCTCTCGTAATTATATAACAGCGTTATAGATATATTTATGTTTCGGTTAAGAAGTAACTAGGGGAAACCCTATGACGACTGCACAAGGTGAAAGCAAGCAAGTTGTTCTAGATGTTCGTGGGATGAGCTGCGTTACATGCGCCCAAACCATCGAGGCAACACTTAACAAGCTAGAAGGCGTGTACAGGGCTAGTGTCAATTTCGCCGCGGAAAAAGCGATAGTAGAGTACGATCCCAGGGTAGTGGCTCAAAAGGCTATAGAGGACACTATTGATAACCTGGGCTATAAGGTCTTGCACGAAAAGGTTGTTCTAGACATAGGGGGCATGAGCTGTGCTACGTGTGCGCTAACCATTGAGAAGGCCTTAAACGAAAGGGAAGGCGTGTACAAAGCCAGCGTTAACTTTGCGGCGGAAAAGGCAACCGTGGAGTACAACCCTGAACAGGTGAGTTTGGCTGGGATCAAAAAGGTCGTGAGGGAAGCCGGATACGAGGTTATCGAACCTGAGAAGGGCTTGGAAGATAAAGGAAGGGTGGAAAGAGAGAGGCGCATACGAAACCTCAAGTATATGGTGGCCGCTAGCCTCGCCCTGAGCATCCCAACGCTTGTTTTCACCTGGATTCCTATTTTACCTCTCCTACCCAATGAGGTTTGGTTGCTCTTGCTCGCCACGCCCGTTCAGTTCATCATTGGATGGGTCTTCTACCAAGGAGCCTACAAGGGATTGAAGAACCGAACCGCCAACATGGACACCCTAATCGCTATGGGCACGTCCGCCGCGTGGATTTATAGCACCGTTCTAACCCTTCAAAAACTCAATCTCACGCCAGAAATCTTTCCTAAGGGAGAGGTCTACTTTGACACGTCAGCGTTGATCATATCCTTCATTCTTGTAGGCAAACTGCTGGAAGCCGTAGCCAAGGGCAGAACTTCAGAGGCTATAAGGAAGCTCATGGGGCTTCAGGCCAAGATAGCGAGAGTCATTCGAGATGGAGAGGAAAGGGAGATTCCCGTGGAGGATGTTCAGGTGGGAGACATCGTGGTAGTTAGGCCGGGAGAGAAAATACCGGTAGATGGGGTGGTCATGGAAGGATACTCGGCGGTGGACGAGAAGGTCATCACGGGCGAAAGCATACCCGTCGAGAAGAAGGCGGGCGACGAAGTTGTAGGCGCCACCATGAACAAGACAGGGGCGCTCAAGTTTAAGGCGACCAAAGTTGGGGCTGACACCGTTCTGGCGCAAATCATAAAGATGGTTGAGGATGCGCTGGGTTCCAAGGCTCCCATTCAAAGGTTGGCGGACGTAGCAGCGTCGTACTTTGTTCCAGCCGTCATCATCACCGCAACAGCCTCCTCCCTAGCTTGGTACTTCTTGGGGGAAGCCAGCTTTATATTTGCCCTCACGGTGTTCGTCGCCGTCCTAATCATTGCCTGTCCCTGCGCCCTAGGCCTCGCCACCCCCACCGCAATCATGGTTGGCGTGGGAAAGGGGGCGGAAAACGGCGTCCTCATCAAGAGTGGGGAAGCCTTGGAGTTAGCCCACAAGCTGCAGGCCGTTGTGTTCGACAAGACTGGAACATTGACGAAGGGGGAGCCGGAGGTCACGGATATCCTTACCCTCCAAGCTTCATCCAAATCATTTAGTGAACACCAGCTTTTGCGGTATGCTGCCATTGCGGAGAAAAATTCGGAACACCCCCTCGGGGAGGCTATCGTCAGAAAGGCAAAAGAGAAAGGAATCGAAATCCCGGACCCCAAGTTTTTCAACGCCGTACCCGGGCATGGTGTAGAGGCAACGTTCAAACGCGCGAAAATACTGTTAGGGAATCGGAGGTTGATGGAGAGAAACAACATTAGCCTTGAACGAGTCGAGGACAGAGTCGAGGCTTTAGAGGAAGAGGGGAAGACGGCGATGATCCTGGCGATAAATAAGAAAATAGTGGGTGTGATCGCTGTAGCTGACACCGTCAAGGAGTATTCCGCCGAGGCGGTGAAGATGCTCCAGAAGATGGGCTTGGAGGTGGTCATGCTCACGGGAGACAACAAAAGAACGGCGAAAGCCATTGCAAAGAAACTGGGCATCGATCGGGTCTTGGCAGAGGTGCTTCCAAGGGACAAGGCTGACGAAGTAAAGAGGTTGCGGGAGGAAGGGAAGGTGGTGGCGATGGTGGGGGATGGAATCAACGATGCACCCGCTTTGGCGCAAGCGGACATCGGAATAGCCCTAGGCAGCGGAACCGACGTGGCCATGGAAACAGGAGACATCGTCTTGATCAAAGACGATTTGAGGGATGTGGTTGTTGGCATTCAGTTGAGCCGAGCCACCATGAGGAAGATCAAGCAAAACCTTTTCTGGGCCTTCGCCTACAACACGGCTCTCATCCCCATAGCCGCCGGCATCCTGTACCCCTTCACACACGTGTTGTTGGAGCCCGTCTACGCGGCGGTGGCCATGGCGTGTAGCTCCGTCACCGTGGTTACCAACGCCTCCCTCCTGAAGAGGTTCACCCCCAAGATGTAGGTGGCGATAAGGAGGCTGGAAGGCCCAACTAAGAGTGGAAGGAGGTGATGTGGGTGGCGAGAGACCCTGTGTGTGGCATGGGGGTAGACGAGAAAAAGGCCAAATACAAGACAGAGCATGAAGGCAAAACGTACTATTTCTGTGCACATGGTTGTAAGGTGATGTTTGAAAAAGATCCTAAAAGGTTCATTAAGTAGTTACAAGATTGAGAGGAAAGGCTTAGGAATTAACAACCCTATTCAGTTTCAACTTAAGAGATTAGGCTTAACACCACTTTTGTTAAGTATCTCGCGATTATGGGAAACGGTATACCCACTAGGGTTCTCGTCGCCACAATCAGTCGTCGAATCTCCTTAGCGTATGACTGTTTTTCGTTATTTTCTCACTCAAAGGGTACACGGGTGGTTCCTACCGAAAAGTTTGGTTGTGGGGTTGAGGAACGATATTTTTATAACAGCGTTATAATTTAAATACAACGCCCATTATCGTAATTGCAGAGGCGATCGACTTGAGGCTCCTTATGCTGCACTCAGAGTACTTCAGGTATGAGGCTGTCGAGAAAACCCGTTTCTCCGAAGAAGCAAGTGCAGGCGAAAAAAGTGGAGACCTAAACGAGCCAGTTTTGGTGGTTCTCGTCTGCTCCGAAAACTTGGATGAAAAGAATCCGATTGAAGTTGCCAAGAAGTCTGTGGAAGCAATAGTCGATATTGCTAAGCGGGTGAAAGCGAAGAATGTGGTTCTTCATTCGTTCGCTCACTTATCCGACAGTCTATCCTCCCCAAATGTTGCTAGAAAGATAATCAATGAAATGCATCGAAACTTAACTTCCATGGGTTATAACAGCATGAAGACGCCCTTTGGTTGGCGAGACTCCTTTGAGCTGCGCGTGAAAAGCCATCCTATCTCAAAGGTTTCCCGCAAAGTACTTCCGAGTAGCCATTTAGCAAATCGAGAGCCGTGAATCTATGAAAAGAGTTGAAAACTGGTTAAGAGATCGTTAGAGTTTAAAGGTGAAAATTATGACTATATCTCCCTCCTTTGACCCCAGTGAGTTTTACAGTAGACAAACAGTGCTTCCCGAGCTTGGGCCGCAGGGTCAGGAAAAATTGAGACGTTCTAAAGTCGTCATAGTGGGGTTGGGTGGACTTGGCAGTGCCTCCGCGCTTTACCTAGCCATGGCTGGCGTCGGCTATGCACGCTTGGTTGACCAAGACACCGTTGAGTTGCATAACCTGCACCGTCAAGTCTTGTATGGCGTAGATGATTTGCGATATCCGAAGGTTGAAGCTGCTGCGCAAAGGATTCAGCAAATGAACCCTGACGTGAAGGTGGAGGCGATTCCGGAGAACGTGAGAGAAAGTAATGTTGGGGAGATTGTTCGTGGAGTGGACTGTGTTGTTGATGGGCTAGACAATATGCGAACGCGGTATCTTTTGAATCGCGCTTGCGTCAGGCAGAAGGTCCCCTACATCTTTGGAGCAGCCATCGGAATCGAGGGACATCTCTCCGTTTTCGCTCCACCCGAAACCCCCTGCCTAGAGTGCGTATTGCCGAGTCTCGACGATCGACGTCTGCCAACCTGCGATGTACGTGGAGTGCTGGGTGCAACAACCGGAATCATCGGGACAATGCAAGCCATGGAGACCATAAAACTGCTAACGGGAATAGGAAACTCGCTGAAGGGTAAGCTGATGGTCTGCGACTTCAGGGACATGTATTTCAGCACGATAGACATCTTTAAGAGGCTTGATTGCCCGGTGTGCCAAGCCAAAGTGTTTGAGCCCCGTGAGGCTGGAGAACGACTAGTGTGGTTGTGCGGTCGCAATACGGTGAACGTTAATCCTCCAAAACCCCTAGATTTAAGGCTTGATGAGATTTATGGGACACTGAAAAATCACTTTAAGGTCATCGTGAAATCATCGCTTGTCATGGTGTTTCAGTATAACGGAGGCATTGAGGTTAGCCTATTTGACCGGGGGCGGATGCTAATAAAAAACGTGAAAGACGAAAAGGCTGCCTTGCGGGTGTATAACAAGGTCATGGAAAAACTTGGATAAAGAATTCCTTCAACTAAAGATAAGAGGCACTTTCATTAAGCGTTAGATCCGAGACATTTTACTATGTCAGTTCTATTATCTTACCTATTAACCAAACAGAGGAGGCTAAGATATTTCGTTCCGTCGCCTAAACGTTTAAGTCCTAAAAACCCAAAGAAAATAAGCAAGTAAACTTTTTACCCTTTATATTTATAAGTTATAACGTTGTTATAAATTTGAGGAATGGAATTGCGACCACCTTGCGAACTCGTCGTGCGATACGTACTTCCCGCCTTTCGCTCTTTAGTGGCGAAGGAGCTCATCGAGAAGTATCACTTCTCACAGACAACGGTGGCTGAAAAGCTTGGGACAACGCAGGCGGCCATCAGCTATTATCTTTATTCGAAGCGGGGAGACAGGAGAATAAAACAGCTGGAATCCATACCCTCGGTTCAGTCTGCCGCCAGTGAGGTTGCTCAAGGCATAGCCGCCAAGAAGCTCTCCGTCATCGATGCCATGCTGAAGCTTTGCGAGCTCTGTGCGGCTCTGAGAACCCAGGACATTATTTGCGATCTACATAAAGATATTATCTCCGTTCCAGACGCTTGTGATATATGCCCCGAAGTGCCACGAAAATAGCGCAAGATTTAAATCTATAACAGTGTTATAATTTTCCCTAGCGGCTGGATGGGCAGAGCTCATCAACAAAATTTATAACCGTCCACGATGCCTCTCAAACCTGTTTGCCGGGGTGGCCGAGCGGCTCAGGCGGCGGGCTGCAGACCCGCTACACATGGGTTCAATTCCCATCCCCGGCTCCAACGAGGATGAAAACATGAGGGATTTTGCGAGGCACACGCGTGAGGTGATAAATGCATTGATTGAGGTGGAACAAATTTGGCGGAAGACAGCTCCCGACTGTGAGCTAAGTTCAGAAGATACGGAGAAAGTCGTGGAGCTTCTTAGCAAGGTGAAGGTGAGCGTGGATCTCATCCTAAAAAGTGTGCAGGGTGGTTAAGATGTCAACCATACCAAAGGAGAGGCTGCAACGCTACACGCGTCTACAACGGGACTTTTCTGAGGAGAGATACGTGAACCTACACCCCATTCAAAGGGGAGGGGTCCTCACAGAGGCGGCGAGAAGGGTCTTACTGGAGTTTGGGAACGGATACTCCACTTGTGACTGGTGCCCACCAAAGGCAGCGAGGCTGGACATGATTGAGAGACCACCCATCAGTGATTTCATGAAGGATCTCGCTGCGTTTTTGAACATGGATGTGGCGAGGGTGGTTACCCGATGCCGAGAAGCCAAGTTCATGGTGTTTTCCATGCTGGGAGAGCCCGGTGACTACGTGGTCGTCGATAGTCTCGCTCACTACAGCACGTACTTGGCGGCTGAAGCCGCTGGGCTGAGGGTCAAGGAGGTCCCGCACAACGGCTACCCCGAATTCAAGGTGGACCTAAACGGCTACGCCGAAAAAATCGAGGAAGTGAAGCGAGAGACGGGAAAGCTTCCGACGGTTGTTCTCCTAACTCATGTCGATTATCTGTACGGTAACTTAAACGACGCCACCGTCGTGAGCAAGATCTGCCAAGAGTATGGCGTCCAGTTTTTGCTTAACGCCGCCTACACAGCGGGGGTGATGCCCGTTGATGGCAAAGCATTGGGAGCCGACGTGCTGGCCAGCAGCGGCCATAAGAGTTGGGCGGCAAGCGCCCCCGTAGGAATCCTAGCCATGACGGAGGAGGTGGCTGAAAAGATCTTGGCGAGGTCAAAGATCGTTGGGGACTGGAGTGGCCGTAGGTTCGCTATAAAGGAGCTAGCCACCCTCGGATGCACGGTTATGGGAGCTCCCCTTCTCACCTTAATGGCTTCGTTTCCTCACGTTGTGGAGAGGGTTCAGCATTGGGATGAGGAAGTTGAGAAAGCTCGTTACCTTGTGGAACAGATGGAGCGAATCGAAGGCACGAGGCAGGTGGGAGTTAGGCCGAAGCAGCATACGTTAATGCATATGGAGTCCTTGGGCTTCTACAAGGTTTCAGAGGGGCATAAGCGGCGGGGTTTCTTCCTTTACGACGAGTTGAGGAAGAGGAATATCGTTGGCATCCAAGCTGGCCTAACAAAGCACTTTAAGCTCAACACCTATGGCTTAACTTGGAACCAGATCAAGTACGCAGCCCAAGCCTTCCGCGAAATAGCCCAGAAATACGGTTTAGCAATTACTTAAAGGGTTTTCCGACTCTGATGTCGGTGAATGTCCTCCTGGCCTTCAGGGTTTATAGTGATGTTCATTGCTTGGCTGAGTTTGATTTTTGCGGCGTTGAACTTGAGGGTTGATGTAGTCTGATTTTCTTCACTTTACGGTCAGTTGCACAGAGTCGCTTTCACTAGAAGAGTAGGTTTCGTCGCCGCTGTACCTCGCTCTTAGCGTGTAATCTCCGGCTTCTTCAGGCGTCCAGCTGTGGCTAAAGCGATAGCTTTTAAGAGAACTCACTTCGAACTCCTTGAGGATCTGCCAGTCTGAGCCTTCTCTGCTTACCTCCAGCACCAGTGTCCCCGTCATCTTCTCTGGATACTCAACGGCCGTTAGGGTACCATATATCTTCGCCTCCTGGCCCAGCGTGATGGTGTCCCTACGCAGCTTAATGCTGAGTGACGTGGGAACAAACGAATCGAAGGTGTAGTCGACGAATCCTTTTGTGGTTATGGGGCTGACTATCAATATCACGTAGCTAGGTTCTCGTAGGAGTGGCGTATTTCCTTCCTCTGTTTTATCATGAAGTAGCATATCTGAGATGTGTATTCTCTCGTTTACGTAGGCGTGGACCACGGTAACTGAGAAGTCAGCCTCAGGGTAGACTGGAGTCAACGTTAATGGAATATCACTGACCGTTGCCTCATTTATGTACCACCCTTCATTGAGTGCAGCCCAATCCGTCATGTAACGAAACCCAATGGTCACTGTTTCTCCGGCGTAACTTGAGAGATCGAACGTCATTGTCATCCATTCAGGCCAGCCCTCACCGGTTCCCGTAAGCCCTGGAAGGTTTGCGACTATGTCTGGGTGTGCTCCTGTTTCGTGATCGTATGTGGTGTAAAGATTTTCCAGCGAGGTCCAGGTTAGTCCTTCATCCGTAGACACTTGCACGAAGCCGAAATCCCAGTAATCTTCTATATCGTATTTGGTGGTAAGTTTAAACCACGGGTTCTCTGGGTCTATGTAAGTCGTACTAACCAATAGAGTATTCATCTCGTTATCTTCACCTGACCACCAACCATCCGCTACCATAGTCCATCCATAAATCGCGTTATCATCTCCGTCGAAGAAGATCATGCCCTTTCGATCCCATTCATTGAGCATAATGTAGTCTGAGCCATGCGGCCCAATCTTATCTACGCCTGTGTCATATCCCAGTATGGTGCGCGTAGTTCCGAAGTCGGTTCCCTTAGTGGGTGGAACCGGAAGGCCGCTGATCTCGTAGATTCTTATTGGTTCTGCTTCCTCTAGATTGATAGATTTGTAGTTATACCATCCTCGCTGTGGTATGTCCGTGTGAATGAGATTTGCAATCCTCCAGTACCGGAAAACTTTGTCGAAGTTCCACTGTCGGAACCTTGCAGTTTTGAGAGCATTATTTATTCCGTCAATTCCGTTTTCCGGGTCTGCCACGATCGTAGAGATGATCCGTGGCCCTCTAAAGTGGTCATGCATATACAGCATGAACAGGTAGGCCGCACCGTAATCAGCTAGGATGTTGATGTCCCCTTGATCTCCCCATACAGTGAGCGAGTTGTCGGGCGTATACATGAAACTGTCTATGTAGGCCCACGGGTGTCCGTAGTCGCAGAGGAATATAGCCATCATTGCACAGCCTTCGTTAACCCAAAGATCTTCGTCAGGGTCCATGTCATCATGGATCAGGTGTTGATATTCATGGGCTATCACTGACTCATACATAAATGGGTAGGTTACAGGAACCCCTGGAATCCATTCAAACCCTTCCGGTCCTACACTATGTTCCCAGTCATTGCAGTCTATGTTTATGATGTTCCTGTCAAAGTAGAACTCAAAGGTAGGTGAGTAGAAGCCCAATACGGGATATGGGTACGTCGGATCATAGTAGTGTTCATCCCTAATGTTCGATACAAGTATCACGTTTCTACCAGTTTCTTCATAGTAGTAATCCGAAGGCAAACCTAACAAATCATCTAACACAGCATTTAATCCATCGTGGAAATAGGGCATGCCAAAATGGGTCGTGTCTGTTGGATAAATCTCAGTTTCGAACTCCTGGAGCAGGTATTCGATTTGCTCGTCGAGAATTGTTGGGTAGGATCTGGGGTCTCCAGGTGGCCAGCTTAGATCAACTTGTACCCATATTTCGCAGATAGTTCCTATGGCCCTCAATTCATAGGGACTAACAAAGTAAACCTCAGAGTATACGTCTAAACACAGCCAGTATATTACGTCTCCAACTTCATAGTATGGATCGCGTTCCGTTGAAGCAATCAATTCTGGAACGCTACTCTCATCTATTGGGAGGTCTCTTTCCCTTAACCACGGTCCAATGTCGATTGGTTCATAATCGGGAATTGATCCTGCCTTTGAAGGCACGATCGCGACTGGTATTGCACTCAACAGAAACACTACAATCATCATTACAGAAAGAGATTCTTTCCTCATTTTTTCACTTCTCTCTTTTCCTCTCCTCAATTTTATCTTATTTTTATTCAGTGTGCGCGGCGGGGTTGGATATTGACATCTGAATATTTATGAAATATTCAGTAGGATGTAACAGCTTTCGTGTCAAAAAGCGATAACTTGCCATTATTGACTTTTCCTTTTCTGAAATGAGGCTCAAAACCTTAACAAATGAACTTCCTGAAAGGGCTGTATCCGATGTTAGTGCGTTAGTAGAACTTTTTCCCTCCCTCAGTTTTTCCTCGTATAGTTCAGAAAGCTATGTCATATACGCTTAGCTTGTTTCAGCGGGGCTTAATCACTATGAAGTTGGAATGGTTCCAAATGGTCTGGACACAAGGTCTGAGGCTGGCTAGAGTATCGATATTTAAGGAGATTTCAACAATGTACCTACTGGAAGAGGAAGCTATGCGGTCGGGTTTCGGTGAGCGCGAATCTTTGAGATTTGATTCCGTCATTGTCCGTCACGGGGGAGAGATTGGGATCAAGGGCGCTTGGACGAGGAGAGTGTATGAACGCCGCCTACTAAACAACCTCAAGGGGATGTTGAAGCACTACGAGATTCCTTACGACGCGATCCTTCGAAGACACGGCAGATTTTACCTAAAGACTCCGGCCGCAACGGAGGCTTCGTTGAAGCTTTCTGGGGTGTTTGGAGTCTCTTCCCTCTCCCCAGCCCTAGAAACCACTTCAGGGATGAGGGACATTGCGGCCAAAAGCGTCTTTCTAGCGAGCTTAACGCTTAGCGAGGGAAACAGCTTCGCCGTAAGGTGTCGAAGGGTGGGAGAACACCCCTATACGAGCTCAGACGTTTGCAGGGAAGTGGGCCGCGAGATTCTGTCTGAGCTCTCTGACCTTGGGTTGAGGGTGGATTTGAAAAATCCAGACGTGAAACTGGGAGTTGAGGTGAGGGACGATCGAGCCTTCGTGTATTCAGAGGTGGTGAGGGGGCCGGGTGGTCTGCCGTTAGGCACCCAAAAAAAGGTGGTGTGTTTGCTAAGCGGAGGCATCGACTCGCCGGTGGCTTGTTGGTTGGCCATGAAGAGGGGTTGCCCCATCGTGCCCCTGTACTTTGACAACAGTCCTTTCACGGACGAGAGCACAACTGAGCGAGCGTTAAACGTGGCTGCGGTGTTGTTTGACTGGGCTATAGGATTTCCTAGAAGGATGTACATGGTGCCCCACGGTCAGAACTTGACCGAGTTTAAGATGAAGTGTCCCGAACGTTTAACGTGCATCCTTTGCAAGCGCATGATGTACCGCATAGCCGAGCGAATAGCAGAGATGGAACGAGCAGAAGGGATCGTAACCGGCGAGGCCATCGGAGAGCAGGCGAGTCAAACGCTGCAGAACCTCCGAGTTTTAAACACGGCGGCAAAGAAGTATCCTATACACCGGCCTCTCCTAGGCTTTGACAAAGCCGAAACCGAACGGATCGCGCAGAAAATCGGAACCTACAAGCCTTCAACCAAGAGGGCAAAGGGATGCTCAGCGGCTCCGAGAAAACCAGCAACTATGGCTAAACTGCAACAAGTGGCTGAGGCAGAAGAGGGTCTCAACATAGTGGAAATGGTTGAAAGATCCGTGAAATCGCTTAAAGTTGTGAATATATAACAAACAACCTCCCTTCACTCTTATGTGGCATATTTGCCGCATATACAAGCCCTACCCCCTGTACCCATCTGTACGTCGCTTGACTTTCCACCGGTATGATCTGTCAAATCGCTTAAATGATTCCGTCACCCTTTCCTTCTTGTATGTCCGCCGCCGATATCGCCGTTCAAGCCTTTCGCCAACTGGAACCCGAAGAATTTAGGGTCCTCTCAGCTATCGAGTCCGCCATGAGCCGCTACGAATACGTGCCTGAAGACGCCATCCAAAGGCTGTCCAAGCTCACCCAACGAGAGCTAAACTATCATTTGTCCCGCTTAACCCAACTCGGCTTGGTTCGGCGATGGGCCGGACCCTACACCGGATACGCCCTTAGCACGGCTGGATACGACTGCCTCTCCATCAACGCCCTCGTTAGGGCCAACATCCTCGAAGCCTTCGGCAAACCACTGGGCGTGGGAAAGGAAGCCGATGTCTATGACGCGCTCACGCCGGAGGGCAAGAGGGTCGCGGTCAAGTTCCACAGGCTAGGGCGAACAAGCTTTCGCCAGACCAAACGAAAACGCGGCTACATAGCTGATCAGCGCCGTGTCTCTTGGCTGTTCCAGTCGAGACTGGCCGCGGAGAAGGAGTTTGAGGCGCTGAAGCTTGTTTATCCCTATGGGGTCGCGGTTCCCGAGCCTATTCAACAAAATCGGCACGTTATCGTCATGGGGATGATCGAAGGAGCTGAACTCTTTCATTACGTGGAGATTCCAGACCCTGAGAAGGTGCTCAACGAAATTCTCTTCCATGTGCGTAAGGCCTACCTTGAAGCTGGGGTTATCCACGCAGACCTCAGCGAGTTCAATATTATCCTCAAACCCGACTGGCATGTCCTCATCATTGACTGGCCTCAGTACGTGAAACGCGACCACCCCAACGCCGATCAGCTCCTCGAACGAGATGTCAGAAACGTTGTGCGATTTTTCCGAAGAAAACACGGGGTAAAAGCGAAGCCTAAGGAAGCCTTCACCTACGTGAAAGGGGGCATAGAAACGTGAGGAAACTGATCACCGCCATAGACCCGGGCATAACCTGCGGCGCCGCAGTCTTAACCCTCGACGGAAACCTCGTTTTCGTCGGAAGCAAGCGGGGGTGGCTCCACCAAGACCTCCTCCAAACCATCCTAGACCTTGGCGAGACAGTGGTTGTAGCAAGCGACGTATCTCCGGCCCCTGAACTCGTGGAGAAGATTTCAAAAAGCCTAAACGCAGTGTTGTTCGCCCCCTTCATCCCGTTAAGCGCATCCGAAAAAGAGCTCCTGGCACGAACATACGCCGAACAACACGAACTAAAGTTGAGGAACAAACACGAGGTCGACGCGCTGGCGGCAGCCATCAAGGCACACCAGCATTACAAAAATAAATTTGAACAAATCGAGGCGCACGTTAAAGAAACTGGTGTTGAAGTTCCCATGGATGAAGTGAAAGCCATGGTGATAAGGGGGTACTCCATCAAAAGGGCGATCCGATCCCTTTTGCCAAAGCTTGAGGCAGTCGAGCCTAAACCCGTCATGAAACCAAGAACCCCTCAAGAGGAGCAACTAAGAAATCTCGTTGAAGAGCTTAAGGTAAGGGTTCTTCAGGAACGGGAGAGGTCTAAGCGCTACAAAACCTCGAATGAAGAACTCCGTCTCCAAATTGAGGCGCTAAAGCAGGAGATATCCGCGCTCCAGCAGAAAATCGAGGAGACAAAAAGCGAGCAGATGACCCAGATTCAGCGAGAGCGGGAATACCAACGACTACTGGATGAGATCGACGTTCTGAAGAGGAGGCTCTCATCAACCCTATCTCAGCTGGAAGAGTATAAACAACGGTTTGATACGTTAAAACGCGTGAGGGAACTCGAATCTAAAGGAGAGTTAATTCTTCTCAAGCCCATCGAAACCTTCACTAAAGAAGGCTTAGAAAACGCCTTCAAGTTGTACGAGATCAAGCCGAAGGACAGCGTCATACTTCTCGATGCAAGCGGTGGAGGAGCCACCACAGCAGAGACGCTGGCGAAAAGAGGCGTAAGGATCATTGTAACCCGCACTTCCATGGCACATCACGCCCAAGAAACCTTCACCAAACACGATATTCCGATCGTTCCGGCCGACAAGATCCAAATTGAATGGATTGAAGGTTACCCCTACACTCAAGCATCCAACCTCCAAAAGGCTGTGGAAGAGCTGAGAAAGGCGGAGAAGGAAAGGGCTCTCGAAAAGCTTGAAACGATTGTGAAAGAGTATCGAAAGGAAAGAGAAAAGAGCGCACCGTGAAATGCTGCAACCGACTGAATGTTTCGGTCTGTTTTACGATTTCTTGCTTTTAGGTTTGAATGATTTTGTCACGATCTTAACAAAAGCAAAAGTGCAAGTCTATTTACTGCGTGGAACGTTGATAGCTATGTAGAGGATGTTGTTTCCACGAACGAGTATGCTACCATAAGTGGCGATCAATTGGTCCCTGACGTATTCTGAGGCCCCATTAAGGATGATGTTCATGTAGCCATCGCACCGGGCCATGGTGCCCCTATACTCAACCCCATTTTTCAGCGTGATAGCAACATACGAGTTGAGTTGCTTTGTTAACACGTTCAAAGGCTTTTTGCTGGGCTCCATACTTGCACCGCCAATATTCACCAACTTTGTTCCTATTAAGTTTTATTAAATTTTGCTCTAGGTTTCATGTTTATAATCAAAACGTTAACTCTTGAAACTCGACGCATCCGCAATACACGTATTTCGATGATAGGAAAGGTAAGAAGCTTACTTGGATTGGATAACGTGTGAAGGTGTTATTAGGAAGTATCCGCATCTTTTATATGATCAGCCTTGGGTGTGTTTGAGTTCGCCAAAACCGTGGTCGATTACATAGCCAAGAAGCGGGAGATTTCAATGGAGGAATTGATGAAAATTGTTCCTGAGAGACGCTTATACGACATTCTAGCCGTCCTGAAGGCTGCTGGCTTGATTGAACGAACGAAAAACAAGGTAACGTGGCTTGGAGGATCTGTCGGGAAACAGATTTTGATTGAGGGGCTAATCGACACGGTTACTACCGGTCCCACCGGAGTTGAGATCGTTGGCGCAGAGCCCCTAAAAGTAAAAATTAAAGAGCTTTAGTGTGTTAAGGCATGCTCTATTAAATTCTGTTTATATGAAACGAAAATCTATGATTACTAGATAGAGGAAGGCAGTGATGTCTGAGGCAGTCGTTTCCTTTACGATAGACACTGAGGTCACAACCGCGTATCTCGACGACCTCCTCAAATTTATCCATCAGAACTATATCCTTCCCCTTCAAGAACGTTTTACGAACGTCAAGCGAACAGCCGTTGATCACGATCATGTTCTTGCCTTCACAGCGCTCGGACCCGAGGGAAAGTGGCACATCGACGCTGAAATGAGAGCTGGGAAGCCGATTCAGGTGAGAATGATCCCGAGGGATGAGAAGGTTCCTCAAATCGCGCTAGACCAGCTCAAGGAAGACCTGATCATCGGGGTTCAGTTGTTTGAGGAGAAGGTTAGAAGAACCACGCTATACTTTGCCTGGATTGAGGGTGAAGAAGTCATACCAGAGAAGGCTCCAGTGAGACGAAAGAACATTGTCTACAGAATGTTCACCGAAAGCATGCTCCTCCTCTTCATCATATTCATGGCTGCTAGCATTCTCTTGTTCATGGTCTTGGGAATGTATGCGCCCATAGTGCTCGTAGCCTTCCAATTCGTCATGGTTCTTTTTTCAGACAAAATCATTATGAGGATGGGAGACTGGGAAGTCACTCAGAAAAACCCCAACATTCACCTCTTCCAGTACCACCTACCAGTCGAAGAGCACAAAGAATTCCATAAAAAATACAGCAGAGACACGTTAATCAAGATAAAGGGGGAGATCTACGAAAAAACGTTAGCTGTGGGAAAGGCGGTAGACTGTGAAACGGCCGATGAGGTTCTTTCCAAGTATGGATTCAAATGCGTGCCAGAGAACATGTCCACAAAAACCGTGAACGTCTATCAAATCGTGGAGAAGGTCGCGGAAAGATTTAACCTTCCGGTTCCCAAGATCGTCGTTGCAAACACGATTTTACCCAACGCGGCGGCTTCGGGGCCAAGCCCGAAACGCGGGATCATACTTATCACCACTGGGTTGCTCGTTCAACTGGAGGATGACGAGATTTTCAGCGTGGTGGGACATGAGTTTAGCCATCTAAAGGGGAGAGATCCCCTTGTCCTTTTCGGCTTAACCGCTGCGGAGTACCTCCTTAGGGTGTACGTTTTCTGGCCCTTCCTCATGTTCTTTGGGTTCTTTTACCTTCTGTTCGCCCTCGGGGCCATATATTTCATTGCTAAGTTCTTTGAGGCTAGGGCGGATCTTGAGGCTGCGGCCAAGATAGGACAACCCAAGGTTTTGGCGGGAGCCTTGCGAAAGATAGGATTTCGTAAACTGCAGTTTGAACGAATACCTGCCTATAGGGTTCAGGGATGGATAGGGTGGGACCCTCATCCTCCCATCTACTTCAGAATTGCCCGATTGGAAAAGCTGAAAGCTCCGGAGAAGGTGAAACATCCCCTAATTCAATCCATCAAGGACAACATACGTGGGTTCCTTGCAGCCCTACGTTAGCCGTCGATACGTTCAATGTCGTTGAAACGGTTGTTCTTGCGTAAAACTGAAAACTTTTAGACGTAGTAAATGATTTAAGTGTACGTTAGGGTCCCGGAGCACATGCCAGAGGTTGAGGTATTGAAGTGAAAACCGAAAACAGCAAGGAATCAGGTGTTAGAGCATTTAGAAATGTTCTAGCCTTAGGCTTGGTCAGCTTCTTCACCGACGTTTCCACCGAAATGTGTTTCAGCATTCTGCCCACCTTCATCCTTGGGCTTCCCGGAGCCACTCGAGCCATTCTGGGCGTCATCGAAGGTCTAGCTGAAGCCCTCAGCTACAGCTTGAGGGCGGTTTCGGGGTTCGTTTCAGACAGGTTTAGACGAAGGAAGGCTATAGTTTTCATAGGCTACACTTTCTCTAACGCCGTGAAACCCCTCTTCTCCGTGGCTCAAACGCCGATTGACGCCCTAATAATCCGAGTTAGCGATAGGGTTGGGAAGGGGGTTAGAACTTCGCCTCGAGACGCTCTACTCAGCGAATTGGTTTCCGAGAAGCGCATGGGTGTAGCCTTCGGTCTTCACAGAACCCTCGATCAACTTGGGGCTATCCTGGGACCGGTTTTTGCCTCCGCCCTCTTGCTTCTCTTTGGTTTAACCATGCGAGACGTTTTCTGGCTTTCCTTCATACCTGGTTTTGTAGCACTGCTCATCCTCCTAATCTTTGTCAAGGAACGAGTGGGCAAGCCCAAGGAACCGAGGCTACTAAGGGGTATGAAAACTGTTCTTAGGGGTAGATTCTCCGTGCTTCTCCTCATTGTGGGCCTTTTTTCCATAGGGGCCTTCAACTTTTCCTTCGTGCTCTTGAGGGCGAAGGAGGTCGGTGTGCCAGAAGCCCTCATCCCCATGGTGTATGCCGTGATCAACGTAGCCCACACCGCCATCGCTATACCAGCGGGCCTCTTAGCTGATAAGATAGGAAAGGAGAGGGCCCTCGTCATGGGTTATGGAACCTTCCTAGCATCGGTCCTCCTTCTCCCCCTACCTCTCGTAAATCCCCTCTACGCTTTTCTTATAGCCGTTGTCTACGGAGCCTACGTAGGGATCGTGGAGACCGTTCAGAGGGCGTTGGTTCCGGCATATGCACGTGAAGATTTGAGGGGCACAGCCTATGGGCTCTACTACCTCGTTGCAGGGATGTCCTTTCTCGTGGCCAATACAGCTGTAGGGACACTGTGGGAACACGTAAACCTAACAACCGCCGTAAGCTACAGTGCGATAACATCAATAATTGCCATCACAGGTATGGTTGCCTTCCTGAAGCTAGGAAAATAAAAGCACTTGCGGTAGTCGCCTCCCGAAATATCTTTGAAAAAGTTTCTAAGGTGCTGGCCTTTGCACACTTTAACAATCCGCACCACTTACGATTAAAGACGAACAGAAGCCTGCGAGAAGATTAGGAAGCAGGAGAACGCCTTCATGAAATTGGCTTTGAATATTCACATAGGCATTGCCCTGTCCAGTTTCTAGAACAGGGTGTACTAAAAATTAGGATAAAATAGGGGTTGTGTGTTGTATTAGGGTTGGTGTTTAAAATGCATAGGGAGCTTAGGCGGAAAACGGTGACGTACGGGGTTGCGGCTGTTCTTTTAGCCATAGTATTTAGCGCGGTTTGCTACCATCTCGGAACAGAGATCGCGAGACTTCCACCCACCCAGCCCATCACTCGGCAGACTCCGTTGAAAACGTTCTCGTCCTACGAGGAGCTGAGAGACTTTCTAATGACGCGAATGGAGAAAATCTCCTACTGGGGGGCTGAAGAGAGGACCCTTCTACCTCCTGTACCAGCCCCTGCAGAACTGACGACGGCTGTGGGCACCCTTGACTATTCAAAAACTAACATTCAGGTTGAGGGGGTGGATGAAGCCGATATCGTGAAAACCGATGGGGAATACGCATATGTTGTTTCAGGCAACAGGCTCATCATTTTGAAGGCATATCCCCCAGAAGAGGCCACAATTCTTTCCCAAATAAGCTTCGATGGAACCCCTACGGAGGTCTTCATAAATCAGGATAAGCTGGCGGTTTTTGAGAGTCCCATGGAAATAAGGCCCCTATACGTATCTCCACCTGAGGAAGTAGCGTCAGTGATATCGCCAGTACCGCCACCACTTAAGGAATTAACGTCTATAAAGGTTTATGATGTTTCCGACAGGGCGAACCCTGTCTTAGCGAGGAACGTCACGGTTGACGGATACTACTTCAACTCAAGGATGATAGGCGACTACGTTTACATGGTGGTAAATCAGCCAGCGATCCAACCCATCGTGGTCACGGAGGATGAGGTTAAGGTCGAGGTGACCCTTCCGAAATTCTATTTCGGCGACGCATCCAGGAAGATACGTGCCTCCGAAATCTACTATTCCAATGCCTCCGACGATATTTTCCACGCCTTCACAACCATAGTCGGTATAAACATTCAAAACGACGAGTTGCCGCCAGCATACAAGACGTTTCTGTTGGGGTCAGCGAGCTGCATGTATGTTTCTCTGGACAATATCTACATAACCTTCACCAAAGAGGGCGGGAAGACGCTGATATACAGAATCATTATAGAGGACGACGAAATAGAGTGCGTGGCTGAGGGTGAGGTAGCGGGCTACGTGCTGAACCAGTTCTCCATGGACGAGTACGACGACCACTTCAGGATAGCCACCACAACTTGGGAAGGCCCAGCATCCCAGAACAATATTTACATACTTAACATGAACCTGACGACGGTTGGGAGGCTGGAGAACCTAGCCCCAGAAGAACAAATCTACTCGGCTAGGTTTATGGGAGACCGATGCTACCTCGTAACCTTTAGGCAGGTTGACCCCTTCTTCGTGATAGATCTGAAAGACCCAGAAAACCCAGAGGTTCTGGGCTTCTTAAAGATACCTGGCTACTCCAGCTACCTGCACCCCTACGATGAGGACCACATCATAGGCATAGGAAAGGAAGACACGAACCTGAAGATATCCCTCTTTGATGTCAGCGACGTCAGCGACCCAGAGGAGGTAGGCAAGTACACGGTGGGAGACAAGGGATCATGGTCTGACTCCCCGATCCTGTGGGATCATAAGGCGCTCCTCTTTGACAGGTCGAGGAACCTCCTAGTGATTCCAGTTTCGACGGAGTCTGTGGTGAAGGGCCAATATACGGCTTGGCAGGGCGCCTACGTCTTCAACATATCCCTAAGCGGTATCATGTTGAAAGGAGACATCACTCACTTCGAAGACGCAGAATCGCAGGGCGACTACTATGTAAAGAGATCGTTCTACATAGACCATGTGCTCTACACAATTTCGGACAAGAAGATCAAGATGAACGACCTAGAGAACCTACAACCCATAAACGAAGTCAAACTTCACTAGCACTCCGGGTCAACTCCGAGCCATCTAGAAAGAAGGCGGAAGCTTATTCTTCCTCTTTAGGTCTCCTCTTAGGGGAAGTGGTAGTGTTGCTTCCTGTCAATAATCTAAAATCAAGGCTTGGCATCATGTGGAAGATTTAAAGCCTTCCACTATTTTTATTGTATTAGAGGGATCGGTTGTTGGCTAGGTTCAGGTGTCCAGAAGAGGACTACGCTTTGCTTCAAAGGCTCAGAAACCAGTTAATCAGCCTTAAAATGGATTATCGTGGTTTAGAGGAAGCCCACGAGTATAGCCTGAAAGCTAAGCGGTTTGAGGTAGCCGATTTTCTAAGCGGCTCAATGAAGAGGCGATTGGAGGAAATACGAGTTTTAGAACGAGAGATAGGATCGCTAGAATCAGAGTGCTTTGTGGAAGGAAAATAGGCATCCACGCTCGAGAAACCGGTTGTAGCGTACCATCGCCACCAGAAGAAAATCTTTACCCACAACCTTAAGGCTACTAATGATCAAGTGTTAAGTGGTCTGTTAAGGAGAGGTGTCGGATGCAGTTCTTGAGCCGAATCAAGATCACCAGAATCGAAGAGAGATCAGAGGACGCTTGGTTCGATTTGAGCTTGCGGCAGTTGCGAGGGGGGGAGGTTCGCTTTTATCGGGTCAAGGATTTTCTCACGGGAGAATGGCTCTTTAAGGCTTGCTCAGACAAGGAGCTAGGCAAGGTGATGGTGAGGGCTTTGAAGTGTCCGTCTGGAAGGCGCTTTTCTCAGCTGGAGGGAAACACCATGCTATTTCAAAAAAGCGTGATCGAGGGCTTGCTTTACGATGTTATATCCTTAACCTATGCTGACGAGATGGATCGCCTTCGTCGAAAAGTCGTAAATAACATTGACGAAATTCCAGCCATGATCCGGGAAAACTTCGAAGTTAAATCCTATGAGGAAGCGACGGGAAAGAGGGCGCCTGGAAAGAACTGGGTCACCTTGACCAAGAAGGAGGATGAGAAAGCGATGATAACCCTGTTCTTATTAGAGAGAGCTTGGAGCCTTTCCCTCGTGTCTCCGGAGGAAAAACTGAAAACAATAGAAGAGAAAGAAATGCTGGAGCCAAAAAAGAGGAGAGTAGAGATGGATACGGGGCACGTATGGGCGTGTCCCATCTGCGGCTTGGAGTTTCACTTCATCCACCTTGACGTAGATCAAAAGCGCAAGCATAAGCTGAAAAGACGTCGCTTACCTCCCACATATCCAAAAGCGCCAGAATCCTTAAGCGACTTAATACAGTTTCTCTAGGACCTCTTCAGGCTTGAACTCTTCCCGAGACCTCACCGAGGCCTCTTCAACATAAAGCTGTACGGCATACTTGAGAGCGTCCTCACTCATCGGTATGTAATCTAGATTAGAATGGAAGTAATTGAGGAGGGAAGCTGCGCAGGCGAAGCGAATGGCCCGGTCCTCTAGCCGAGCCGAAAACCTCACGACTTCCTGAGGGATTTGTTCCATGATGCCTTCCCTAGCCTCCTTAATCATTTCGTAGGCTTGAGGGGTGATCATCACGGGCTTGTAAGGAAACTGACCCCTCACCAGCGGGTGCCCTGTTTCGATGGCGTACACTAGCGCGATGTGGTCTCTAATGTCTTGGGCTCCCCTTTCGATGTCGATTTCTCCCAGAGCCAGCCTCATCTGGCTTTGGGCTATATCAACATAGCGTTGCTTGGTCAGGCGGTGGAGGCGACACACCATTCGATCCTCGATAGCGTTAAAATTAGGGTCGCTTACCGTGACCTCGTACCCTCTTCCGAAGACGGCGGTGTTGTAGTTCACGCTGAGAAACGATTCAAAGCGATAGGGACCAACCACTTCCCTATGCAGCTCATACTTGATTTCCCCCCGCTCCATGGCAAGCTTTAACACGTCCACCATCCCAGAGTACCTGAACCAGTCGTTAAACTCCGGAACAATGAAGTTGAAGGTTCGCTGAACGTAAGCCTGCCCTATCCTCGTGAAGCGTGCTGGCGACATTCCTCCGCAGTAGCGGTTCCTACCAGGTATTCCATGGGGTGGAACCTTTGCGTCAGGCTTACCCAGAATTATGTCCCTACTTGCAAAGGACTTTCCGGTGCCCGGCTCGCCGAACAAGGCTAGGGACCATCCCGTTCGCATCCCGGTTTTTCCTTGCGGATGAGTGATCTCCGTGTCAGCCAGTGCGTATTGTTGGATAATGCTCAACAAACTATCGAAGTATAGGATAGGTCCAAAGAGGTTTTGAAGATAAGCTGCTAAGGAAGCGACCGAAAAAGTTTTTCCAAACTTGATAATAGCGTTTAGTCGACGCTTTAGCAACCCGTTTACGTATTCGCTGAGCTCTTTATCCATCTCCCCAACTTTTTGACGCTCCGTCCACACATAGTCTGGTTTTTCCACCTCAACCGGGGGCGCGCCAGGGGGAGCTACCTCCAAGAGCGGAGCAGTAGGAGGCGGCGCTAATCCCAGCTCTGATCGAATCAATGAAGAGGTCTCCTCCGGTATTTTCCACTCTTGATAACGATCACCCTTGTAGGAGGTGACGATAACCTTCAACTGCTCGAGTCCCGCCAAAATGGGGTAGGGATCAACCTCTTTCCTCAGGTTTTTCCTAATTTCCCCCAAGCCGCAGCTTTCGCCAGTTTCCACCAGCGTCCTTAAAACCGCAACACCGTTCCTTCCATACCTTTTCTTCACCTGATGGATGCTTGCTTGAATCCTTTTCCAGGATCCTTCGAGGCGCAAAAGGTCATTTTCAAACGTGTAGTGCTTGCCCCTAAACACGGTCCACTCGCGGGGGACATGCTTTTCAAAAATTTCCTTGAGTTGTGCATCGCCTATGTTTGATGCTATCTCATGGGATGCCTCCTCGTCATCGATTTCCCAGCCGCTCATGAAACGATTGAAGTATGGGAGATTCAGTACTTTACCGATTTCAAACAGTTCGATTCTCGGGTAGGCTCGCTTCAACAGAAGTTTTCGTTCCACCAGCTTGTCATCGACGGTCACTTGGGTCACCTCGGTGAGAAACTATACCACTTGAGTTTTATTAACTATTACGAAACAGTCGGCGGTTTAAGGGCGTGCGTAAGCGTTTAAGATGACATCCTTCTCTTCTGTGTTGACCCAACCCTCCCCCTTTAGTTCTTCCATCCCCCTCGCTAATACTTCTGTGAAGTTGGGGATGCTGAGGAGATTGTTAGAATAACCTAGCCTATGCAGGTTTTCCTCGAGGGCCTTGTCCTCCCGCGCTTTTTTGGCAAGGACCGAAGTGAACATCCTTTCCAATTCGCTAGACCTCGGACGCAAAAGAAGCTTGATCCGATACTCGAGGCTAAAGCTCCCAATAGCCTTCTGAATCCTCTTTATGATGCCCTCGTAACCCATGGCCATCACAGGCCCATACAAGTTACCTCGGGACTTTGTCTCAGTTTCGTATTGAACAAGATAAAAGGGCACACAAATTAATGTACCCTCGTCTGGTCTCCAAGGAATCGTCACCTCCTTAAGCTGAGACGCGTGCAGCCCTTTTTGCTCGATGAGTTGTCCCACAGGGTTTATTATCGAGGAAGCCTCTGTCCGTAGTTCTTCGATCTCCTTTTGCTTCATCGCAATTTCGTAGTCGCGGGAAGCCTCGAGGTCTGCAATTCTCCCTCTTTCTCTATCAATCATGGCTTGATAATCTTTATTCAGTTTTTCAATCGTAACCTCCTTTTGTTTGCGGACGCGTTCAATATGACGCGAGAGGACTTCCATCACTTCTCCGATTTCAGACATCTTAATTTTGCATCTTTTTACTTCGTTACTCCAGTAAGACTCACCAGGTTTGTCACCCTTGCGTTTGCGAGCGTTTCTTTTCCTCTCGATCTCACGTTTGCTTCGCTCCAGTCTATGTAGTTTCCTTTCTTGCTTATCCCTCTCCTTGAGGGTGGCTATCAATTCTCTTTCGGCGGCTTTGATCGCTTTTTTGATCTTGGCATCCCGCTCCGTTATCAATCGCTCCCCCTTTTTCTCTATGAGGGGTTTGACACGGAGGATCTCTTTTTCATACATCTCTCGCGCTTGTTCGATCTCGCGAAGGATTTTACGCTCATGAAAACTGTTTTCTTCGTTGAGAACGCCAATAGCATATTGTAAACCTTTGATTTCCGATTGAATCTGCCCCCAGTGGTCAATGATTTTACTGGCTGTCTCCCGTGCCGCCTTTTCATTAAGTTTGGGAGGTGCCAAACCGATGAGCCTTGCCGCGTTCCTTTTCGATGTGAAACTTTGTTTAAGGTATTCGAAGATGGCGGACAGCATCTTTTTATCCGGTATCACTGCCTCGATGGGAATTTGAGTGGTTCCGATGAAATCTTTAAAGGTTTGGGCATGTTTCTCTAAAGTGCTTCGATAGAGCTTACGAACCGCTGTATTCCTTTTGATTTCCTCGGTGAAAAGCTTCACGTCTGGCGGCTTCATGTGCACAATGGTGTGAGAGAAAAATCCCAAACCATCCACAATGAGGCATTCGTTCTCCCAGGGAACCGCCCATAAGGGGTAATGCAGCTTCGAGATGACCGAGATCCTCTCTGGCGAGACTTCTAGAATCCCCGGCTTCTTCCGTTCTGCCTCGGCTAAGCAAAGAATCGCTGCGACTTCCATATCGTAGGTGAAAGGCTTTTTCCTATCAGCGTCTTCCACAGCGTAGGGCAGGACCAAGCTCGTATATGACATGACTTACCTTCCAATTCCAACACGATACGTCGTAGTTCTCTGAGTCTCTTCTTAGAGACTAAACTATTTAGAACCCCCGGATTTATAATTCCTTTCACAAAAGAAAAACTAAGCGCATAAATTTCGACGGTGCTCGCGTCATTATCATACGTGCAATTGGTTTAAATCGTTAGAAGAGGTAGGATAGGCGGTTTTCAACGAGTTGAGGGTTTAGCTTCTCGTATGCCTCGGTGCTACCCACATCGTACCAGAAGGCGTCTGAAAGGTAGCCGTAGACTGGCTTGCCTATCTCTATGAGGTAGGGGATCACGTCTCTCATCAGATCCAATTCACGCCCCCTCTTTTTTAATCGCTCCATGTCCTTCAGGGTTTCACCCTTGAAAACCAATAGCCCCACGCTCACCGGTTTTTCTAAACTTGGCTTCTCCACGAAACCTCGAATTTTGTTATCGTTATCCATGTCTGCCAAGCCAACCCTAACTGTAAAGCCTAAGGATAAAGCAACAGTTGCCGAGGCTCCCTGTTTTCCGTGATAACGCAACAAATCCTGTAGATTCATGTTGGTCAGAATGTCTCCATAGTATACGAGTAAGGTGTCCTCCCCGCTCACCCTACCTTGGGCGTAAGCATTAAGGACAGAGCCCGCTGTCCCCTTCAACTGTGGATCATCGTATACATAGGAGATTTTCGCGTCAAATCTGGATCCGTCGTCAAAATAGTTAACAATCTGCTCTGCCTTGTAGCTAACCAGAAAGGCTATGTTCCGGATTCCGTGAAACTTGAAGAGCCGAACCACGTATTCTAAGAGGGGCTTCTGCTTTGTCCCTATGGGGACCATGGTCTTTTGAAAGTAGTAAGTGATAGGTCTAAGCCTTTTGCCCGGTCCACCGCAAAGAACTAAGCCTTTAACCCCGCTCATGAGGGCTCCACAACTCGCGTAACCAACGGGGAGAGGAAGTCAGGTTTTGCTTCTCCTCTTCACTCCTCTTTCTCTTCCGCCTTCTCCTCTTCCACCGCTTTTTCTTCTTCTACCTTCTCTTCGGCTTCGATTTCCTCTATTGGCTTCGGGGGCGGAGTTGTAGCCATGGTCCAGCCGATCCAAGCCCCGATCCCCAACACGAGGAGGAAGGCAAGAATCACCGGAATGGCAATTAACCAGGGTCGAAGAGCCGCATGAACTGCAAAGCAGCCGACGTATGCGATTCCAACAACTGCGCATCCCAAGAAAATCAACCACCCAATAGCTTGATCTTTACTAACCATACTCACCACCACAACGTAGCCATTTTTACTTACTACCCTATTATAAATTTTGTCATTGAAATCAGATAGTTCCGGCTTCCCAAGTGGCTATGTACCTCTTTTGCTCTTCCATAAGCTCGTCGATTTCCACTCCTATTGCCCCCAGCTTTAGCCTCGCCACGAGCTCATCGATATGCTTCGGCACGCTGTAGACCTTCGGCTCCATTTTTCTCTCCTTCACCAAATACTCAACGCATAGGGCTTGATTTGCGAAGGACATGTCCATGACCTCAGAAGGGTGACCCTCTGCCGAAGCGAGATTCACAAGCCTCCCCTCAGCTAGTAGATAGAGTCTTCTTCCATCCTGAAGACTGTACTCTTCCAAGTTGGGTCGAAGAGCTCTCTTCGAAGATGATATACTTTCCAGATCAGGTATGCTGATTTCCACGTTGAAGTGACCGCTGTTAGCGAGAATGGCGCCGTCCTTCATTTTGAGCATGTGTTCTTTTCGGATAACGCTAACGTTTCCTGTAACAGTGACGAAGATGTCGCCTATCTCTGAGGCTTTATCCATAGACATCACTTGGAAGCCGTCCATAACCGCTTCCAGCGCCTTTATGGGGTCCACCTCGGTGATGATTACGTTGGCGCCCATGCCCCTCGCTCGGTGAGCGAGTCCACGACCACACCACCCATATCCGCACACCACAAAGTTCTTTCCAGCCAGCAAAATGTTGGTGGCTCGAACGATTCCGTCTATGGTGCTTTGGCCTGTTCCGTAACGGTTGTCGAACAAATACTTCGTGTAGGCGTCGTTCACAGCTATGATAGGATACTTGAGCGCCCCCGCCTCTTCCATGGCTCTCAAGCGCATGACTCCGGTGGTTGTCTCCTCGGTGCCTCCTCTTACGGTCTTCAAGGCTTCGCTTCTTTTTGAATGAATCGTGCTCACCAAGTCGGCGCCATCGTCTAACGTGATCAGGGGGTTATGATCAATCACCTTATTTACGCACCAATAGTATTCCTCCGTGGTTTCACCCCGCCACGCGTACACAGAAACCCCTTCCTCGGCAAGCGCCGCCGCCACCTCGTCTTGGGTGGAAAGGGGGTTAGAACCGCATAAGGCAATGTCGGCTCCTCCAGCTGTAAGCGTCCTCATGAGCACCGCGGTTTCCTTGGTTACGTGGAGGCAAGCCCCTATCATGGCGCCTCTCAATGGTTGTTCCCTCATAAATCGAAGCTTGATCTGATCGAGAACCGGCATGTGCCTCGAAGCCCACTCAACGAGGAGGCTTCCTTTAGCAGCTAGACTTGAATCCTTAATCCTGAAACTTGACACGGGTAACACCCACGTTTCCTTTTATTCTTCTCCACTAATAAATGGTTACCACCAATATATTGGCTGTTATCTTTGAGCGAGGCGCGCTAGGAGCCTTTCTTTGGTTTTCTCTGCCATCTCCAGAACCCTGTGAACATTTACGGTTGTGAGCTCTCGGTTTTCCATGACCACCTTGCCATTGATGAGAACAGTTTCAGCGTCAGCCGCCCTAGCCGAATACACAAGGTGACTGATTTCGTTAAACAAGGGGCATAGGTGGGGCTTCTTGAAATCAACAATCGCCAAGTCGGCGCTTTTACCGATTTCGATGGACCCTATTTGCCGATCCCACAAGAGAGCCTTGGCGCCCTCTATGGTTGCCATCCGCAAAACCTCTTCGGCAGGTAACAGAGTTGGATCCTTATGAAGGCCCTTATGCAAGAGCGCCGCCACCTTCATGACCTCAAACATGTCTGAGTTATTGTTGGAGCAGGAGCCGTCCGTGCCAAGCGCAACGGTCATCCCGGCTTTCAGCAAGCTGGGGACGGGGCTGACGCCGGAACCCAACTTTAGGTTGGAGACGGGATTATGGGAAACTTTGACTCCCCTTGCCTTGAGAATCTCTATATCCCCCGGGGAAAGTGACACGCAGTGAGCGGCGATGACATCGCTTCCTAACACGCCTAGGGAATCAAGGTACTCGGCTACGCCGCCTTTAACGGAAATGTTGAAAGCCTTGAGAATCTTTTCGGGCTCGTCTTCGGTTTCGGCGATGTGGGTGTGCCACATTATGGGGGAATCGGGCGAGGCATACTTTTCATTCAGCTCCTTGGTGATGGTCCTCAGCTCCTTCATGTACTCTGGGTCGACTGTGTAGGCAGCGTGGGGGTCTACGCTCACCCTAATGAGCCCGTTGGCTTTGCCGTGCCAGTCTTTAGCCAGTCCACGTAACGCTTTTATGTCCTTCTCCTTCCTCCAAGAAAAACAGACATGACCAACCACTCCGCGAAGCCCCACTTGAGCGAAGACCTCAGCTTCACTGCCGCGCGCCTCGTAATGGTACATGCTGTTAACGGTAGTCGTGCCGCCCATAATAGACTCCACAGCTGTTAGCAGGGCACCCACTTGAATGTCTTGACCCGTGATGTGCTTCTCTAGGGGCCAGATCCAGTTCTCCAGCCACTCGTTCAGGGGGAAATCATCGGCGTAGCCTCGGAGAAGGCTCATCGCCGCGTGTTGATGAGTGTTAACGAGGCCCGGGATTACCACCCTCCCGTGGGCATCGATCTTCTCATAACCATAATACTTTCGTCTTAGCTTAGTACCCTTACCTACATCCACGATACGACCATTTTCAACAATGATGGCTCCGTCTCGAATGATACCTCCGCGACCCATCGTGACAACGGTTCCACCATCTACGATCAAGTTCATGGATGCTAACCCCCAGCCTAAACCCTTCTGTTAAGGTGCGAAATTAAGGGTGTCCCCTTTATAAGAGGTTCGCAAAACCCGACCTATCTTCATGAAGTCTGAAGTTACTACTCATTTTAAGCAGAAAAACAAAAATTTAACTTACCCTTCCTTTACGTCAATTATGGGAAGTTGGAATATGCTGGCGTTGCAGATAGAAAAATTGAGGGATTATCTTTGCTCCATCTACAAGGCAGATGTGGAGATTCGGTATGTGGGTGAGTTGGGTAAGAAGAAGGAGAGACTTGGGAAGGAGTTGAAGGGCTTCGGGTACGGGGTTCCTTATTTGATCGAGTTAGTCGCTGAAGGAGAAACAAAAAGGGTGGTTTTGGAAACTGTACGTCCCGGAGGCTTCGGGCACGACCACTTTTCCGACCGAGCTCAGATTTTGCTTTGGCAAAACTCTAGCTTCAACCAGCTCCCAAGGCACGTTCGATCCGTGGACGTAGGAGCCTTCACCGTGGATGGAAACCTAAAATCCGTGGGAGACTGCACCGAATTCTTCATCGTCACCGAGATGGTAGAGGGAAAACCATACTATCAAGACCTTGACCGAATAAGGGAGCAAAAAAGTCTGGAGAATCTGGATAAGGATCGTTGTCAGGCTCTCTCCGACTACATTGTTCAAGTTCACGCCGTCAAGGGTGCGCCGGAACTCTACGTTAGGCGGATGCGAGACTTGCTGGGGCACGGGGAGTGCATCATGGGTTTAACCGACAGCTACCCACCTGGGCTCGAATACATCACAGAGGAAGAAATCGTTGAAATCGAGAAGAAGTGCTTGGAATGGAGATGGAGGCTCAAGCGTAAAGCCCACCGTTGCTCGCGGGTTCATGGAGACTACCACCCGTGGAACATTCTATTTCGTGAAGGCGTGGACTTCACGGTTCTCGACCGCAGCCGGGGAGAGTGGGGGGAGCCAGGCGACGACACTAGCTGCATGGCCATGAACTACCTCTTCTACTCGCTGCAAACCTACGGCAAGCTTACAGGACCCTTTGAAACCCTCTTCAGCCTCTTTTGGAAAAATTACTTGGACAAGACTGGAGACGAGGAAATGCTGACGGTGATACAGCCCTTTTGCGCATGGAGAGGCTTGGTTATGGCTTCACCCATTTGGTACCCAAGCCTTTCCTTAGATGTCCGTGCAAAACTGTTCAACTTCATCAAAAACGTGCTCGAAACGGAGAAGTTCGACCTTAAGGATGTCAACTCATATTGTAAGGCGTAACGAGTTCACGCAAGCTTATTCGCATGAATTCGTATAGTATTCGTGGAGGCTAGTCTATTGACCGATGGTTTTAACATATTCCTGAGTAAAACTAACAATGATTGAGGGCTATTACATTGGAGACTGCCGGCCAGAGTGACAAATTTTCAAAGACCTTGCGAAGTTTTTCCACTGTGAGAAATATTTCAACCATATTGAAGCTGGAGAAATCACTGCAAGTAGACTTAAATAAAGACAAGGCTTGCCTAATTACGCAATAAACAGAGACGCTTATTGCGGAAATACCGAAGGATCTCTAAGGATCCCTTTTTAACCAATTTTCAGGTAAGCCAAAATCCTTGACCCAAAAGGTTGATCCTCTTCTTTCCAAAAATTGTTTGGCTCTTAAGTCCTCAAGCCTTCGAAGAAGGTCTTCTTTAATAATGGCTTGGCCCTTTGAAACATATCTCGATAAAGTTCCAACGATTTTGCTTGTAGCATATGAAAAACAATCGTCAAAGTCGCGCGGTTGACCTTGGGCTCCAAGTAAATAGCTGTATGCATGTTGTGCTAACAATGCAGAACACATCGAAATCGCCTTTCTTCCTTTCAGAAGAGACCTCGCTTGCCTAAATCTAGTTGCCAAATGTAACAATACTATCAAGCCGTTAATTTTTGCTTGCACCCATGTCGGAACCTGGACAGAAGCTTGAACCAGGTCTTTAATCTGAAATTGCTGAACTTTTTCCTTAAACGTGATCCCATTATACTCTGATCCGCCTACCTGCAGTTGCTGAATAAAAGTGACGATGTGATCTATTCCTAAGTCTGAAAATACATGACTGTCCTCATTTTGCAGTAGCAAAAGCCGAGTTAAATCTACAACTCGACCATTGCTGCGCATTATTTGCGACTTGAGTTTCACAGTAGATTGCCTATTAATCAAAACGGGGTTTAAACTAGGATCAAGGGACAGAAGCTTTTGAACTGCTTTTGATTTTGGCGACAACTGCATGAAGTTGTTCTTAACTTCGAGCACAAACACTTCGCCGCTTATGGCAATTGGAAACTCAATTTTGTAAGCCACTCCGTCAATCCATCTCTGTTCTGGCTGCAAGATATGCATACCTATGTGACCGCCATATAAACTAAATGCTTTGCATAAGGCGAGAAAGACTATTGCTTCTGCGAAGAACCCTGAATAACGATTGTCTGTTATGATTCCAACAAACCTTGTATATAACTCTCTCTTCTCTTTAAGTAGCGTGGAGAGTGTGTCAGGCGATAAAGCCTTATCATAAATATAAGAATGCTTAACTCCAAAAATTGTCTCGAACCCTAGTTCCACGCGCTCTTTCAACAATCTGCTAATTTGACGCCCAGTCACATCATGGTAGACACCATATTTTTCCATTAATGCTTTTAGTTGACTAACAAAGAACACCTCCCCCCGTATGACATCTTTTAGGGGAGGAGCCTGCATGATATTGCACCACACGCTATTTACACATGGGTGGAATACACGGCAACATCTTCCAAAGGTTGAAAAAATCCATAATCATTTACCTCCTTCACTAAAAAGAACCCAGAGCAACAATGCAACCCCTAAACCGATAAGAACCCCTTCTGCAACACCTGTTTCATGTGCCGTTTTCTTCAATTGCTCTTCCATATCGGAGGGAACTTTAACATATTTTCTTCTTATCTCAGCATCACTAAAAATATAATCCAACAGAGCAGGATTCTCTTTTATAACTTTACGCAAAAATTCAGGATTTTCTCTTATCATCTGCCGCAACTTTTCAGGTTCGAATATGCCGCTGGACATCCCTGTCACCGTCTACCTTCAAGTTAACAAATGCCAGCCATATAAAAGTATCGGAAGTTGTCCACAAATTAGTTTAGTGTTCCTCGTGTATTATAAAAAAAACAGACTCCTTCGCCTTTAAGTTTTATCAGCAGGTTAACCATAGATTCTTTGAGGGCAAGGGTTCATGCAAAAGAGCGGGTGGTGTGTTTGGGTCACTGGTCTTCCGGGTTGTGGTAAGTCTACGGTTACCAAGGCGTTGCTGAAAAAGTTGCGGGAGCTGGGGATTCATGCTCAGGTTGTCTCTTCGGACATGTTGCGTGAAGTTGTGACCCCGAAGCCCACGTATTCGGAGATAGAGAGGGACATGGTGTATGGGGCCATCGTGTTTGTGGCTAAGCTCCTCACCCAGAATGGCGTCAACGTCATCATCGACGCCACCGCAAACCTCCGAAAGTATCGAAACCACGCCCGAAGGGAGATGCCGAGGTTCATGGAGGCCTATCTACGATGCCCCTTGGAGGTCTGCATCCAGAGGGAGACTGGGCGCAGGGAGTATGCTTACGCTCCCAAGGACATCTATAAAAAGGCTTTTACGGGTGAGAGCGTCAGCGTGCCTGGAGTGAGTGTCCCTTACGAAGAGCCCCTACAACCCGAGGTAACCGTGGACTCCGACAAACTAGACCCAGATCAATGCGCCCAAAGCATCCTGGAAGCCCTCATGAAAGTGTTCCTATGATAAACCCCTTGCTTATAGGAAACTATTTCTAGACCAAACGTTATAATTTGTTTGTCAAATTTAGTGTGAAGGAGGGAGAAGATTTGAAGCTTGACAAAAATCTGACGGATTCAATCGATTACACGAAGATTCTTTTCGCCGATCTCGGTCGCTTGCTAATATTAATCATCCTTAGCATCATTCCGATCGTAAATCTAATCGTTGCAGGCTATGTGAGCAGAGTCATAAAGGAGCCTCCAGATTCCAAGGAGCTTCCACATTTAGAAAACTATGGGGGTTTGTGGGTTCAAGGATTGAAAATTGTCGTTGTAGCCATCATATACATGATAATCCCGCTTATCTTGATTGTTCCCTTCGTGTTTCTAACGGGCTTCGCATGGATGGCCTTTCCCGGCGCGCCCTTGGTCGGTTGGCTTTTGGCCATTCCTATGCTAATAATTGGCTTGATCCTAGCGTTTTTCCTTGCCATCATATTAGCCATGGCCATTGTGCATATGGTGAAGAACGATAGTTTTAGTAAAGCGTTTGCCATTGGAGAAATCTTGGGCATAATTGGAAGGATCCGTTGGGGAACGTATATTCTATGGCTCGTAGTTCTGTTCATATGCGCAATCATTGTCGGCGCTATAGGGAGCATTCCCGCAATAGGTTGGATTCTCTCATTTATAATCGCTCCTATCTTCGGCGTTTTCAGTGCACGATCAGCGTCCTTAACATATTCAGAAGGAGCTGCTCCAGAAGCAGAAAAGCCAGAATTCGAGAAACCAGAAAAACCCGAGGCACTCGAGGCGCCCAAAGAAGCTATAGAAATGAAGTTTTGCGTGTACTGTGGAGCAGAAATGACGGCTGAAGCGATCTATTGCCCAAAGTGCGGCAAAAAACAATAGCCCATCAAACCGCGTAAACTAACATTCCTTCTAATAGATAAAGGAGCTTATGCCATAGAGGTGAGGAAGAGAAAAAAGGATAGATATGGGAAGAACGGAATTGTATTGCGAA